>Ga0105355_10000854_pt1 | contig 28323 bp, 25 predicted proteins | sample GOMGulsemesocosm_2_FD_83508 | JGI IMG/M metagenome (GOLD analysis project Ga0105355, IMG submission 83508) | Methane-oxidizing microbial communities from mesocosms in the Gulf of Mexico - GOM9C Gulf of Mexico | ecosystem: Environmental > Aquatic > Marine > Cold seeps | place: Gulf of Mexico...
TGAAATTCACCGTCTAGAAGATTGGGGCCGTCGTCAATTAGCATACCCAATCGAAAAGCTTCATAAAGCTCATTACGTTCTTTTGAATGTTGAAGCTGGCCAAGAAGTAATGGACGAGTTAGAGCATAACTTCCGTTACAACGATGCTGTGATCCGTAGCCTGATACTTCGTACTAAAGGCGCGATCACTGAAGCTTCTGACATTGCTAAGGCAAAAGAAGAACGTCGTGAAAGCAAGCGTCGCGAAGCACCTGTTGCTAGCGAAGAAGCTAAAACTGAGCAACCAGCTGCAGAGTAATCTGTAAAAGGCAATTTGACTATTGAAGACAGAAAATTCAACGGTATTAAGTGGCACATTGTGCTCTAGCCCGAGAACGAAAGTCAGTCCAGCCGGTGTCCCACATACTTATTTAGTAATGGACCACCGTTCACAACAGGTTGAAGCAGGTTTCCCCCGGGAAATATATTGCCGAATGACCATAGTGTTAGCTGGAAAAGATAAGCAAGTTTCCGATAAAAAGTTGGTTAAAGGCAGTAATATTAAGGCAAGTGGTTATCTTGTCTGGCATCAAGGCCGAAATGGTTCGCCAAAAATAGTATTACATGCCAATTCGATTGAATTGATGAATTAGGAGAATACTCCATGGCACGTTTTTTTAGACGTCGTAAGTTTTGTCGTTTCACCGCTGAAGGTGTTTCACAAATTGATTATAAAGATATCGCTACTTTGAAAAATTATATCACTGAAAGTGGTAAAATTGTTCCTAGCCGTATCACTGGTACTCGCGCTAAATATCAGCGTCAGCTTGCTGTTGCAATCAAGCGCGCTCGTTACCTAGCTTTACTTCCATACACAGATTTACACCAGTAAATCGGTTATTGAATTTTTAGGAGAAAGGTAATGCAAGTTATTTTACTTGATAAAATTGCTAAACTTGGTGGTTTAGGCGATGCAGTTTCTGTAAAGTCTGGTTACGCACGTAACTACTTACTACCACAAAAGAAAGCAGTTTTTGCTAGCAAAGAAAATGTAGCAAAATTTGAAGAGCGTCGCGCTGAATTAGAAGCTGGTCTAGCTGCTAAATTAGCAACTGCTCAAGCTCGCGCTGAAGCTGTTAACGCGTTAGACAACGTTGTTATCGCTTCTTCAGCTGGTGACGAAGGTAAATTGTTCGGTTCTATCGGTACTCGCGATATTGCTGATGCAGTGACTAAAGCTGGTGTTGAACTAGCTAAAAGCGAAGTTCGTTTATCAGAAGGCGCATTGCGTCACACTGGTGAATTCGAAATCGTTGTTCACCTTCACGCTGAAGTTGATGCGACTGTTACTATCGAAATCGTTGCTGAATAATTTCAGCCGATTAAGCTAGCAACACAAAAACCGCTCAAGCAATTGAGCGGTTTTTTACGTTTATGGCCCTAATTAAATTAGCGGCGAATACTATCTCCTGCCAAAACATTTTCGCGTAATTACTCATTCTTTCTGCAACTCAATAAATATCATCTAAACTTATAGTTAGTGAACTAATTAATAGATCACTTGTGCGAGCCAAAACCAAGCTAGACAGCGTTGCTTCCTAACTATTGGACAATGTTCTCCAGGCATTGCTCTACTATAGACATTACCGTCACAGATGGTGGTAGCTTAAGCTGAGCTCAGGTTGGTTAGAGTTTGCCGGGAACTAAAACTCTACTCTGTCGAAATCAATCGACCATCTTGCCTAGTATAATGTTGGTGATGCACAAAAATCTTAAATTTAATCCACTTGGTATTATATTTAATTGACATTTTTTCTAAAAATGCTTTATGTTTTAAACTAGCTAAAGCAACAAATAATGGATCGTTATGCTAAATGAAATTGTAGGGATATTGCAAAGCTGTTTGCAGATTGAAGATTGTAGTGACTGGAACGAACAAACGTTACTCTTGGGTGCGATTGCAGAGTTCGATTCGATGGCAGTGGTCACTGTATTGACACAACTCGAAGAGAATTATGGGATGAGTGTCGATGACGACGAAATAAGTGCCGAAATATTTGAATCTGTCGGTAGTTTAACCTCATTTGTTCAAGCGCGATGCTGACCGATAATGAAACCAAGGATGTGGTTCTTACCGAGTAATAATCAACAACTGCTGGTCACTGGCTTCGAGCCTGCTCTTCCTGTCACGCAAAGTGTGATTGTGGTACCACCCTTTGCCGAGGAAATGAACAAGAGTCGCAAGTTGATGAGTGATTTTTGCCGTAGTGTGGTGGGGGCGGATGGTTCAAGTACTGCGGTTTATATGATCGATCTATTTGGTTGTGGTGATAGTGAAGGGGTGCTTAGCCAAGCCAGTTGGCCGATGTGGCGTCATAACATCGCCGATCTTTTAGCTGATCTCAAGCAACAGCATCCTTTGGCCAATCACCATTTACTTGGCATTAGACTTGGCGCTGCACTCGCCTTGGATTGCTGCATTAATGAACTGCATAACCAATCGTTGTCACTTATTTTTTGGCAACCGGCATTAAATGGCGCACAATTTATTAATCAATTTATGCGTCTAAAGATTGCCGCCGCCATGGCGCAAGGAACAACGATAACTACCGCACAATTACGCGAAGAATTAGCCGACAAGCAGCTGATTGAAATTAGTGGCTATGAAGTATCTCGTGCCATGGTTAATGCAATTGATGGAATAGCCTTGCATCAACTTGACCGTTTACCGTCGGCGGTAAGATTGGCTTGGTTTGAAGTGTCACCAGATCAACAATTATCGATGTTACCGATTAGCAAGAAAATCATTGAGCGCTGGTCTACCCACTCGCAAGCTGTTGGCGATGCTTGTCACGGTGAGCGTTTTTGGCAAACGGCGGTTACGGTGACAGCGCCCTGTTTAATAACACGCACTGGTGAGTATTTAACGGAGGGGGGAGATGCATGAGTTACCAGTCACTTTTATGAGTGATGGTCAGTGGTTGAGCGGTATCATTCACCGGCCAACAATTGAACCCATCGGCATGGGAGTGCTAATAGTCGTCGGCGGTCCACAGACCCGTGTCGGTAGTCATCGTCAGTTTTTATTGCTCGCCCGTCGCCTTGTAAGTGAAGGCTATCACGTGATGCGCTTCGATTATCATGGCATGGGGGATAGCGAAGGGAAAATTGATACATTTTTGAATGTTACAACAGACATCGATAGCGCCATTTCGCAGTTTAAAGAGACCTGCCCTGACGTCAAAGAACTTGCCTTGTGGGGGCTATGTGATGCGGCATCGGCAATTCTACTATATTGTCAGCGCTATTCACCGAAAAATGTTAAGCAGCTGATTTTATTAAACCCTTGGGTGACCAGCGAGCAGCTAAAAGCCAAAGCGCTACTCAAGCATTATTATATTGATAAAGTATTAAGCAAGCAGTTTTGGAAAAACCTATTACACTTAAATGTCGACATTAAGCAGTCGATTATTGACCTGAGCAGTAATATTAAGGCGATGGTTGCGGTAAAGCCAAAAGAGCCTACAGGGCAAGATCAAGTAGTTATTGCCAATAACGACAACTATGTCGAGTTAATGCAGCGAGGCTGGCGACACTTTGAGGGCTGTACTCAGATCATATTAAGCGGTAACGACTTGGTGGCTGCACAATTTGAACAACTACTGATTGATAGTCAGCAATGGTCGCAGTTAATGATCGATCAACAAGTACTAAAGACGACTATCGAAGGGGCTAACCATACCTTTGCCAGTGCTCGATGGCGAAAAATGGTTGAGGATATTACAATAGATGCGCTTTGCGCGGGTGTCAGTAATCATAAAGATAAACATAATATGGATTTTAAAGGCTAACTTATGAATAACAAATTACTTAAATCTTCACTCATTGTTGTCGCTTTGTCCGCTGCACTAGTTGGCTGTGGTGATGATACAACCAGTGAGCAACACCTTATATCGGGTAATAAATATTTGGGTAGCGGTGATGACAAAGCGGCAGTGATTGAATATAAGAACGCGCTTAAAAAAGATCCACAGAATGTTCTAGCGAGACTGGCTCTGGGCAAAATATATCAAGCGCGGGGAGATTTACCTGCTGCGGCTAAAGAGCTGTCTCGGGCGATGGACAAGGATGCCACTCGTCGTGACGCGATCATCCCTTATGCCATGGTATTAAACCGAATGGGTGACTCCCAAGAAGTACTAGATCTTGCGCTATTGAGCAGCAGATTATCTAATGAAGATATGGCGCATGCGCACTATTTGCGCGCGCAGTCATTTTTGCGTTTAGAGAAAGAAGGTAAAGGGCGTATTGAACTGAGTCAGTGTAGTAAAATTGACGGTGTAGGGGATTACCAGCGTTTATGTGCAGCGCATCTCGCATTATTTGAACAAAAATTCGAACCCGCCTTGGTGATTGTCGAACAACTATTGAAGCAGTCGCCTAATATGGCCGAGGCATTGTATCTTTCAGGCGCGATCTACACGCAACAGAAACGTTATACTCAGGCGGTAGCGAGTTACCGAACCTATATCGAGCATCATAATAATAGTGGCTCGGCCGTTGCTGCGGTCAATTTATTGTTAGCTGAAGCGTTGGTTAATAATAATCAAATGGATGAGGCTAAAGCCGAGATCGATATTATCTTCAAGCGTGCGCCACTACAGCCGATAGCAAATTTTTTGATGGCGCGGATGTTGTTTGCCGAAGAGTCATTTAAATTGACCTTATTTCATGCTCAGATCACCACAAAGTCAATCCCTAGCCATTTTTCGGCTAATTTACTCGGCGGTGTGTCGGCTTTTCGTCTCGGCGATTATAGCGAATCATACCATATGCTGACTAAAATAGAGCGCCAGCTAAGTGGTCGCACGCTGCCTATCATCATGAATGTGATTAATAATATTAAACGTGGCGAAGTCGAGCATTCTCGTCAATTACTCAGTCAAGCTGGCGCAATCGATAGCAAAAGCGCTCGACTCTATATGCTGGCGGCCAATGAATTTCGCTTAGCGCAAGATTACGAAACCGCATTGTCTATTCTAGAACGTGTGCAAAGCGTCATGCCGCATTCTATGGCGCTTAAATTCCAGCTTGGTCGATTGAAGTTACAGATGAATGACCAGAGTGGTCTGGCAGATCTACGCCGCGCGGTATTTGACCCTGCGTATTCTGATCAAGCTTTACCTATTCTCGCGCAAGGTTATTTCCGAGCCAGTAAAGAGTCTGAACTCAAGGATATAGCGCAGCAGCTCAAACGTAAAATGCCCAACCATAAAAGTGGTTGGCTGTTAGCTAGTATGCTTGCGCTCAAAGAAAATAAGCTTGGTGTTGCCAAGAACGAGCTTGAACACATCTTGAGTCTCAACGATAAGGATGTTGGCGCGTTAACCCATTTGACCAAGATCCATGCCCAAGAGAAAGACTACCAGGCGGGCCTTGCTTACATCGAAAGAGCGCTAGCACAAAAGCCTATGAGTGTGGAGCTGTTGACCCTTAAGGCGCGCCTGATATACGTTACCACCGATGATAAAGCCCAGGCAGATGCGGTATTAAAGCAAGCCTATGAGCAATACAGCGACGATAACGACCTAATTGTCGAGCGCGCTATCATTCATGCGCGCGACAATGAACTAAAGCAGGGCATTTTACTGTTAGCATCGATATCTGATAAACCCGGTCTATCGGATAAGTACTGGAACAGTTACGGTAATTTATTGGTCAAAGATAAGCGTAATGGTGAAGCGCTAAGCATCTTTGAGAAATGGGCGGTCCAAAATCCCAGTGCCCCAGCGCCATTACTCAAACAGCTTGTCTTAACCGAGCAGTTGGGCTTATACGATCAAGGCTTAACCGTGATCGCGGTCGCTAAGAAAAATTTCGCTCATATTCTTCAGTTTCACTTGCTTGAAGTGAGCTTTAATTTGATGGCCGGTAAAGGTGACATTGCCCGCAGTGTGTTCAACCGGTTAAAGCCCGATCAGCACAACGAGGATGCTTATCGGTTAGTCCAAGGTGAACTGCTAATCACAGAGAAAAAATACCAAGCTGGCATAGATATTTTACTACCGCTCTATAAGAAGAACCCTATACTTCGTACGCTAAAGCAGGTCGCGGTCGGTTACTCGAAGCTTAAGCAACCGAAAAAACTAGTGGCGCTGTTAGAACAACACCTAAAAACCTCACCTAATGCAAACCAGGTTAAACCTATTTTAGCTAACGCTTACACGCAAATAGGCGCCAATGATAAAGCACAAGAAACGTATCTTGAGCTGGTTGATAAGTATCCTAAGAGTGCGATTATTCTCAACAATTTAGCGTGGGTGCTGTACACCTCTGGTGACTATAAGCAGGCATTGGAATACGCTGATAAGGCCATTGAAATTAACGACGATAACGCGCAAATACTCGATACACATGGCATGATCTTGATTAAGTTGAAGCAAATGGACAAGGCGAAGATAAGCCTCACTAAAGCCTTATCTTTACAGCCGAGAAATTTTGCGATTAATGCTCACAATGCTCAGTTGTCATTAGCAATGGGTAACAAGGATAAAGCGAAGTTATTACTCAACTCGGTCAACGCCGAGACACAAGAAGATAAAAAACTGTACCAAGAAATAGCGCAACAGCTTTAATGAGGTAATCCTTCAAATAGCAACGCTTGCTAAACGCTATCAATGAGATGTTGCATTTATTGATAACGTTTAGCTCAGTTATTTTAGCGATTCATTGGAAAAAGAGAGACTTTTCACCTTTACTTTATATGAGCTGTTTTTTATATGAGGGTTGTTCATGAAAATGCCAAAGTCGAAGCTACTAAATCTGCCGTTTATCCAGCCGATAGTTAGGAAGTACGTTAACTATCGCGTGACCCAAGAATCAATTAACATCGCCAATCACTACGATAAATTTCTTAATAGCATTCTCGCTTTGTCGGCGTCGCAACGGGACGAGGTACATCGCATTCGATACGATGTTTATTGCACTGAGCTGTCTTTTGAACCGCCCAATGAGCATGAGCGCGAGAAGGATGAGTTTGACTCGTTTTCAGACTTTTGCATGGTGCAACATCGTAGCAGTGACGTTTTCGCTGGTTGTGTACGCATAGTGACCCCTCGAGAGAGCGAAGATCAATTACCGATAGAGAAGTTTTGCTTAGATTCGATCACCGATCAGGCGCTATCGCCCACCAATTTTGAGCGGGATAATATTTGTGAAGTGTCGCGCTTGGCTGTGCCGGAGGTCTTTAGGCGTCGTAATTCAGATAAGTTTGAGGGTGCTGCAACCGGTGCGTTTAATGAAGAGGTCTATTCAGAAACGGAAATGCGCTGCTTTCCATTTATTGCGATAGGTCTGTACATTAATGCCTGTCATACGATTAAACTACGCGGCATAAAGCACGTTTATGTCATGATGGAACCTCGTTTGGCCCGTAGTTTAAGAATGGTTGGCGGGAAATTTAAGAAAATTGGTCCCGTGGTTGAATATCATGGCAAGCGCGCTCCCTATTATGTGACGCCTGATGAGTTTCTGGCAGGGTTATCGCCTGGCTTTAAGGTGCTTAGCAATAATATCGCGCGTTCGCTGGCACAGCAAAGAGACAGCGAACAATAAAGCGACTGAAATTACAACAATATCTCCATCACATTGGGGTGGCCTAAAAACTGTTGTGGGCTGGCGCAGGCCCCATAGGCGCCCGATTGAAATATACACACTAAGTCACCAACGACCAGACTTGGTAATTCAACTTTGTTGGCCAAAATATCGAGCGGGGTGCATAGTGGTCCAACGATGGATACCTTTTCGCTGGTCTGGTTGTTCATTTTGTTAGCAATGGCGACCGGATAGTTCTTACGAATGACCTGACCAAAATTACCGGAATTTGACAGATGATGGTGCAACCCGCCATCGGTCACGACAAACGTTTCGCCACGGGAGCTTTTAACATCGATTACCTTGCTGATATAAACACCAGCGGGACCGACGAGATAACGGCCTAATTCAATGACAATTTCACCATGTTCCACCATCTCTTGGTATTGATTGATTAATGCGGTTAGATTGTCGCATATCGGGGTGATATCCAGATGCTGTTCACCCGGGAAATAGGGGATACCAAAGCCGCCACCGATATTAATACTGGCTGCTTTAATACCACTTTGCTGTTGTAACTCAAAGGCTAGGGCAAAGGTGTTATTGTGGGTTTCAATTAAAGCGTCGCTGTTGAGATTTTGCGAGCCACTAAAAATGTGCAAACCCCGGTAGGTCATCTCAGAGGTGTCAATGTATTGAATTAAGCTGGCCACCTCTTCGCTATCGATACCAAAAGGCTTGGCACCACCGGTCATCTTCATCCCTGATGATTTTAATTCAAAAGCGGGATTTACCCGGATCGCAACAAGAGCTGTGATGGACAGGCTATTGGCGATTTTCTCGATCCGAACTAATTCATTCTTCGATTCGATGTTTAATGTCACGCCACTGATGATTGCGCTAGTTAACTCGACATCGGTTTTACCTGGCCCGGCAAAGCTGATTTCACTATTGGGCATCGCGCTTTGTATCGCGTGCAGCATCTCCCCTTTAGAGGCGACGTCGAAACCATCGACCAAGGTGGCCATAAAATGGATTAGCGGCACAAATGGGTTTGCCTTTATCGCATAATGTAGTTTAATTGCCGCTGGAAGTTGCTGTTTAAGCCTTTGCACCGTGTCGCTAATGATTCGCTTGTCGTAGGCGTAAAAAGGGGTCTGGCCTAACATGGTGCCAATTTGAGACATCGACAGTTTGTTGATCAATAACTGACTCTCTGTGATGTTAAATAGAGTATTTGGTGCGTGCTGCGGTTTGCTATTGCTCATAATTGATCCGTGATGAAGGTATTTTTATAGTGGCTGGCGAGCGATGAACGATCGATTTTACCATTGGCATTATGCGGCATGTTATCGAGTCTAAGATAACGATGAGGTTGCATAAAGTTGGCTAAATTACTGCGGCAAGCGTTGATCAATATTTTCTCTAAATCTTGATTTTGTTCACTCTGATAGATAATCAATATACCGTGTCCTAGTTCATCGTGCGGCAGACCTAAGGCTGCCGCCTCAATGATTTGAGGCTGTTGGTAGATAGCCTCTTCAATTTCGCTTGGACTGATACGATAGCCAGAGGACTTAATCATGTCGTCTTTGCGGCCAACAAAATAGAGAAAACCATCTTGGTCACGAGTCACCCAGTCGCCAGAAAATACAGCATATTGTGTTAGACACAGGGCTGAGTCTGTTTGCGGTAGTGGTTTAAAACGCTGCGCCGTTTTTTCCGGCGCATTCCAATAACCTAAACTTACTAACGGGCCACTATGGACGAGTTCGCCAACCTCACCATCTTTAGCGAGGTTACCTGCCTGGGTGATCACCGAGATCTGCGCATTGGGAATAGCTTTACCGATTGAACCCGCGTGAGAGTCAATAAACTGTGGGCTTAAATATGTCGAACGAAAAGCCTCCGTTAGCCCATACATTAGATAAGGACTAGCGTTGGGGAAGGCCGCTCTTAAGCTGGCTAATAACGCTTTTGGCATCGCGCCACCGGAATTAGTAAAGTAGCGTAAGTTAGTGAGATCGGCCGTTGACCAATCACACTTCATCAAGGCTGACCACAATGGCGGCACTCCAGCGATACCAGTTATTTGATGCCGTTTTACGGCCTTTACCACATCATTAGGCAGTAAATAATCCATCAATATACAATGTGCGCCAACCACAAATGCAGTGGTTATCTGACTGAGTCCATAATCGAAACTTAGCGGTAACAGCGCTAAAATATTGTCCTTTTCATTATTTTCAAGGTATTGGGCGACACTTTTTGCCCCATAGACCAAGTTTTGGTGGGATAAAACCACGCCTTTGGCCGCTCCTGTACTGCCTGAGGTATAAAGAATGGCCGCCATGTCGCTACTCACTTGCGCATTGCTCTGGTGTGTTGCTGGCGATGCTGTGAGTAAACTTGACCAAAGGTGTAGCTGTGCATTAAGTTGTATATCGATGAGTTTATCGATAACAATAATCTGTTTGAGGCATTTAAGATCGTTGCAGATGCTTTGTAGCTGTTGTAAACGAGCGCTGCTGGTCACTAGTATTTCGACCCCACAATCGCGCAAAATATGATTCACTTGCAATGGCTTTAATACCGGATTTATTGGTACAAACACCTTACTTGCAGCACTTGCCCCGAACAGGCTAATTACCGACTCGAAACACTTTGGTAGAAAAACGCCAATCCGCGCCTGTTGCTGCGTCGATAACTGGGCCAAAGCATGACTAAATTTATTGATTTGTTGCTCGAGCTCTGAATAACTTAGCTGCTTATTTTGATGGCTTATTGCTGGATTATTGGGCCATAAATGGGCGCCATTTGTGACCAATTGGTGAAAATAAATACTCATCCTGAGAAACTCACACTATAGTTAATATAAAGTACCTAATTAACATTAGTTTGCTTAACCCAAATTTACAATACGGAGCATCGTTAAAAGATGAATTTTATTAATTTAGCTGCCAAATATCATGCTGGCATCCTGCTTTCGCTGGTCTGTTTGTTATTGACGCCTACAACACAAGCTAATGACTTGGTGGAGACGATCAAGAAAATAAAACCAGCCATCGTTGGCGTAGGTACGATTAATCCGCTAGCACGGCCAAATACTCGCCTGCTCGGCACCGGTTTCGCGGTTACGGATGGATTACATATCATCACCAATCGTCATGTTTTACCTAATGAGTATCAAGACAAAGAACAATTAGTGGTATTTATTGGTTCGGGTAAAAAGCCCGCTTATCGTATGGCGACCGTTATTAGCAAATCGGCACTCTATGATATCGCCATCTTAAAGATAGCTGGTGCGCCACTGCCAACCTTTACATTAGCTGGTGACAAATTAATTGATGAAGGTAGTGCCATTGCATTTACGGGGTTTCCGATTGGCGCCATATTAGGCCTTTATCCCGTTACACATCAGGGTATCATCTCTAGCCTGACCCCAATCGTCACGCCAGCTTCAAGCTCATCATTGCTCAAAGTCACCCACATAAAGCGGTTGCGAAATCCATTTTTGGTCTATCAATTAGACGCCACCGCATATCCAGGCAATAGTGGTAGCCCAATATATGATAAAAAAACCGGGGTCGTTTATGGCGTGCTAAACCAGGTATTTGTTAAAGAAAGCAAGGAGAGTGTATTGGAAAAACCCAGCGGCATTAGTTATGCAATACCGGTGAAGTATATCAATAAGCTTCTTAAAGAAATGCCAAAACACTAATGCCCAGACCCTAAGGTCCTAATCAATCGCCCAATTAATTGGTGGCTGTTGGTGGCGCTCAAGCGCAGTATTGACCTGACTAAAGCATTTAGAACCCAAGAATGCCGGCGCGACTTTCATCTGTTTATAAGCACCAAGAGGACTAGGGTGTGAGGTTTTTATCACGCTATGCTGACTCGTATCTACCTTAGTACAACACTTGTGGGCGAATGCCCCCCAGGCTAAGAATACACAGTGCTGACTGTGTTGATTGAGATAGTCAATTGCGGCTAGTGTAAAGCGATGCCATCCCTTCTTTAGATGGCTACCGGCAATACCTGCTTCGACTGTTAATGAGGCGTTGAGTAAGAAAATCGATTCTTGTTCACTCCACCGGGTTAAATCACCATGCGTGGGTATGATGACACCCAGATCGCTGGCAAGCTCCTTGTAAATATTACGCAGACTTGGCGGGATCTTTTGCCCCTGCGGCACGCTAAAGGAGAGACCCATTGCTTGATCCTGATTGAAATAGGGATCTTGGCCAATGATAACCAGCTTTATCAAATCTATCGGCTGCTCAAATACTCTAAACCATAACGGCTGCGGTGGATAAATCGTCACATCTTGGTCTTGTTCAATTGCCAAAAAATCTAATAATTGAGTCATGTAAGACTGCTTGAATTGCGATTCAAAGAAGCTAAGCCAAGAATCGTCGATATTGGTAGGAATCGTGTGCATATGGTGCCTTATAGCGTTATTAAGGCACTTAGAACGTTTATTCTGAGCATAAAAAAAAGCGCCTCCGAGAAGCGCTTTATTGTGGCTGAAATAGTGTCAAAAATCGAGTTCTATCTCATCAATACTGTAGTTGTGACCCATATCCAGCTCTGTTAGTTCGCGAGCTATACGTTGTCGGTCTTGAATAATTTCAATCTGACGCCACTTTCTTTTCTTACTGCCTTTAGGACGACCGCGTTTTGCGGGTGCATTTCCGTAGTTTGCTGCAAATTCTAACCTATCCATGGTTTATCTCCTTTTGCTAGTCTTGGTTAATATTTACCCAAAAAATGGCACAAGGTCAAACGTTTAGCGCAAAATAGTTTGAAAATGATACTAAAGTACTATTTTTAACCGCTTATTTCCATTGAGCAAACAGCATTGTTTCTAGTTTATCTTGGTCGATGGCGAAATTGCGGATACCTTCGGCGAGTTTTTCACCGGCCATAGCATCTTGATTAAACTGCCAACGAAATTGTGCTTCGGTTAGTGCCGCTGGCGGAGTTTTCGCGCTATCAGCTGGTATTAACTTTCTTATCACTTCGCCTTCGCTATCTTCGAGTTCCTGTAATAAATTTGGGCTAATGGTTAGCTTATCGCAGCCTGCTAGCTCTAATATCTCGCCGATATTTCTGAAACTTGCGCCCATCACTACCGTGTTAAAACCATGCTGCTTGTAATAATCGTAAATTTCGGTGACCGATACTACGCCCGGATCTTCATTACTGGCATATTCAGCCTTGCCTGTGCTCGCCTTATACCAATCTAAAATTCGGCCAACAAATGGAGAGATTAAAAACACCTTGGCTTCGGCGCAAGCCTTGGCTTGAGCAAAACTAAATAGAAGGGTTAGATTACAATTAATCCCTTGTTCTTCCAATTCTTTAGCGGCGCAGATCCCTTCCCATGTAGAGGCAAGCTTGATTAATATTCTGCTCTTGTCGATGCCTGCATCGCTATACATTGCCACTAATTGCTTCGCTTTGGCGACGCTAGCTTCTTTATCAAACGACAGGCGGGCATCTACTTCGGTCGAAATACGTCCGGGAATAGTGCTTAATATTTCACGACCAATCGCTACGGCTAAATAATCACTGGCCAATGCTAATTGTTGTGCCTGGTCACCAGCTTGTTGCTTAGCAAATACAATCGCCTGACTAAACAGTTCGCTGTATTGTGGCAGTTGCGCCGCTTTTAAAATTAGCGATGGGTTAGTGGTAGCATCTTCTGGTAGGTACTGCTTTATCGCGTCTATATCGCCAGTATCGGCAACGACAGAGGTCATGGTTCTTAATTGGGCTAATTTATTCATCTTAACTTCCAGGTTAATCCTTTTTATCGGCTTAAGCCTGATAATGAGGTGTTAATTTTATGTTGGTAAATTTCAATTGAGACTAGGTATAGCATGGAAATTAGCAGAAATGTAGCCCCTTTCTGTAATTAAATTACATATTAAGCGCTTGGTATCATTTAATGCTCAAAAACGTTGTTTTAGTCACACTCTGGTATGTATCGAAAGCAAACGCCGCTATGGGTTGCTCAAATTAACAGAGCACGTACAATGTTCTCAATATTTTGATTAAAGAAGGTTATTATCATGCTGGCTGTGATTTCTCCCGCAAAAAAACTTGATTTTGAAACTCCCGCAAAAGACTTCCCCGTTGAGCAGTGCCAATTGTTGGCGCAGGCTCAGGTGCTAATTGAGCGGTGTAAAGGATTATCCCCGAGTGATATCGCCAGTTTAATGAAATTAAGCGATAAATTGGCGGGGCTTAATGCGGCGCGATTTGGCCAATGGCAAACACCATTTACCTTAGATAACGCCAAGCAAGCTATTTTCTCCTTCAAGGGCGATGTTTATGTCGGTTTAGATGCCGAGACATTGTCAGATGAGGATTTGGTTTTCGCACAAAATCACCTCCGTATTTTATCCGGCCTCTATGGTCTCTTACGTCCATTGGACCTAATGCAGGCCTATCGCCTAGAAATGGGTACCAAGCTCGATAATGACCGAGGAAAAAATCTCTATGAATTCTGGGGGGACTTGATCACCGATTGTCTCAACAAGACGCTTAAAGACAATAACAGCGAGATCTTGGTTAACTTAGCCTCAACCGAATATTTTAAGGCGGTAAAAGCCAAGAATATTAATGCGCAAATAATCACGCCAGTGTTTAAAGACTATAAGAATGGGCAGTATAAAATCATTAGCTTTTATGCCAAGAAGGCGCGTGGCTTGATGGTGCGTTATATGATCGACAAGCGCGTCGAGAATCCAGAGCAATTAACTGCATTTGATTATGCCGGTTATGCTTATGATGAGTCGCAATCGAGCAATACCACCATGGTATTTACTCGTAAGATCGAAGAGTAATCGGTCGCCTTACTTACGCATAAAATGAGGCTGAAAATAAGACAGTAAACACAGGTGACAATAACGAGTCACCTGTGCTTTATCTATTAATGCTTAACTTCTTTGTTCTTCTCAAGTGCCAATAGCGGTTTTTCAGATTGCGCAGTGATAAATGCGACCACTGCCCAAGCTGCAATGTTCTGGCGTAATTCTTCTGGGTTTATCTTATCGAGCGTATCATTGGCTGTATGGTGATAATCAAAATAATCGGTGCCGTTTTGGCGTAGACTAAATACTGGCACACCTTTAGCCGGTAAAATAGACACGTCGGGGCCACCGCCGGCCTTATTATCGCCATGATTAATACTTAGCGGTTTTAACACCTTGGCAATTTGTGCCATCAGATCAAGATTGTCTGGGTGAACCTGAGTATCGAAACGCCAGATGCTACGAGCGCCAAAATCGGACTCGCCTGCCAGTTTTATTTTATGTAGCTCCTTGGCATTAGCATCTCGATATTGTTTAGCACCAATTAATCCGCCTTCTTCATTGGCAAATAACACCACACGAATAGTACGCTTAGGCTTGAATGGCTTGATTAACTTAGCGGTTGCCATAGCGATTGCAACGCCTGCGCCATCATCTAATGCGCCGGTGCCTTCATCCCAAGAATCTAAATGGCCACTAATGAGAATATACTCATCGGGATAAGTTGTTCCAGTGATCTCGCCAATAACGTTATATGACGTTTTAGGTTTGAAACTTGTTGTGGCCAAATCCATCTTAACCGTGATCGCCTTGCCGCGTTTTTTCATCGCCATTAGCATCATCGCATCAGAGGTCGAAATAGCGCCGGCAGGAATCTTCTTAACCCCTGCTTGATAGCGCATATTACCGGTATGAGGCATACGTGACTTGTCGGTGCCTACTGAGCGGATGATTAAGGCTATTGCGCCTTTTTCGCTCGCCACCGAAGAACCAATCGAACGACCTGCTACCGCAAGGCTATATTCTTTGCCTTCGCGATGCTGATGCATGCGGGCATCAATATACACAATCTTGCCTTTAACTTGTTTAGGATCGACGGCGCGTAGTTCATCCACCGAGTCAAAAAACACAATCTCACCAGTAATGCCGCCAGCAGGGGTTGCCACGCTATCGCCAAGTGCCGTGATTGCAAGCGGTTGTGGGAATGGGCTTATGATACTGGCACTAGCGTCACCGCGTTCCCAGTGACGAACTTCAACCGGCTGTTTATAAATTTTATCAAAACCAAGCTCGGCAAACTTCGCCTCGGCCCAAGCCACGGCGCGTGCATCTGCAGGAGTACCAGCAAGGCGCGGGCCCACTTCTACGGTAAGGGATTCAACAAGGTCATAACCTAGGTGAGAGCGTAGCGCAATTTCGCGCAGCTGCTGGGCATCTTGCAGTGACTGTTCGCTGCTAGTGGCAAAGGTTGGCATCGAGATTGATGCAAGTAATGCAATGGGTAGCAAAAGGGATTTCATTGGCTTCCTTTATTATTGTTTGATCAGAAGGCGACATCATAACGCAAAAGGATGCCGGTGTTCATCATTTGACGCGACTGATTCACAATCCGCTAAATTGTTCGCTGGGATAACCGCCAGCGTTATCCCAGCAGACTGAAATACGTCATCCCAGTAGTGTTTTTAGCAGGGATCTGTTCAAGGGATAGGTATTGCTCTGCACAAGCCTTTGTAGATTCCCGATAAGTGACTTCGGGAATGACGAGGGCTGTGACGATATTCTTAAAATTTAGACATAAAAAAACCGACATGTAAAATGTCGGTTTTTTAACTCAAGCAATAAGCTTTTGAAACAACGGTTTAATTAAAGTGCTTTAATTAATGTGTTGTAAACGGATTATGACGCGGCGCTTTATTTTTGTGGATCAGGCCCTGTAGGTATGGCGCGTAACGGTGGCTACGTGTGCTTACTTATATTTAGGCAGCGCCGCTCCTTGCCATTGCTGCCATGGATGGTAGTACTTAGATTTTGCCGGGAGCATAAAATCTGCCATGGCACCGCGGCATACCGTTCATCCTGAACATAAAAAAACCGACATCAAGATGTCGGTTTTTTAACTCTGTCAAAGTCCGTAATTAAACGGCTTGAAACAACGGTTTAATTAAAGTGCTTTAATTAATGTGTTGTAACGAGACTTATGACGTGCAGCTTTATTTTTGTGGATTAGGCCTTTAGTGGCGTAACGGTCCAAAATTGGCTGTACTTGAGCGAAAGCAGCAGTTGCTTCTTCTTTGTTACCAGCTTCAATAGCGTTAAGTACTTTTTTCATGTACGTACGCATCATTGAGCGACGGCTTGCGTTATGCTGACGATTTTTTTCAGCTTGAATTGCGCGTTTCTTAGCAGATTTGATGTTAGCCAAGGTAAACTCCTAGAACTGTTCTATAGCGATACTAAATTAAGGTCGGGGATTATGCCCGTAAAATGACCTAAAATCAATCACAATTTATTAAAAGAAAGACATAACCATACCCTTATGTTGCCAGGTACTCGTCAATGCTTTACCACTAATGGCAATTTGTTCGCTATTTTTGATAAAAACTAGCGAGTCCAAAGATTGACCGTTATGATAACGGGCGAATTCTAACAACATTTAATAGCGAGTCCTAGTGTTAATTGGGATTAAATGCAGATAAAAACAATTTTGTTGGCTACATCGCATTTATATATCGGTTTAAAGTAATCCGTTAGCAATTGTTCATATACACTATGTCATTATTTTTAAAACTTAATTGGCTCTAAAGCTGGCCGCATTCTATTAGGAAATATCCTTGAGTAAAAAACTATTACGTTCTGGCGCAATTGTCAGTGTCATGACATTAATATCGCGAGTCTTAGGATTAGTGCGTGATGCATGCATTGCTGCCGTGATGGGAGCAGGGCCCGCAGCCGATGTGTACTTCTTTGTGGCGAAAATACCTAATTTTATGCGCCGCCTCTTTGCCGAAGGTGCATTTGCTCAGGCATTTGTGCCAGTACTTAGTGAATATCAAACTCAAAAAGATGTCGACGAGGTGCGTTACTTTATCGCGCGCGTGTCAGGTACGCTTGGCACCATCATTACCATCGTGGCAATTGCTGGGGTAGTGCTCTCACCGTTAGTCGTAGCTCTATTTGGTGCCGGTTGGTTTGTCGAGTGGTTAAACGATGGGGAAGGGGCACAAAAATTCGAGTTAGCCTCCCTAATGCTTAAAATCACCTTTCCTTATTTATGGTTTATTACCCTGGTGGGGCTGGCAGGTTCAATCCTTAATGCGATGGGGCGTTTCGCCGTGTCATCATTTACCCCGGTATTTTTAAATTTAGCAATCATCAGTGCGGTTATTTTTATTGCTCCTCATTTTGACGAACCAGCAATAGGTATCGCCTGGGGTTGGTTTATAGGTGGTCTAGCGCAATTACTGTTTCAGTTGCCGTTTTTATACCGGGCAAAGATGCTAGTGAAGCCTAAATGGGGCTGGCGCGATCCGGGCGTGGTCAAAATAAGAACATTGATGTTACCGGCTCTTTTTGGCGTCTCTATTAGCCAAATTAATCTTTTATTTGATACGGTTATTGCAACCTTCCTAACCACTGGCTCGGTCAGTTGGCTGTTCTTTGCCGATCGACTATTGGAATTTCCTTTAGGCCTATTCGGAATTGCTATCGCAACGGTTATTTTACCCAGTTTGTCTCGCCAACATAGCGGCGAATCAAAAGAGTTATTTAGCAAAACCATGGATTGGGCGGTGCGCATGATCCTAATGATGGGGTTGCCGGCGATGATGGGGTTGATGGTGTTGGCGGGGCCGCTGATCACGGTCTTATTCATGCGCGGTGAATTTGATAGCTCTGTGGTTACCATGACTAGCTATGCGTTGGTGGCTTATGGTTGTGGTTTATTGAGCTTTATGATGATTAAAGTACTCGCACCTGGCTTTTATGCCAGACAAGATACTAAAACACCGGTTAAGATTGGTATTAAGGCGATGATCGCCAATATGGTTTTTAACGTTATCTTAGCGGGCTCGTTAGGGTATGAAATGGGCTATATTGGCTTGGCCTTAGCCACAGCGATGTCAGCTACCTGTAACGCTTTTTGGCTTTATCGACAGCTGAAAAAGGACGGTGTCTATCAATTTAGCCAACAAACGCTAGTTTTTGGCGCTAAAGCCTTGGTTAGTGCCTTAAGTATGGCGGCCATTGTGTATTATTTAAATCCACCGATGAGTGTGTGGTTTGAATTAGCGATGATGGGACAAGTGACTGAGCTGGCAAGCTTAATAGGTATCGCGGTGTTTAGCTATTTTGCTTTATTTACCCTGCTTGGCCTAAGGCCATCACAATTACGCGTTTAAGTCGCATAATGGGGCTGCTAAAACTCTATATTTGTTATATAATCCGCCAGTTTTGGCGCGTTGGGACACCTTAAATTTATGCAATTAATTCGTGGAATACATAACATCACTGCGCAGGTTCGTGGGTGTGTATTGACTATCGGTAATTTCGATGGTGTTCATTTAGGCCATCAAGAAGTTCTTAATGGACTGAAAAATAAAGCGAAAGAGCTTGGTGTTGCTTCGACGGTAATGACCTTTGAGCCGCAACCACAAGAGTTGTTTAATGGGCAAGGTGCGCCCGCTAGATTGTCGCGCCTAAGAGAAAAACTCAATCTGCTTGAGCAATATCAGATTGAGCGTCTATTGTGCGTGCGCTTTGACGCTAAATTTGCCCAGCTGAGCGCACAAGATTTTATTGAGCAGCTTTTGGTTAAGCAACTTGGGGTTAAATTTTTGGTGGTGGGTGATGACTTTCGCTTTGGCCACCAACGCAGCGGTGATTTTTCGATGCTTAAGGCGGCGGGTGAGAAGTTTGGTTTTGAGGTGGTAAGCACCCAAAGCCTCAAAGTATCTAACGCGCGAGTCAGCAGCACGCTGGTACGTCAATGCCTAGCCGATGGTGACATCACCGGCGCAACTCGCATGCTCGGTCACCCTTTTGTGATCACTGGGCGAGTTCGCCATGGTGATAAAAAAGGCCGTACCATTGGTTTTCCCACCGCAAATATTGCGCTGGAACGCAAGGTTTCTCCGGTGCAAGGGGTATTTGCAGTTGAAGTTTTGCTCGATAAAAAGCACTATCAAGGGGTAGCGAATATCGGCCAACGACCAACAGTCAATGGCACGCGCATCCAATTGGAAATCCATTTATTTGATTTTCAAGGTGATATCTATGGGGAGTGTCTCGATACCCGTGTCTTACACAAAATTCGAGCAGAGAAGAAATTTGACTCTTTTGATTTACTCAAGCAGCAAATCAAGAGAGATGTCATTCAAGCGAAAGAATTCTTTCGCTTGGGTAAATAATATTTTAGATGTTAATGGCGTAACTATTAATGAGTGATTATAAGAAGACCCTAAACTTGCCAAAAACTTCATTTTCGATGAAGGCTAACTTGGCAAACCGTGAACCGATGATGCTTAAAGCATGGGATAAATCGGATCTGTATGGAAAAATTCGCGCGGCGCGTAAGGGCCGTAAGAGCTTTATTTTGCATGACGGCCCTCCGTATGCGAATGGCGATATTCACATTGGTCACTCTGTAAATAAAATCTTAAAAGATATTATTATTAAATCGAAAACGATTTCTGGCTTCGACGCACCTTACATTCCTGGTTGGGATTGTCACGGTTTGCCGATTGAGCTACAAGTTGAGAAGAAGCACGGTAAACCTGGGCATAAAATTTCCGCCAGCGAGTTCCGCAAAAAATGTCGCGCCTACGCGCAGCGCCAGGTTGACGGTCAACGTAAAGACTTTATCCGCTTAGGTGTATTTGGTGATTGGCAAAACCCGTACCAAACCATGGATTTTGATTTTGAAGCAAACATCGTGCGTTCAATGGGCAAAATCATCGCTAACGGCCATCTGCAACAAGGCGCTAAGCCAGTGCATTGGTGTTTAGACTGTGGTTCATCGTTAGCCGAAGCTGAAGTTGAATACGAAGATAAACGCTCACTATCGCTTGATGTGCGATTTAAAGCGGTTAATGAAACCCAAATTTTAGAGAAAATGGGCATCAAGCCTGAAAGCGCGGGCACCGGACCTATCTCTACCGTTATCTGGACCACCACAGCTTGGACGTTGCCAGCTAACCGTGCGCTATCGATGCATGCCAATGTTGAATATGTGTTAATTCAGTGCGAAAAAGAAGGTGTGAAAGAGCGCCTAATCTTGGCTCATGATCTCATGAACAGCGCCATGGATCGCTACGGCGTCGAGAAATTCAATGTGTTGGGCCAATGTGATGGCGCAGCATTGGAGCTAGTGCGCTTTAAGCATGCCTTTTACGATTTTGATGTGCCGGTTATTCTTGGCGAACACGTCACCACTGATTCGGGTACTGGTATTGTGCATACAGCGCCAGGCCATGGTCAAGAAGATTACGTGGTTGGTCAAAAGTACAACATTGAAGTGGCTAATCCCGTTGGCGCCAACGGTGTTTATCTTGAAGATACGCCATTATTTGCAGGCAAACACATCTTTAAAGCTAACGATGAAATTGTTGAAGTGCTCAAAGAGCACGGCTCACTGGTTCATCATCATGCATTAGAGCATAGTTACCCACATTGCTGGCGTCACAAGACGCCAATCATCTTCCGCGCGACGCCACAATGGTTCATTAGCATGGATAAGAATGGTTTGCGTGATCAGGCAATGGGTGAAATTCAGAAGACCCAATGGATCCCAGACTGGGGTCAGCAGCGTATCGAAGGCATGGTTCAAGGCCGTCCAGACTGGTGTGTATCACGCCAACGTACGTGGGGCGTGCCATTAACTGTGTTTATCAATAAAGACACTAACGAATTGCACCCTGATACCAGCGAGTTACTTGAACAAGTGGCTAAGCTTATCGAAAAAGAAGGCATTCAGGCGTGGTTCGATCTTGAGCCAAGCGAATTTTTAGCCGAAGGTGGCGATACCTACGTTAAAGTAACCGACACGCTCGATGTGTGGTTTGACTCTGGCGTGACCCATGCCTGTGTTGTTGATGCCCGTGAAGAGCTAACTGGCCCGGCTGATCTATACCTTGAAGGTAGTGACCAGCATCGCGGTTGGTTCCAGTCATCATTGATGACCTCGGTAGCGATGAGTGGCAAAGCGCCTTATAAGCAAGTGCTTACTCACGGTTTTACGGTTGATGGCAATGGTAAGAAGATGTCTAAATCGTTGGGCAACGTGATGTCACCACAGGCGGTCGTTAACCGTTTGGGTGCTGACATCTTGCGCCTGTGGGTTGCGTCGGCTAATTATACGGCCGAAATGACCGTGTCTGACGAAATTCTCGATCGTAGCGCCGATTCATATCGTCGTATTCGTAATACCACGCGTTTCTTGTTATCAAACCTCAATGGCTTTAATCCAGAGACTGATTTGGTTGCTAACGATGAGTTGGTGGCGTTAGATCGTTACATCATCGGCCGCGCACATCAGATCCAACAAGAAATTATTGAGGCTTACGATACCTACCAGTTCCATACCGTGGTGCAAAAGCTTACCCATTTCTGTTCGATTGAGTTGGGTAGTTTCTATCTTGATATCATCAAGGATCGTCAATACACTGCTAAAGGTGACGGCGTGCCACGTCGTAGCTGTCAAACGGCGATGTATCATATTGCTCAGGCAATGGTACGTTGGATTGCGCCGGTACTTAGCTTTACCGCCGATGAAATCTGGAAATCGTTGCCAAATAGCGAAGAATTTGTCTTCACCAGTGAGTGGTACGAAGGCTTAACGGCGCTTAATAACGAAGAAGAGCTAAACACAGACTTCTGGCAACAACTGCAAGATGTCCGTAATGCGGTTAACAAGGTTATGGAGCAGGCGAGACGCGATGAAGTTATCGGCGGCAGCTTACAAGCCAAGGTTACCTTGTTCGCGGGACAGGCATTAGCGGCCAACCTCAACAAAGTGGTTAGCGAATTGCGATTCGTGTTAATTACCTCTGACGTGACGGTTGTTTCTGGTGAAGCATCAAGCGACGCGGTAGCTACCGAAGTTGAAGGCTTAAGCGTATTGGTTGAACCTTCAGCCGGTGAGAAATGTGAACGTTGTTGGCATCACCGAGACGATGTTGGCAGCGTGGAAGTGCATCCGACACTGTGTAACCGTTGTGTGACTAATATCATTGGTGACGGTGAAGAGCGTCACTATGCATAGTGTGCCGATGACGGATACGGCTGCTAAACCTAGCCTAGCGCAAAGTGGTTTGCGCTGGTTATGGCTGGCACTAATCATGTTGGTGCTAGATCAGGCGAGTAAACTCTACGTGGTGGCTAATTTTAGCCTGTATGAGTCAATCGCCGTGATGCCGATGTTTAATTTGACCTATGTGCGTAACGAAGGCGCGGCGTTTAGCTTCTTAAGCGATGCAGGTGGCTGGCAGCGGTGGTTCTTTACCGCCATCGCATTAACCATTAGTGGTGTGTTGCTTTATTGGATGCGCGGCTTGCATGCTAGTCAAAAGTTGATGTCAATCGCCTATAGCCTGGTATTGTCTGGCGCAATAGGCAATTTAATCGATCGTGTATCCTATGGTTACGTGGTCGATTTCTTAGATGTTTATTATGACAGTTACCGTTGGCCTGCCTTTAATATCGCCGACGCGGCAATATGTATCGGTGCCTTTTTAATTGTATATGATGCGTTTACCAACAAAGAAAATAGCGCTAAATAGATTGGGCTTATAGATAGCTCACAGGATATAAAGTAGTGATTAATACAAGCAGTGAAATAATTTTCCACGTGACCATGAAACTTGACGATGGCTCAGCCGCCGACAGCACCAAGGTCAACAACAAACCGGCTAAATTGCGCATGGGTGATGGCAGTTTATCGCCAGCCTTTGAAGCGCAATTGCAAGGCCTTAGCAAAGGTGATAGCAAAGAGTTTACCTTGTATGCTAAAGACGCTTTTGGTGAGAACAATCCAGACAATATCTATCATCTGGAGCGTAGTAAATTTGAGTCTCAGACACTTGAAGTTGGCGCAATTATCATGTTTGAACAACAAGATGGTCATGAGATCCCTGGGGTTATTCGTGAAATTGTTGGCGATTCAGTCACCATCGATTTTAATCATCCGCTGGCCGGGCAAACAATTACCTTCGACGTTGAAATTATAGAGGTCAATGCCTAATGACGATCAAAATCCTGCGCGCTAATCCTCGCGGCTTTTGTGCTGGGGTTGATCGCGCCATTACTATCGTTGAACGTGCGCTAGACTTATTTGAACCACCAATTTATGTGCGTCATGAAGTGGTGCACAACAAATATGTGGTCGATGGTTTGCGCGCTCGTGGCGCTGTCTTTGTCGAAGAGCTAGATCAGGTGCCAGACGACTCCACCGTTATTTTTAGTGCTCACGGCGTGTCGCAAGCAGTGCGGGCGGAAGCCAAACGTCGTGACTTGCGAGTCTTTGACGCGACCTGTCCGTTAGTCACCAAGGTGCATATGGAAGTAGCACGTTCTAGCAAGCGCACCACCGAATGTATCTTAATCGGTCACAAAGGCCATCCAGAAGTAATCGGTACCATGGGGCAATATTCCAATGCTGCTGGCGCGATGTATCTGGTTGAAACCGTTGATGATGTGGCAAATTTACAGGTGACTGAACACGCTAAGCTTAGTTATGTTACGCAAACGACGTTATCGGTTGATGATACCAAGAACATTATCGATGCACTGCGCGCACGCTTCCCTGATATTGAAGGGCCGCGCAAAGATGACATCTGTTATGCCACACAAAATCGTCAAGACGCGGTTAAGGATATCTCCGCCAAGGTCGAATTGTTATTGGTGGTGGGCTCTAAGAACAGCTCCAACTCTAACCGTCTACGCGAACTAGCGCAGAAGAATGGTACCACAGCTTATCTTATCGATAATCATGGTGACATTGATACCACATGGCTTGATGGCGTGCAGTCTGTTGGCGTTACCGCTGGCGCTTCTGCTCCTGAGTTCCTAGTCGATCAGGTGATCAAAAAGTTGGTTGAACTGACCAACGGCGAAGTAACCGAAAACCCCGGCATCATCGAAGATACCGTCTTTGCGGTGCCGGTCGAACTGCGTTAATTAACAACAGTTTTAAAGGAGCCTCTTATTATTTAATAAGGGGCTTTTTATTGCTTGTTATTGGAGTGTCAACTCATAAAGTTAACCACCAATCTGCACGGTTATAAGGCGATAATGCCACATTGAACATATTTTTATAAAAATATGTTCAATGGATAACCCCAACCCTCTAACGAGCACATGCCCCCGACATTTGTTAGCCAACCTTATGTTTATCATTTTAAAAATTAATAGATTAGTCGTAATTACCGCATATTTTTGCTAATTATAATGGCTTGTTTTAAACGATGTACGGATGATAAATGGGGTGAATTAACCTTTTTCGCTAATAACGTATTTGACAATTGTTTGGGCAATTTCTATTCTTTAAGCATACGTAGTTCAAATAACATGGATGGTTAAATGATTGCTCTTCTAAGACGCTTACGAAAGAAACAACAAAATTCTGTTGTTGGCCTGCTTAACCGTGATGAAAAAAATCAGGGTTTGTCTGCACCTGTCACCTTTACTATTTTATCCATGCTGATCGCGATCACTTCAAGTTTTAACGCATTTGCAGATAACGAATTAACAACAGACCACCCGCTACTGTCCCGTTATCAAGGCGTGCCATATTTTAAACATCACTTCTTCGATTATATCGGTCTCGATATTCCTATCGGCACAATTGATGATCGCCGTAGCGACAACAACGTATTACATGTGGTGGGCAAAGCCTCATTTATTACCTATCGTTTACCTAAACAGACCTCCCAGCTCGAGGTGGTCAAAACACTCAAGGCGAAAATTACGCAATCAGAATTTGAAGTGATATTTGAATGTGAAGAAAGTGATGACTTTAAGCATAACTCCTGTGGTAAGCAGATGCACCGCTTTGCCGGCTCAGAACGTGCCAAAAATGGATTTCAGTTTAATTATGGGCTAGGGCAAAGAGTCATACAATCGACAGTTATCTAAGCGACGCGCGCCAGCGGTTGTTGACGCACTAATCAAAGATTATGACATTGCCAGCACCAGACTTCAGGCGCGGGGGGGCGAGCTTGTTCCCATGTCAACCAATCGCGCCAGCGAAGGCCGCCAACTCAACCGCCGCGTTGAATTGGTTGAGATGTGACGCTATTCATTGCTAATGGCATAGCCGCGCACAACGAGTGACCAATCAGCGAAGTTGACAGCTTACTATCGAGCTTAGAGAGAAGAAAATATTTTATCCGTGAGACGTTAGGCAGAACTCATTACTCGACAAGCATAGGTAGTGCCTAATGAAAATAATCTTACGAGAAGGCTTCGTGCTTAGTCAATTTTTCACATTTAATTGCTATAGAGTTGAAGTAAGCATCAATGGCGAAGCTATTATCTAAACCTGCGGCTGAGCCTATAATTGTGGGGTATGGATTTGTTATTTTTTGAATGAAAAACGCGCAACTTAATTGATTTAATACTATTCTGTATAAGACCGCCAAGCAAATTATGCGTCAATGATTGACGCAAAGCGTAACGAGAAAGTATAACGTTAAGACGAAAGGTTGTTTTTAAGAATCTGAACTACACTTTATTGCTGTGGTAATTAAAGCATACTGAAGATAAGGGAATATGATGTCAAAAATATTAATAATAAGCTTGATGGTGTTGATTTTAACTGCGTGTAATAACGAACGCGATGAATCAAGTAGCGGCGAAGGTCAAAACTCAGGTTCAGGCTCTAGCGATACTGGCGGTGGTGGTTCTACTGGCGGCGGTGACGGTTCTAGTGGTGAAAATTCCGATGGTGAGATAGCGTTATTGTCGCCGAAAGTATCGGTAGCATATAACCGAGTAACCATGGAAGTAGCGAACACCGTTACAGATGTGAAGGTTATTATCGACGACATTGAATATATCGGCGTTAAGAATGCCAACGCATTTCTTATTTATAATGTGCCGCTACAAACCGGCTCAAATGACATAGAACTAGTGGCCAACGCTGGCAGAACCAAGCTAACAGTAAATATTGACTCTCAAGGACTAGGCACGCCGCCATTGACCCTTGAACTTAATAACACTAGTGGGTTTGGCAGTTTAACCACGCAGGCAGCAACCAACAGCACTGATTTGGTCATCTCAGAGTATCTTATCGACAGCGATGGCGACAAAGTTATAGACCAAACAAGTAGCACCGCTAACTTTCAACTGCAATACAACGCGCAAGGGTTCTACCAACCCACCATTGTGATTCGCACCAACCGCAATATATTATATGCAGCCACCGCCGCGCAGGCGGTCAATGTGATTAACAACCCATTGTCTAATACAACCCCTATTGGCGACCTCACTAATATTCAAGATTTAGAGGAATATGGTTTTTACACCTACGCGCTTAGTGACAGTTCCATTTTAAAAATATCGGAAAAGGATCATAGCCAAGTCGAGACCATTAATGTCTCGGGCTTAAACAACGCCCAGGGTTTTACATTTGATAATGAAGGTAATATGTTTATTGCCGACACCGGCAACAATCGGGTGATCAAGCTGTTGGCCGCCAACAATTTTCAACAAGATAGCTCGTTTTCGTTAGACGCCAGTGGCTCAAATAACGGGCAACTGTCCTCACCGGTTGACGTCACTATAATGGGAACCGGCTCTACCATTAGAGTGTTCGTGCTCGATGCGGGCAATAACCGCGTGCAAGTCTTCAACAATGTTGGAGCCTATCTTGCTCAATTTGACGGCTCTACCACCCCTCAGGGCAAATTAAATAACCCATTAAACATGATCGGCGCGCCGGGTGTGGTTATTACGGATAAAGGCAATGGCATGCTCAGAAAAATCACCTACAACGAGAATGGCAACACCGAAACTGGCAAATTATTAGTCTCGCTCAGCGATTTTGGCAAAGTCACTTACTCTTCCAATGGCTTATTGTTGTTTCCTGACAATACCAACAATCAATTGACCTTTATCAATGTGAGAGGCGAAACAAAAAAGCAAATCCCAACCAGTAGCAGCAATCTTATCGCCTTAGCCTTTGAGCAAAACCATCAATTGCTGCACGTTAAAAATAATGCCTCACCCGTTCAGCATATGTTCATTCCAAAAACGGCGCCACAGGGCGCGCCTAAGGTATTGGCTGAAAAATTTGTCGCGGCGTATCTGGCGAATGACCAAACCACCATGCTCACCATGACCTCAGCCCAACTGATCGAAAAAATGAAAACCCAAGACGCCCTAGTGCGCGAAGCGTTCCTTGCCATGACATCGTACAGAGAACGGATTTATATGCATGGCTTACAGGCACAAGTTACAGGGTTCACGGTGGTATCAACAGGTCAAGCCACCATTAAGTTTTACTTTAGCTGGAGCGACGACCAATGGCAACTCACGGAGCTTATATAATGATTAAGTTAAGCTATTTAGTCGCGCCATTGATGCTGTTAATACTTTCGGGCTGTAGTGCGAACTATACAGATGAAATAGACGAAGTATTAAGGCCCATGCATCCAAAGCTTGAGCTATTTTTCGCACAGCATAAACGCTTTCCAGCTGATGAAGAACGTAATGTCATGTTAAGCGAATGCGGCTGCAAAATGAGTAACGATACTTGCCATTATGAGGGGGATAACTTCCTGGTCTATTCATATGTTCGGGGGGGGGGGGGCCCCACCCCCCAAAGAATTTTTTTGGGGGACAGTACCTTTTACCTCGTTAGCGATGGAATTCCAGATTATTTTTACACAAATAAAAAACAAGGTCCCTGTCCCCAAAACCCTTTTTACCAAAAAAA
>Ga0105355_10000858_pt1 | contig 28224 bp, 21 predicted proteins | sample GOMGulsemesocosm_2_FD_83508 | JGI IMG/M metagenome (GOLD analysis project Ga0105355, IMG submission 83508) | Methane-oxidizing microbial communities from mesocosms in the Gulf of Mexico - GOM9C Gulf of Mexico | ecosystem: Environmental > Aquatic > Marine > Cold seeps | place: Gulf of Mexico...
AATGTAATGATATAACCGGTAATTATTGGTGCAAAAAAACCTCCAAAAGCCGCAGCAAAATTTTGAATGCCAGCAACGGTACCAATAGTGCCTTTTGGGGCTATGGTTTGACTAATTGCCCAAGTATTGGCTGTTGCCAAACCCATGCCACTAATGGCAATTAAAATCATATACATGACATGTTGCGGATCTTCGATAAAAGGAACAGGAAGGATTAATGAACCAGCTAAAAAACCAGCTACCACAAAGGATTTTCTCACTTTGCTTGGGCAATGTCCTTTTCTGATGAAAACATCTGAGAGGTAGCCGGCAGCAATAACTACAATGGCTAAAACACCGTAAGTAAAACCAGACCACCAACCGGTTTCTTTAATTGAGAACCCTAATTCATCGAAAAGATAGCTAGGTAACCAAGATATATACAAAAACCAAGCATAACCATAACAAATATAACCTAGAATGATGCCTTGGATTTTTGTGTTTTTCAGTAGTTTTGCAAGCGGTACAGTCTTATTTTCTTTAGAGGAATCTTCATTGGTTTTATTTGCTAGTGTCGTTTCTACAGGGTGCTGTTTAGCTTCTAGTTTTTCTTGTTTGTTATAAAAATATAACCAAGGTAATACCCACACTAATGGTACTAAACCACAAAGAATAAAAAGCATTTGCCAGCTAAAGTTTGCTAACAAAGCGCCGGCAAGTACAGCACCAATTGCCGGGCCAAATTTACTACCTGACAAAAGTAGACCGGTAGCAAAACCTCGTTCATGTTGTTCAAAATAGCGACCAACATATGCATTACCGGCTGGGCCTGAAATTGATTCCCAAATGCCAAGTAATATGCGTAAAGCAATCAAATGCCAAAAAGCGGTAGCAATACCAAAACAAGCGGCTGTTAATCCCCAAACAATAAACGCTATGGTATAGGTTCGTTTAATACCAAACTTATCTACCATCATACCTGCGGGAACCTGCATCAGTGCATAACCTAAAAGGAAGGAAGAGAAAATCCAACCTTTCATTTCCGCATCTAAATTAAAGAACTCAGTGATCAATGGTGCGGCCATGGATATATTGCCCCTATCGATATAGCTATTAATCATGGCTATAACTAACAGGCCTAATATCCACCACCTTATCCCTTTGACACTTTGCTGTGATGTTTTCAACGCTTGCAGCGGTGAAGATAAATTTGCATAGGTATGACTTATTGCGCTTTTCATAACTGAGTTCCTTTAACCATGTTCTAGTAGGTTGAATGTGCTAATAAATAGTGCTTTAAGGTTTATTGATTAGCTATTTCTGCTGCAATCGCTTTACCTAGTTGGCTAGTTGTCGCTTGACCACCAAGATCGGGTGTTAATGGCGCATCATCTGCGCTTAGCACTGTCTCTATTGCTTTCATGATTGCCGCAGCTGCTTCTTTTTCACCTAAATGGTCTAGCATCATGGAGGCTGACCAAATTTGTCCAATAGGGTTAGCGATACCTAAACCGGCAATGTCAGGCGCAGAGCCGTGAACAGGTTCAAACATTGAAGGGTGTTTACCTTCTGGATTAATATTGGCTGATGGTGCAACAGCGATTGTACCCGTAACGCCTGGACCTAAATCAGAGAGAATATCGCCAAATAAATTACTGGCAACTACAACATCAAAACGCTCAGGACTCATAACAAAGCGGGCGGTTAAAATGTCAATATGGTATTGATCTGTCGTCACTTCAGGATAACTTTTTGCCATTTCAGCAAAGCGGCTATCCCAATAAGGCATTGAATGGTATAAACCATTAGATTTTGTCGCTGATGTGACATGAGGTTTGTCAGATGATTTAGCTAATTCAAAGGCATATTTTAATGCTCTATCTGTGCCATGACGGGTAAAGGTTGATTGTTGTGTTACCGTCTCATACTCTGTGCCTTCATGAACAATGCCACCAACTTGAGAGTATTCACCTTCACAGTTTTCTCTTACCACCCAAAAATCAATGTCGCCAGGCTCCTTATCACGTAAAGGGCAGGTAATACCCGGTAATAAACGCACTGGTCGTAAGTTAATGTATTGTTCAAACTCACGTCTTATTGGAATAAGTAATCCCCATAAAGAAAGGTGATCAGGTACACCTGGATAACCAACAGCACCAAGAAAAATCACATCATTTTTTCTCAGTTGTTCTATGCCGTCTGCTGGCATCATGCTGCCCGTTTCTTTATAGGTTTCACAGCTCCAGTCAAAGTGGTCATAGATAAAATCAATATCAAATTTTTCAGCTACTGCATCTAAAACTCTTAAGCCTTCTGGAACTACTTCTTTACCAATACCATCGCCTGGGATAACCGCAATTTTATAACTAGTCATGTTTTTCTCTTTGCTATTTTTTGTTTGTATGTTTGTGTTTGTCTATGCATCAGGATGGGGCAGTTTATAATCCGCCTATGCACATATATTTGACTTCCATGTAGTCATCTATGCCGTATTTTGAACCTTCGCGACCTATACCAGACTCTTTAATGCCACCAAAAGGAGCAAGTTCAGTAGAGATTAGGCCTTCATTAATACCAACAATGCCGTACTCAAGTGCCTCGGCTACATTCCATGCTCTGGCAATATTTTGCGTATAAAAATAACTGGCAAGACCAAATTCAGTATCATTGGCTTTTTTGATCACTTCAGCATCACTATTAAAGCGAATTAACGGCGCAACTGGGCCAAAGGTTTCATCATTGAGTAAGAGTGCGTCGTCGCTAACATCGGTAAGAATGGTTGGTTGGAAAAAGTGTCCACCTAAAGCATGGCGTTGGCCACCAAGAATAGTTTTTGCTCCTTTGGCAAGGGCATCTTCAATATGTTCTTCAACTTTCTCAACGGCTGCTTCATCAATAAGTGGACCTATTGTGACGCCTTCATCAAGGCCGTTGCCTGCTTTTAGTTGACCCACTCTGGTGGTCAAGCGTTTGGAAAACTCATCATAGATGTTGTCATGAACAAAAATACGGTTTGCACAAACACAAGTTTGGCCGGTATTGCGAAACTTAGAAGCCATGACGCCATCAACAGCTTTATCTAAATCAGCATCGTCAAACACAATAAAAGGGGCATTTCCGCCAAGTTCCATAGAGACTTTTTTTACGGTATCAGCACATTGTTTTAATAAAACTTTGCCAACTTCGGTTGAGCCAGTAAATGACAATTTGCGCACTATTGGGCTCTGGGTAAGCTCTGCGCCAACCGTTCGTGCTGAGCCCGTAACGACATTTAAAACGCCATCAGGTAAACCAGCCTGTTTGGCCAATTCAGCTAATGCTAAAGCAGAAAAAGGTGTGTTTGAGGCAGGTTTTACAATTACGGTACAACCAGCGGCAATTGCTGCAGCAGCTTTGCGGGTGATCATAGCGTTAGGAAAATTCCAAGGTGTGATAGCGGCCACAACACCAATGGCTTCTTTGGTTACCACAATACGTTTATCGTTACTATGCGCAGGAATTACATCGCCGTAGGCGCGTTTTGCTTCTTCGCTATACCATTCGATAAATGCAGAGCCGTAAGCTATTTCGCCCAGTGCTTCTGCTAAAGGTTTGCCTTGCTCTAGTGTTAATAAATGAGCTAGTTCATTTTTGTATTCATTACACAGATCAAACCAACGTCTCAGTACTAAAGCACGCTCTTTGGCTGTTTTACTCTTCCAAGCTGGCAGGGCATTATCAGCTGCGGTGACAGCTTGTTTCACTTCATCGCCGCTGAGTTTTGGCACTGAGCCTAATAATTCACCGTTAGCTGGGTTGGTTACCGTTATCGTTTGTGTATCAAGGGCGTCAACCCATTGACCGTTAATGAAACATTTTTGTTTAAAAAGGATGTTGTCAGTGAGATCCATGCAGTACTCCGAGCGTGGCAACCATAAAATACCTAGCTTTTTCTGTGTCAGCAGAAACATAGCAGTAGCGTACTTTTGGTTACCGATAATTTATAAATAGAGTCATAAGTTCCCATAGCTATTGAACAGAGTCGAATGCTAAAAATGGATAGTGTTATACATAATGGGCATGAGCCTTTTGGCAAAACGTAAGAGATAATCCAGTTCAAGATTGAAACGAAGAAAACGGTGTTTCATTAGAAAAACGGCGTTTCAAAGGTTAAATGAGGAGATAACTGATGTTTGATTTATTACTTAAAGGGGCAAGAGTCATTGACCCATCACAAAATATTGATGGTAAGTTCGATATTGCTTTTGCTATGGGAAAAGTGGCGGCATTAATGCCGGAAATTTCACATACTACCGCCAAAGTTGTACATGACGTTAGTGGTCATATTGTTTGCCCTGGCTTAATCGATATGCATTCACATGTTTATTGGGGCGGTACATCGTGTGGTGTAGATGCAGAGCCTATTGCAAGGCGAAGTGGCACGACAACGTTTGTTGATGCTGGTAGTGCTGGCGCAGGTAATTTTGTTGGCTTTAGGGAGCATGTTATTAAACGTAGCGCCCCTAGAATTCTGTCTTTTATCAATATTGCTTTTCCAGGCATATTTGCTTTTAGTAAAACTGTCATGGTTGGTGAAGCGTCAGATGTTCGCTTAATTGAGCCACGTGATTGTTTGCGTGTGGCTGAAGAAAACCCTGAATATGTGGTTGGTGTTAAAGCCCGTATTGGAGCACGCGCTGGCGGTGCTATGGGCACAGGACCATTATATACAGCGATTGAAGTTGCTGACGAATTGGACATTCCGGTAATGGCTCACCTAGATACGCCACCACCGAGCCGCAAAGAAGTACTTGATGCACTACGTCCTGGTGATGTGTTAACCCATTGTTTTCGAGCTTTTCCTAACTCACCGGTTCGCAGGGACAACACGGTTCGAAAAGAAATTGTTGAAGCGCATGAGCGCGGTATTGTCTTTGACATTGGTCATGGTGCAGGCGGCTTTGCTTTCCATACTGCAAAAGCAATGTTAGCTGAAGGTATTTTTCCTGATGTGATCAGTAGTGACGTGCATGCTTTATGTGTAGATGGTCCTGCACATGATGTTTTAGCGGTGATGTCAAAGTTTATTGCTTTGGGTATGCCACTAACAGAAGTGATTAAAGCGACCACCATCACGCCAGCGCAGACCATTAAACGACCTGAATTAGGCTCTTTAGCCATAGGAGGCATTGGTGATGCGGCCATTTTACAAATGGTTAATGAACCTTACCAACATCTCGATTGTACCGGTGCAACGTTGAAGACCGATTCTCGACTTGAATGTAAAGGCACCATTATTGCTGGCCAGCTTTGGTCTAGTCATTTAACAAAGTAACTAAATCGTTATTTATCATTTAGGAGCAAGGCATTGTCAAATATACCTGCAGCAAGCATTGGCGAAAACTGGAAAAATATTGATACCCCAGCATTAGTGGTTGATTTAGATAATCTAGAGCACAATTTAACAGCGATGGCTGATTACGCCAAGCAACAAAACGTTAGGTTAAGGCCGCATTCTAAATCACACAAATGTCCAGCTATTGCACATCAGCAAATAGCTCTAGGTGCAGTAGGGGTGTGTTGTCAGAAGGTATCTGAAGCGGAAGTTATGGTTAACCACGGTATTTTAGACGTTTTAGTAAGTAATCAAGTGGTTGGTAGAACTAAGCTTGACCGTCTTGCCGCGCTAGCATTACAAGCCAAAGTTATGGTTTGTGTAGATGACTTAAGTAATATCCAAGAGATGAACGAATCGGCAAAAGCTTTTGGTGCCACGATTAATGTCCTAGTCGAAGTTAATGTTGGCTCTGGACGTTGTGGTGTTCTGCCTCAAGAGCCAGTGTTAGCGTTAGCTAAAGCTATCATGTTATGTGAGAATCTAAATTTCTCTGGTCTGCAGGCATATCATGGAGTCGCTCAACATATACGCTCATATGAAGGTCGGCGCCGGGCAATATTGCAAGCAACTCATCAAGTTGAGCAAACGATCAATTTGTTAAGTCTACATGATATTGAGTGTGATGTTGTTGGCGGCGGTGGTACAGGTACTTACATTTTTGAAGCGACAAGTGGCATATATAATGAGCTGCAAGTGGGCTCTTATGTTTTCATGGATCATGATTATGCGTTGAATTTAAACGATCAGGGACAGCATATTAATGATTTTAAACAAAGCTTATTTATCAAGACTAGTGTGTTGAGTAAGCCTGAAGCTAATCGATGTGTGCTTGATGCTGGCTTAAAAGCTTACTCAACAGACTCAGGTTTACCTGTTGTTTATAATATTGAAAACGCGGAAGTGTTAGGTGCTGCGGATGAACATACCAATATTCGGTTTGATAGTTCTCTGCCTGTTCCCACATTGGGCGACAGTGTAACTTTGCTGCCGAGTCATTGTGATCCAACAGTAAACTTGCATGATTGGCTAATTGGCATAAGAAACTGCCAAGTGCAAACACTATGGCCAATAGCTGCACGTGGCGCGTTACTTTAAGAAACATATCTTATCGAAATATAAGGTCTATGCTGATTCTCTACTAATGAGCTCTGGGGTAAAACGCAGGGTTTCTTGGCTTGCTTTTGGGCTAGATACTAAATCAAAAGCAGCCTGAATCATTTCTTTAATAGGCGGATTTAAGGTGGTCAATGAAGGAATAAAGTTACGAGAGTGAGCAATATTATCAAAGCCAAATACCTTTACATCATCAGGGACTTTTATATTAAGTTCATGCAAGGATCTGATTATCTTTGTCGCCATAATATCATCGCCAGCAATAATCACGTCAGGTAACTCTTTTAAGCGTTTTACGCCGCTTTTAACTGAGTTGATTGAGCCATCACAAATAACGTCTTCAAGTATCGTTATTTCATGCTGTGCTAACGCCTCTATATATTCTTTTTTGAATATTTCGTGAGACAGACTGTGGTTAAAAAATAGTGTGGCGTTATTGGTTTTTTGTTTCTGTAAATACTTAGCGGTTAAGTTAGCGCTGACCGTTTCATCAGTACAAATATTGGCGCCAATTTTGTCTGTAGTAAAGCCAATTTGTACACTAGGGATTGATTTTTGGTTAAATTTTTCATACCAATCCTTGTTACGATCACTACCTACAATGATCAAGCCTTCAATACTATGCTTAGCAAAAGCAGAAAGGTCTAAAGTATCTTCATCTCGCTGATATGATCCGGCAAGTATTAAAGTAAACTTTCTTTGTTTGGCTATTTTGTGTAGCTCACCTAATATGATGCCAAAATAGGGATCTTCGAAGTCATAAGTGATAACTCCTAACGTTTGAGTTTTAACTCCTCGTAAAGATAATGCTGCTGAATTTGGCGTATAGTTTGTTCGTTGCGCTTCATCTAAAACTTTCTGAATGGTTTCTTGTGCAACCCCTATTTCTTTTGCTTTTCCTGATAAAACCCGAGAAACAAGGCTAATAGATAATCCAAGTTTATCGGCAATGCTTTTTTGCGTGGCCATAACGTTCCTTTGATATATTTTTCTTTTCCTTATTGTATCGCAAGTGGTATTAAATATCATGCAGTTAGGAGATTAACTTTAATGAAGTTGTTCCGTTTTTACCTTTGAGGTGACTATATCTACTAGAAAATAGCTTTTTTATTCGCCTTGTATAACTTGTGGTTGAATAGAAGTTAAATTTATTTTTATCAATATGTATAAGTTTTTTATTTTATATTTCAATTGATTACCTTGTGTACTGTTGATTATTTAATAAAAACAGTTTTACATGGGTTTAGTTTTACCTTGACAGTAATTATATTAAAATATACATTACCTCAAACGTTTGAGGTGCTGTGTGATGTACTTTGCGTAACTTAGTCGAAGTTTTAATGCTCGATATAAAATCTATGATGGCATAGGCGAGTCTCGATTAAGCAGGAAGCAGTATTTTACTGCTGGCTTACATGGAAATAGTAAGCCGATTTTCTTTAACTAAATAACAAAGTGAAAGATTAATGAAATTATCAACTTATGAAAATGAACAACAACTAGGGCAGACGGCAGCTAAAATGGCGGCAAAGGCCATTCGTGAAGCAGCTCAAAATAAAGACAAGGTTACTATCCTTGTTGCTACAGGGGCTAGTCAATTTAGCACACTTAAACATTTAACCGAGCAAGAGGATGTGCCTTGGGAGAAAGTTGAAGCTTTTCACCTAGATGAATATGTCGGCATCTCTGCTGAGCACCCAGCAAGTTTTAGAAAGTATTTAAATGAGCGCTTTGTTGCTAAAGCTCAAGGTTTAAAAAAGATGACCTTAGTCAATGGTGAAGCACAAGACCTTGATAAAGAAGTTGAACGTTTAAACGCCTTGATTGCTCGTGAAGAAATTGATGTTTGTCTAGCGGGTATTGGTGAAAATGGTCATCTAGCTTTTAATGATCCACCAGCCGACTTAACAACAACTCAGCCTTATATTATTGTTGAACTAGACCAAGGTTGTCGTCAACAGCAGTGTAATGAAGGTTGGTTTGAAACCCTAGAAGATGTGCCAACTAAAGCCATTAGCATGAGCGTTCAGCAAATTTTGAAAAGTAAGAAAATAATACTTTCAGTGCCGGGTAGCAGAAAGGCAGAGGCTGTTAGAAATACAGTTAATGAAGCAATTTCACCATTGTATCCGTCTTCAATAATGCAATCACATGCTGACTGTGAAGTGCTTCTTGATAAAGAATCAGCGCGATTATTATAATTTAGTAGTAACGGTTAATTGCCTGTAATGGTATTTATCTTTTTAAGGTGTAGTAAATAATGAATACAGAACTCTCTGAAAACAATGTTGCTCTTATAGGCCAAAGCAATTGCCATCTAGAATATGACCGAGATTCAGTAGAGTTAGGTATAGTTCATTTTGGTCCTGGAGCTTTTCATCGCGCCCATCAAGCAGTATATACTGACGATTTGTTAGTAAAAGGTGCTAAGGAGTGGGGCATTTGTGAAGTCTCCATTAATAGTGCAACTGTTAGGGATAAGCTATTACCGCAAGATAACTTGTATACCTTAGCGATACTTGATCGTGAAGTGTCTCATCGGGTTATTGGCGCAATTAAAGAAGTGTTAGTTGCTCCTGAAGATCCTGCGCTAGTGATCCAGCGATTAACCTTGCCTGAAATTAAAGCGGTGACGTTAACAGTAACCGAAAAAGGCTACTGTTTAACAGCTGAAGGCGGCTTGGACTTTGAGAATCACTCTATAGTTCATGACTTACAAAATGTTGATAACCCTTGTAGTGTTATTGGTTTTATCTATGCAGGTTTAAAGGAGCGCTACAAACAAGGTCTCACTCCTTTTGTGGTTATAAGTTGTGACAATGTCAGCGATAATGGCAAGCGCTTAAAACGTGCTGTACTAGATTTTGCACAAACAATCGACCCGAGCTTTGTTCAGTGGCTAGAAAGTGAAGTACATTTTCCATGTACTATGGTCGATAGCATCACGCCTGCTACCGATGAAAAGCTTTATCAGAATATTGAACAGCTTACTGGCTTTAAAGATAACTGGCCAATTCAACGAGAAAGTTTTAGTCAATGGGTTATTGAAGACATTCCTAATGTAACTTTACCTCCTTGGCAGTCTGTTGGTGCTATCGTAACTAAGGATGTTTCTGGTTATGAGTTAACTAAGCTGCGAGTACTTAATTGTTTGCATTCAACCTTAGCTTTCTTAGGTCATTTTGCGGGCTTAGAAACCGTTGAACAAGCGATAACGCATAGTGGTATTAAAGCCTTTATAGAAAAAATGCTACATGATGAAATAATACCAACATTGCCTGATGTTGAAGGGCTAAATAAAGCTAACTATGGCGAAAAAATCATTCATCGTTTTGAAAATCCCGCCATTCGTCATTTACTTGCGCAAATAGCTTGGGATAGTAGTCAAAAGATCCCTTACCGAATATTAACTATTGTGACCGACAATATTGCTAACAACAAAACGTCTCCTATGTTGTGCTTAAGTATTGCCGCTTGGATTAAATTTGTTGTGACGCAAGTGTCTGCTGGAAAACAGGTTGTTGACCCTCTTGAAGGAAAGCTGATGGCCATTACCAAAGATTGTAATGGAAGTGATTTTGACATTGAGCAATTTATTTCTCTCGGGCAAGTTTTTCCTAAACAGCTGCAAAATAATAAGCAATTTATAGACGATATTAAAAAGGCTTATCAAATGTTCAATCAACATCAAACGCACGAAATATCAAATATCCTAACAAGAGTGAGGGCAGTATAAATGAGTTCTCTTTTAGTGATTGGTGAATGCATGATGGAGTTAAATACTCAGCCTAATAATGGTTTTACTAAAGCATTTGCCGGAGATAGTTATAACTGTGCAGTATATGCAAAACGCTGGCAACCACTACTTAACGTCTCCTATTTAACCGCTGTAGGTACTGATAGTATTAGTGAAGAAATGCTAAAACAGTGGGGCAGTGAAAATATTGATCATTCTCTGGTGATGAAAGTAGAGCAGGCACAACCAGGAATTTATATTATATCAACTGATGATGAGGGTGAACGCTCTTTTTCTTACTGGCGCAAAAACTCAGCAGCAACTCACCTCATGCAAGCCTTAGAGGTGGTAGGTGGTGAAGAAGCCATTCCTTATTTTGATTATGTATACTTTTCAGGGATCTCTTTAGCCATTTTAAATGACAATGATAAAAAATCCTTACTTGAGCTGATACAAAGCTTACGGAGTCAAGGAGCAAAAATTGCCTTTGACCCAAACTATCGAGCCAGTATGTGGCAAAGTGAAGAGCATGCAAAGTTTTGGCTGGAAAGTGCTTATCAATGCTGTGATATTGCTTTACCAGGTCTAGATGAACATAACGTGTTATTTAAACAAACTAAACCGCAAGAAGTTCGAGAGCAGCTACAAGCCTTTGGAGTACGTGAGTCAGTAGTAAAATGTGGTGAGCAAGGTGTTTGTTGTTACGGGGGAAATGACTCTTTTAGTCACTTACCTTTTACCCCGGCAGAAAATCAGGTTGACTCAACAGCTGCAGGAGATTCTTTTGCGGGCACATATCTAGCTTCACGCATTGTCGGAAAAAGCCGAGCCGAGTCTTTAGATAATGCAGCTAAAGTTGCCGCCTTTGTTGTGCAACATAAAGGGGCTATTGTGAATAAATTGCGCTACCAAGAGTTTGTTGAACATGACCAAGTGGCGCAATACTAACTAGAGGTTGAATTATCTTATGGGAAAATATTTTCTTTTCAAAGCACTAGTGATTATTGCTTTGATCACAACTTCAATCATGGCAATTCATGGCTCCCTTTTTACATCAAAACAGCAAAAGGGAACCATTGTTTTAAGGTTGGCGGAAAACTTAGTTGAGACTAACCCAGTAACTGTCGCTATGCATAAATTTGCCGAGTTAGTTGCTGAAAAAACCCATGGTAAAGTGATTGTCAAAGTATATGCCAGCGGCCAGTTAGGTCAACAAGTAGAAACTATAGAACAAACCCGTTTAGGAATTATCGACTTTACCCGTACTAATGCTGTTGTCATGGCTAATGTCAGCCCAAGTGTTGGGGTATTAAATTTGCCTTATATATTTAGAGATCACCAACATAAATATCAAGTGCTTGATGGTGATGTTGGTATAGATATTCGCAATGAATTACATGATGTTGGCTTAATCGGCTTTGATTTTTTAGAGTCAGGAGTACGATCATTTTACACCCGTGCTGACCGTCCTATAACTAGCATAGAGGACATGAAGGGCTTAAAAATTCGTGTTCAGCCAGCACAAATAATGATACGCATGATTGAGCTATTAGGCGCTGTACCAACCCCGATGAACTTTGGTGAAGTGTATTCTGCTATTCAAACAGGCATTGTTGATGGTGCCGAAAATGATTTTGTTAGCTACGCAACCACAGGACATTATGAAGTGGCAGGTAACTATGTTGAAGATAACCATATGAGTCCTCCAGCCATGTTGTTGATGAATTTGAAAAAATTCCAATCATTACCTGAAGAGTATCAACAAGCAATCAGTGAAGCTGCGGCTGAAATGGCCATTTTTGAGCGACAACTGATGTTACAGGCGAATTTGGATGCTAAGGCACATTTATTAGAACAAGGCGTCAATATTACTAGTATTGATAATGCCCCTTTTCGTCAGGCGATGCAGCCCATTTATGAAGAATTCCCTATGCTGACTAGCTATATTGAACGCATTCAAGGAGTTAAGTAATGAACAAATTCGCTAACTACTTACGTTCGTTCCTTGAAACGATAAATCACTTTGTAGAATCACTTTGCAGCCTGTTATTGGTTGCCATGGTGTTAATTATTGTTGTTTCTGTTGGCTTTCGTTATTTACTCAATGCCCCCATTAGTTGGTCTGAAGAAGTTGCCATTGTTATTTTAGTTTGGTTTGGTTGGTTGTCGGTGGCGACAGCAGTATATCGCCACACGCATATGGCAATAGATGTTATTTATGAACATTTGTCGTCGTGTGGTCAATATTGGTTAAATATCGTCATTCAGCTTTTAATCACAGTGTTTGCGGTGAATATCCTGTTAAATTCTGATTTGTTAATCACTATGGTTGACGATCAAACCTTGCCTGCTTCAGGTCTTCTTCGGTCATTATTGTACTTTGCCGCAATGGCTGCATCGGCATTAATGGCAATTAATTCAATTGGTAATTTGTTGTTAGATCGTTTTAACGATGACAGCAGTGAAGCCATTAAAAGCCAGTATTAAGTAGGTAATTACATTATGGAACAACAATCAATAGCCATTTGTATTTTATTAGGCGGCTTTATCGCGCTAATGTTTTTGCGCATTCCTATTGCCTTTGCTTTAGGTTTGTCTTCACTCGTGACCTTTTTTTACTTAGATATTCCCACTATGGTGCTCGCCCATAAAATGGTTAACGGGCTTAACAGTTTTACCTTTATGGCGGTACCATTTTTCATCCTAGCAGGCCAATTGATGGGTGAGGGCGGCATTTCAGACAAGCTTGTTCGCTTTGCCGATACCTTAGTAGGGCGAATGCGCGGCGGTTTGGCACAAGCCAATATTGTTTCAAGTTCTATGTTCGGCGGTATCTCAGGCTCATCAGTTGCAGATGTTGCCTCAATAGGTTCATTCCTTGTGCCTTCCATGGTTAAACGTGGGCATACTCCAGAGTATTCTGTTGCGGTTACCATATCATCATCAGTACAAGGTGTTTTGATCCCACCAAGTCAAAATATGATTTATTTTGCCCTTGCTGCTGGCGGCTTATCAATAGAGAAACTTTTCTTTGCCGGTTATGTACCTGGCTTTATGTTAGGCGGCTCGTTAATGGTACTTTGTTGGATATTAGCGATTAAGCAAGGTCACCCAACGGGCGAGAAGTATAGTTTTAAAGAGTCGATTAAAGTTGGATTAGATGCTTCTATAGGCTTGTTTACCATTGCTATTATTATTGGCGGCATTGTCTTTGGTATTTTTACTGCAACAGAATCTGCTGCGGTAGCCACAGTATATGCTTTGTTAGTAACTGTGTTCATATACAAAACCATGACTTTTGGTAAGTTTGTCTCAGTACTTAAAATGTCCATGAGTACCTTGGCAACCGTAATGGCCATCATCATGACCTCGTCAGCCTTTGCTTTTTTACTGGGTTTCTTAAACGTGCCTACCATGTTGTCTGACTTCATTTTATCTCTATCGTCCAACCCCATTGTTGCCATGTTAGCAATCAACTTATTACTGCTACTTTTAGGCATGCTAATGGATATGGGCGTATTGATCTTATTACTGACTCCGATGTTATTACCTATTGCAACGGCGCTAGGTATCAACCCTATTCACTTTGGTGTGATCATGCTGATAAACCTGGGTATTGGCGTCTGTACGCCGCCAGTAGGTACGTCACTTTTGGTTGGTTGCTCAATTGGTAAAGTCTCTATTGGTCGAACAGTAAAAGCCATGTTGCCATTTTATATTGTGATGGTGGCTGTACTGATGTTGGTCACTTTTGTACCTGCATTATCGATGACGTTACCTAATATGCTCGATTAACTCACTTTACAGTTTTCATAGGGTGTTAGTACTAACACCCTTATTCTCAAACACTTTGTGCTAATGCATTTATTAGCTACAAATCTACATTTTCAGAAAAGAGGTTGTTATGCAAGAAACATGGCGCTGGTATGGACCAAATGATTCGGTTTCATTAAATAATATTTTACAAGCAGGGGCATCAGGCGTTGTAACTTCGTTACATCAAGTGCCAACAGGCGAAGTTTGGACATTAGACGACATTCTAGAGCGTAAAGCTTGCATCGAATCTGTAGGGCTTGAATGGTCAGTAATTGAAAGTATTCCACTGCATAACGATATCAAAACCCGTAGTAAAGATTACCGACGTCATATTGACAACTATAAGCAATCTCTAATAAATGTCGGTAAAGCTGGTCTTAAAACTGTGTGTTACAACTTTATGCCAGTGGTTGATTGGACACGTACTAACCTATTGTATGACCTACCTAATAAATCAAAAGCGTTACGCTTTGAAATGTCAGATTTTGCCGCATACGATGTTTATTATTTAAAACGTGAAAATGCCGCGAAAGATTATGACGCCGATATATTAGCAACAGCGAAACAGCGTTTCGATGCTATGTCTGAGCTTGAAAAAGACTTGTTAGAAAAAAATATTATTGCCGGCTTACCAGGTGGTGAAGGCTCTTACGATCGACAAGGTATTCTTAGCGCTATTACTGAGTTTATTCAATTAGGTACTGAGCAGTTTCGCGAAAACTTAATAGAGTTTTTGCGTGAGATAATCCCGGTTGCTGAAGCTGCTGGGGTGAATATGTGTATTCATCCAGACGATCCACCGTTTTCTTTGTTCGGCTTACCACGTGTTGTTTCAACGGCTGATGATGTTAGGGCTTTATTTGATGCTGTACCAAGTACTGCAAATGGACTGACCCTTTGTGCTGGTTCGTTTGGTGTTCGAGCTGATAACAACTTAGTTGGCATGGTTAAAGAGTTTGGCAATAAAATTCATTTTGTTCATCTACGTAATGTAACGCGCGATGCTGATGGGTCTTTCTGTGAGTCAGAACACCTTGATGGCGACAACGATATGGTTGGCCTAATTCAAGCCTTATTGGCTGAAGAACAACAGCGTAAACAGTTAGGAAAGGGCGATACCAATATTGCCATGAGACCTGACCATGGTCATTTGTTAGGTGATGAAATTGGCAAAACCAATATCAATCCTGGCTATTCATTTGCCGGCCGTATGAAAGGTTTAGCAGAGCTTCGTGGTGTTATCCATACACTTGAAACGCTCAATACGTGTGGCGTTGAATAACTAATGATTAATAGACATGAATACGTGCTGTGTTCATGTCTTAAAAAAGACTAATTTAGGAGTGTAAATCGATGAAAACTATTAACCTTCTGTTTATAACGATAGTGTTGCTTTTCGCAACAATGGCTTGTTCCTCATATACCAATGCTCAACCAGGTGACAATGTAACTAAAGCTAGCGTTATAAAGCATATGGATAATGTTGCCCAGTGGCAGTTAAAAAATCCAGGCCATAAAGCTGCCTATTTGTGGGAACAAGGCACTTTTTATACCGGTTTGATGGCCTTTTATAAGCTAACGCCACAACAAAAATATCTCGATGCCATGTTAGACATGGGTGAGTCTATGCAGTGGAAATTATTCCCACATCCTTACAGTGCAGACCATTTTGTTATTGCGCAAACCTACATAGATCTTTATGAAATAAACCCTAACCCTGCTTATATTGATAAAACGCTATATCAAATGGAGTTTATGTTTCATAAAAAGCCTAAAGAAAACGACTTGAGATGGAAAAACGTTAACCGAAATTACCTCAATGCGTGGAGCTGGGCTGACTCTTTATTTATGGCGCCACCTGCATATGCTCAAATGAGTAAAGCCACAGGAGACCCGAAATATCTCGACTTAATGGATACGTTATGGCGTGAAACTTATAACTACCTATACGATCCAGAAGAAGATTTATTTTTCCGCGATGATAGCTGGTTTGAGAAAAGAACGATAAACAATAAAAAAGATCTTTGGTCACGTGGTAATGGTTGGGTTGTTGGCGGCTTAGTTAAAATACTTGAAGCTATGCCAAAAGATGATAGCAGAAGAGCTTTTTATGAAGGTGTATTACAGAAAATGTCTAAAAGCCTTATTAAACTGCAATCACCTGAAGGCTACTGGTATGCAAGCCTACTTGATAAAGATGTAGTTAACGTTAAAGAAACCAGCGGCACTGCATTTTTTGCTTACGCCTTAGCTTGGGGAATTAACAATGGTTTATTAGACGAAGAAGAATTTTCTCCTCATGTATTTAGAGCTTGGGATTTACTGGTTTCTTCTATAGAAACTGATGGCAAGCTTGGTTATGTGCAACCTGTGGGTGTTGGTGCTGATAAGGTGAAAAGAGAAGATACCGAACCTTATGGGCCAGGTGCATTCTTATTAGCAGGCACGGAAGTGTATCGTCTATTAAAGCAATAATGCATAACACTTTGTATAAATCCGCTCCATTTGAAGATATCCAGAAATTGGCTATCTAGAGGAGCGGCTAGAGAACTGAAACAAAGGAAAACCTATGAATTTTAATATCATCAAGTCTTCATTTTTTATTTTATTACTTGGAGTGACAACTAGCGCTATGGCTAAAACACCAAAACATGTCATTTTATTTATGATAGACGGTTTGCATTGGCAAGCCCCAGAAAAAGTGAACATGCCAAACTTTAAGGCGTTAATGCAGCAAGGCACCTATATTGAGAAATCATACGTGTTATTGCCGCATCACCCAACGGTTGGTGATTATTCAAAATATAATAGTTGCTCTTTTCCAAATCCGGTATTGCATTCAGGTACGGTATTTATTAAACCTGAAAACAAGCTATTACAAGAAAGCTTACCCGCTAATTTAACCACTGCATTTGTTGTTAATACCGCAGCATATCGTAGTGTCGCCCGTGGTTTTGATACCTCAATAATGGATGGGAAGTTAACCGATGAACAAGTTGTTGATAATGCGATTAATATTCTAGATCAACAACAGCCTTCCTTTATGCGTGTTCATCTGCAGTCTCCTGGAGAGCTAGGTCGCTCTGTTAACTCAGCAACACCAGATCAAGCTTTCTATGAAGATGTATTTGGTAAAGGCTCTCCTTATGTAGCAGGCATTGAAAATGCCGATAAACTATTAGGCAAATTTGTTCGTCACTTGAAAGAGTCAGGTAAGTGGGATGATACTGTGCTTATTGCCACCTCTGATCATGGTCAAAGTAACATTGGTTGGCACCCGTTATTTGACGAAGACAGCTGGGCAACACCTATGGTCTTTGCCGGCAAGGGCATTGCGAAACAGCGTACTTTACCTTATTTCGAACATACTGATTTAGCAGCAACTATCAGCATGTTATTAGACGCTGAAGCACCAAGTAATAATGGTGGCTCGGGTCGTATGGTGAAAGAAATTCTAGCGAAAAATGATGCGGAAGATTTTAACCACCCACAATATATCAAGACTATAAATGAACAAAATAAGCGCTTTAGTATGTATAAGGCTGAGCTACTGCTAGCGTCAGATGACAACCTTCATTATTCAATAATCCTAGCTTCATTAGAAAATACTATTTTAACACCTGAGCCGTTTTATCACCAAGACAGGATCACTGAATGGCATAAAGCGGGTACTACCGAGCATATGATTGCAGCAAATGACGTCATACTTGAGCAAATGAAAACGGCTTTAGGGAAATAATGATGAAACACGCTATAACCCAACATTTTATGATATCTAAAAAAAGGCCTCAAAAGCTCGCCATACTAAGCTTGCTGGCTTGTTTATTACCATGTCATTACGCTCAGAGTCATGAGGTTGCTCGCGCTGATAAGCAAAGCCAAATAACGGTCTCTAATGATTTAGCCATTAAAAGAGAGAATGAAACTGTCACGGTTTCACTTGAGCGTTTAGCTTTTAATAAAGCAAAATCTTGGCCGCATATTGTCGTGAAAAATATGGCAAGTAATGAAGCGCATACTTATCAACTCACTGATACGAACTATGACGGTGAAATAGATAGCCTAGTTTTTCAAGTTGATATGTCAGCCAACAGCTCAAAACAGTTTCAATTTTCCCTTAACAAAAAACGCTTAGCGGGTATTACTGATCCGATTGTTAGTTATTCTCGTTTTGTACCAGAACGTATAGATGACTATGCTTGGGAAAATGATCGGGTTGCTTTTAGAGTGTATGGTCCTAAAGCGCGCCAATTGGTAGATGAAGGGAAAAAAGGTGGCATCATTTCTAGCGGTGTTGATTGTTGGTTAAAACGTGTTGAATACCCCATTTTAAACAAATGGTATAAAAAATATGCCGATGGTACCGGTGATTATCACAAAGATACAGGCGAGGGGTTAGATAATTACCATGTCGGTAGTACGTTAGGTTGTGGCGGAACGGGTAGCCTTTATCAAGGAAACTTATTCGTTAGTGGTAATTTTAGCGATTACAATACTAGCACTACAGGACCTATACGAACCAGTTTCGAGCTTGGTTATTCTCCTTGGAATACAGGCAACAAAATAGTGAAAGAAGTTAAGCGCATATCACTCGATAAGGGCAGTAACTTAACTCGCTATGAATTGATATTTGATCAAGATGTTGAAATTGTGGCAGGCCTTTCTTTAGATAAAAACTCACTCAATATAATAACCAACGAGAGTGCTGGCTATTTTAGTTCATGGCGTAAACAGCAAGACTCTGAGCTTGGTTTAGGCATTGTCGCTGAGCCAAAATATATCAGTGGCTATCAACAAATCAAAGTCAAAGGTAAGCCGGGCGAACACCTCCTTGTCAATTTAAAATCAATTGATAAGCGCATCGTTTATTATGCGGGATTTGCTTGGCAAAAGAGTAAACAATTTCGCTCAGAAAAAGAGTGGCAAGAATACCTTAGCGAATTTGCAATGAAACTTAAATCTCCTCTTAAAGTTGAAGTTACTCAGTAGAGTATTACTAGGAATAAAAATGAAAAATATTGTGATTACTATAATTAAAAGCATTGTGTTTTTTATTCTGTGTTTGAATCTTTCTTCATGTGGAGGGAAGAGCTCTGGAGAGACTGTGCAAGCCACTAATCAAGCTCCTGTTGTTAATGTGGGCGGCGATTTGAGCATTACTTTACCAGATAACAGCGTCAGTTTAGCTGCGTCGGTTAAGGATGATGGTCCTTATACTAGCTTATGGACAGTTAAATCGGGCACTGGTAGTGTCACTTTTACAAATGAGTCAGTGGTTAATACCACTTCTGAGTTTTCACAAAGTGGCGAATATACCTTAACACTAACGGTTAATGACAGTGAGTTTTCTGTCAGCGATGACATTGTTATTACCGTTCACGATAACCCCAACCAAGCGCCAGTTGTTAGTGCTGGAGATGATCAAAACATTACTTTATCGAATGATAGTTTCACTCTAACAGCATCCATTGAAGCTGATGGTAACTACAGTGCTCTATGGACACAAATAGCAGGAGAAGAGAACGTACTTTTTGTGGATGACTCTGTTGTTAATGCCCGAGTTGAGTTTTCTAAAAGTGGTATTTATACCTTAAGGTTAACGGTTGATAATGGTGAGTTTGTTGTCAGTGATGATGTTGTTATTACTGTTGATGATATCCCTAATCAAAGGCCTGTTGTTGCTGCTGGTGATGATCAAAGTATTGCTTTAATCGATAATAGCGCCAACTTAGTTGCATCAGTTGAAGATAACGGCGAATTTAGTGTTCTATGGACACAAGTCTCAGGTGAAGCAAGTGTTACCTTTTCTGATGATTCAGCTGTTAATACCAGTGTTGAGTTTTCTGAGAATGGCATTTATACCTTAAGAATAACGGTTGATGATGGTGAGTTTGTTGTCAGTGATGATGTTATTGTTACAGTAACATCAAATCTTGATTCGTTTGGTATTACTAAGCTTTACCCAACGGCAATGGGGTTTACTGATTGGCTGTCTACTCATTGGAATAATGGTAATGCTAGGACTATTAGCAATGGTAGAGATATTGAAGATGTTACTGGCTGGTCTCAAAAAAGAGGCGATGATGATTTAGAGATTGATGGTAATGGTATTTTGGAAATGGGCGGCGGCAATCAACCACGGCTTTATATCAATCCATACCCTGGTTCAGAGGAAGAGAACCCAGATCAGTTTTTTAAAAATGTCGAAGCGACGGTTTATTATCAGCGTATAGGTAATGATGGTGCCAGCAACGGTGGCTTAGTCATAGGTCTTAGAAGTGGACCTAATGGTCATAGTGTCACGGGTAATTATTGTGACGCGACTACTTATTATGGACGTCTTAGACATGATGGACATGTAGATTTTTATAAAGAGCTCAAACACAGCGAAGGCAAAGCTGAGCAGCGACAAAAATTGTATAGCAGTGGTGTGTTACCTTCGCAGCAGTGGTTAGGTATGAAATTTATCGCTTATAACATCAATAATGATAGCCAAGTTAAGTTAGAGCTCTATATAGATAACACCTCGGATGGCGATTTGAGTAACGGCGGAGAGTGGACGCTTGTTGCTGAGATGATTGATGAGGGAAACTGGAGTGTTGCTGAGAATGTAAGTAGCTGTACTTACAGTGATAATCACATTATTACCACTGGTGGTGGCGCTGCAATTTTACGAAATACCGGTGTAGCCAGTGCAGAATATAAGTACTTTTCTGTAAGGGAAATTGATACCGGTAACTAGTTGATTTTACTTCGGTCATTCAGTTAAACATACTTCAATATTTCATTTAGATGAAGCTTATGGGGTAAGAGCTGATTATATTAGTTCTTGCCATCTATAACTAAACTTAATGAAGACTTCAGGAATACTGTACAGAGACATAATTTTATTCTTACCCTCCTTACTTATTTATAACCAAGGTAAGAATGTTTTATGGAAACATAACAATCAATGCAGCACACCAATATCAGTATTAATTAGTGATGCTCTACATAATGACTCAACCCGCCAAATAATTTTCTTGTTTCTAATGTCATGTGAAAAATAGCAATGGTAATATTCAAACAAGATAAAGCCAACAAATCAGTATTGCTGCTAAAAAGAAAATAGCATGCTTGATGATGAATATCGCTCAACTCTACTGGAGTCAGGGGTTAAATAACGGTAGTTGAGGGCTAGCTTTTGCCTGTACTTAAATAGATATTGACAGCTAACATGGTGTTGTGTAGTCTAACTCAAACGTTTGAGGTTCGGTTTCAGCTAAAATATAACTAAAGAAACATGAGATGAACAAAGCTAATTGCAATGGGTGTTAAAGATGAGTAACAATAATTTTTCTAATAACAGTCGTATCGACTCTATTGATATTTTTAGAGCGGTAACGATGTTTTTTATGATTTTCGTCAACGATTTATGGACGTTAACTAATGTCCCGTCATGGCTTAGGCATGTGAAGATGAATGTCGATGGCCTTGGCTTTGCGGATGCTATTTTTCCAATATTTCTTTTTATCGTAGGTTTATCTATACCACTTGCCATTAATCGTAGTATTGAGAATAAAAGTGGCATCGTAAATATTATCAAAAACATTGGTGTTAGAACCATTGCCCTCGTTGTTATGGGCTTATTTATGGTTAATTATAAATACCTTAATGTTGATTTACTTGCCATTGATAAACACCTCTGGAAAATTTTAATGGCGGTAGGCATCTTTTTAGTTTGGATGCATTATCGCTCTATTACTGCTCTTAGTGAAAAACAGGTCAAACTGCTGCAGTTTACTGGTATAGCCTTACTTGCTACGTTAGCTATAACCTATCAAGGTGGAGCAACTGATAACCCACATTGGATGAAAATACATTGGTGGGGCATATTAGGTGTTATTGGTTGGGCGTACCTTGTTAGTGCACTACTTTATTTAGTGATCGGTCAGCGTATTGCATTACTAGCAGCCACTGTGGTTTTATTGCACTTTTTTAATGTTCAGGAATTCGGCGCTTTTATACAGGGAACTCCAGCTCTAGGAGAGGGACGTCCAGCAATAGACTTTATCGTCAGTGCTTCTAGGTATGCCTTAGTGATGTCAGGTGTGCTGGCAACAGTCATTTATTTACGCTTAAGTAAAAATGGCCAACAGCAATGGTTTTTATACATTCTATTGGCTTTAGGCGCTATTTCTTTGATTTATGGCTTCTTACTCAAGCCTTACTGGGGCGGAATCTCAAAAATTAGAACTACGCCTTCTTTTACCGGTATTTGTGCAGGCATAGGTTTTATCGGTCTAGCTGTTTTTTATATTGTTGTTGATAAGTTTCAATTTAAAAAATGGGCTGCTCCTATCGCACCCGCAGGTACTAGTACCCTAACGTGTTATTTATTACCTTATATTATTTACCCTGTTATTGCTTTGCTTGCGATTAAATTACCAGAATATTTGACCACAGGTTATGTGGGGATAGTGAAATCATTACTCTTCGCTTATTTAGTGATCTATTTAACCGGTCTACTGGGTAAAATAAACATCAAGCTAAAGGTCTAGAAGGGTAGTATAAGATGACAACATCTAAGAGTAATCGCTTATTATCTATCGACGCCCTAAGAGGCTTTGATATGTTTTTTATTGCCGGCGGTGCCGCTGTGTTTTTGGCAATGAAGGGCATAACAGGACTTCCTTGGGTTGATGTTTTGGTGGAGCAACTTCGGCACGTACCTTGGCATGGCTTTAGGTTTTGGGACCTTATTATGCCTTTGTTTCTGTTCATTACTGGCGTATCAATGTCCTTTTCATTAAAAATAGCGCTTGAAAAAGGCTTCAGCAAAGCCGTGCTCTATAAGAAAGTTGCAATCAGAATGTTGATTATGATTGGTTTAGGTATCCTCATTAAAAATACAGCAACGCCAATTTTTGACCCTTCTGAAATTCGATTTGTTAGTGTCTTAGGTCGAATTGGTATTGCCTCTTTTCTTGGCGCAGTGCTTTATTTGAACTACTCAGCACGAGGGCAAGTTTATTGGATAGTGGGTATACTGCTATCTTATTACGCTATTTTATTCTTAGTACCTGTTCCTGGCTATGGCGCTGGTGATTTATCTTTTGAAGGTAATGTTGTTGGTTGGATTGATAGAGCGTTATTACCAGGGCGTTTACTTAATGGTACTTATGACGAGTTAGGACTACTGACACAATTCCCATCACTTTGTATTACTGTTTTTGGCTGTTTAACAGGTAAGATTTTACAAGGGAGTAAAAAAGGTAATGAAAAAACGGTAACGCTACTTGTTGTTGGCGCAGGACTTGTGGCAATTGGTTTATTATGGGGCCTTCATTTCCCTATTAATAAAAAGCTTTGGTCTAGTTCTTTTATCATGTTAACCAGTGGCTTGAGTATTTGGCTGATGGCGGTTTTCTATTGGCTTATTGATGTTAAAGGTTACCAAAAATGGGCCTTTTTCTTTAAGGTAATTGGCTTGAACTCGTTAACGGTTTATTTCTTATATCACTTTGTTAAATTTGGCCCTATATCGAACAAGCTTTTTGGTGGCATCTATGCGCCATTACCTGAGCAATGGCACAACGTTTTCCAAGCATTAGGCGCGTGGAGTGTCTTATGGTACTTATTGTATGTGTTATATAAGAAACAACTCTTCGTCAAAATATAGTGAAGGTGAAAGGTTTTATTATTCAATGGTCTATTCAGGATGTATTTGGATAGGATAAACAGAATAATAAAAGCTCATAAAAAGCTTTAAAATTCCTGAACCATTATAAAAGATATTGAAGTTTGCGTGATCTTGTTTGTAAGATAGCAGGGTTGCTGTTCTGGCGAATTACTGCCAATTACTACTCTAACTTATTCAACCTAACTAGGAAAAACCTGTACTTACTCCGTAAATGACAGGGTTTTCCTATTAGTTAATCAATTGCCTATATGGATGTAGGTAATTTAGGCTTAATCTATAACATTACGCTAAAAAGATAGCCCCATAAGCATTTCATCTCTCACTCTGCAATCCTTGATTGTCCCTTATTCCGTTCTCTATAAGAACTTTTACCAGACAATACTCTACTTCACTAAACCTACTTGCGTTTAGCATATTAAAAATATCTGTTTCTACCTATATTCCTTTTTTATGAAATTACCACTTGATAAGTTGTATGTTTTATCATAGCCTATCTCAAACGTTTGAGGTGTTGTGGTGCTCGAGCCCTCAGTTGATTTACTCAAACGTTTGTGCTTGATTTCTTCGTCTGAGTGAGTTGAGCGCTGTTTGGTATACGGTATGCAATATAAGAAAAGTGGATGGGATGAAAATATCCAATCTTAAAAAAATAAGTATTTCAATATGCAATTACTAGATAGGAAAATCATGAAACATAAATTATCAACAATTACCCTAGCTGTTCTGTCAGCTACGTCATTAAATTTTGCATCGTCGGTCTATGCTGAAGAAGCAGTAAAAGAAAAAGAAGTTGAAGTAATAGAAGTTACTGGCATACGATCTGCACTGGCCAGTGCGCTAGCTGAAAAACGCAGTGCATCTAACGTTGTCGAAGTCATTCAAGCAGAAGATATCGGTAAATTACCCGATAATAATTTAGCGGAAGTATTAGAGAACATTACTGGTGTACAAATATCGCGAAGCCAAGGTGTCGGTACTAATGTGCAAATTCGTGGTACCAGTGCAAACCGAGTAGAAATAAATGGTGTTTCTTCTGTTGGTGCCGGTGGCAGTCGCACAGGTATTAGTTTTGCAGATTTACCAGCGGCGTTGATTTCGTCTTTAGAAGTAACAAAATCTTCAACGGCTAAAACTATCGAAGGCTCTGTTGGCGGAACGATTAATTTACGTACTTTACGTGGTAATAGTCTAGATGATACTTTGCTGCAATTTCGCGCTCAAGCTGAAAACAGTGATTTAGCTGACTCTACCACACCAAGATTTTCCGGTACCTTTGGTGATAATTGGGAAACAGATTACGGTAAAGTTGGTGTTGTTTTAACGGGTAGCTATGCTGAACAAGATGTGGCCTCAATTAATCCTAGATTTGACCGTGATGCTGCTGTTCATCCTGATTCAGGCCTGGCTAGCGCGGAAGACTTCACGTATATGCGCATACAATATTTAACTTCCCCTTTTCAACAAAAAGAGTATACAACAACAAACTTTACTGGCTCTTTAGAATGGGAGCCATCAGACAATCTTAAATTCTATGCTGATGCAACGGTTAATGATCAAGAGATTTTGCAATCAACCAGTAACTTACAAGGCTCTGGTGTAGGCAGTAATCCTATTCCAGGTATGGCAGATCATACCTCTTTTGAAACGAGAGATTTTGGCACTCTAGACTCAGTAAATGGTCCCCTATACCTTGGTGAGATGGCCGTAGTTACCAGTGGTATATTACACCCTAACGTTTCACCACTTGATGGCACAGATGTTAACCCTAACCTTCGTATGGAAAGTAGCAACTCTCCTCGTTTGACTAAGTCCAATGTATTTGCCTTTGGTACTGAATGGACCGGTGATAAATTGCAAGTTGCAGCTGAAGTAGCCTACTCAGACTCTGAGCAGAGCTCACCTACAACTCAAGGTGTTATTGATTTTATTAACCCTCATACTCAAGCGCCACATCCAGATTCGTCAGCGGATAATGGTACGCCATTGCAATTTAACTCCCAAGGTGGCTTTATGGAGTGGGGGATTGCTCAGGGGTTAGCGACAACGCCAAGCACAGCTGAGTTACTTGACCCTGCAAATTATGCGCTTAAACAAATAGAACAAAAAAATGCGATGTCATCGGGTGAAGAGTCTGCTGCCAGACTTGATTTAAGTTACGATGTTTCTGATGACATGTCTTTTATCACCGACGTGCATTCAGGACTTCGCTGGAGTGAATCAAAAAGCGCTAGAAGTAACGTAAAAGCAAAGAGCAGCTTTAAAAACTGGAATCGCCCAACAGGTGATTTATTTGCAGATATTCTTACAACAGCACCAAGCAACTTTAATGGAGCCGATGGCAGAACCTTATATGTTCCAGATTTTTTAATGCTTAGTAATGATATTGCACAAAACAACCCACAACAGATCATTGATAGTATTAACTCAGCTATTGTTGCCAATAACGCAGCAACGGGTAATACGACTGAACTTTTGGGTGAGCCAACAGTGCAAACCACTGACTTTTTTGAAATTACTGAAGAAACTACTGCTCTATATCTTCAAGGTGACTTTGAGTTAGAGTTAGGTGATGTTTTCCTTAGTGGTAATGTAGGTGTACGTCACATAAACACTGATATTACTTCTATTGGTAACGCTAAAATCAACGGTGAATTGACGACGATTAAACAAGATTCAGACTATTCATTTACTTTACCTCGATTTAATTTATCTGCTGAACTAACTGACGATCTCATCGCCAGAATAGGTATTGGTAAAGATATTCGACGTCCAGGTTTTAGTGACTTATCTACATCAGCTAGTTTTGGCTCTTCGCCAACACAAGTTGTTAAAGTGGGTAACCCTAGCCTTGAACCGGAAGAAATACTGTCTTATGACTTATCTTTTGAGTACTACTTTGCTGACTCAAGTATGGTGAGTATTGGTTTCTTTAGAAAAGAAAGAGAAAACCTTATTGCAACAACGGTTAACCATCCTGATGAATTTCTTGGCGGAACAGGACAGATGGAGCGTTACGTCGACGGTGATTGTAGCTCAGGTGGTATCTGGAACCCTAATGTAGCCCCTGAAGACTATGGTGTATTTTCAACCCGTGAAGATACCTATGGTATGTGTGTAGCACGACAAGCTAAGGAAAATAACACTGAAACTGAAACTCAACAAGGTGTTGAGCTTGCTATGCAATATGATTTAGCTGGTTTTGAAGAACAACTTGGTTGGGCATCTGGTTTTGGTTTTTTAGCTAACTACACCTACCAAAAGGCAAGTGCATCATCTAAAGTTTTCCGTACCGGTAAATCTCGCTATCAAGATGTATTCCAGCGAACGGACGGAAAAGATGGCGTTTATACCACAGCTACTTTAGATGATGATTACCTCACTCAGCGTGCTGTGTTAGATGACTTATCTGAGAATGCTTATAACATTACCGCGTATTATGACAAACATGATTTAAGTGTTCGTATGCGCTATACGTGGCGTGATGCATACACTAACGGTAATGTAAGACTAATCGGTGGGTTAGCGCCTACATTTGCAGCTCGTGGACAACTTAACCTATCTGTTGGTTATGATATCAATGACATGATCAATGTTGGTATTTCAGGTGTTAACTTAATGCAAGAAGATGCTACTCGCTGGTGTATTAATGATGATGCTTTATTATGTGAGCAAGATACATCAGATCGCAGAATCACTGCTGGTATTACTATCAAGATGTAAATGTTTGAGCAATCACAGCAGCTACCGCTATTAATTTAAAGACAGACCTATGCTTATGTAGCTGTTTTGGTATTTACTGTAGCCTAATGAAGTTACTGTAAACAAAAAGCTTGGATGTAAGAGATAAAGCCCTAGTTTCAATACTAGGGCTTTTTTATGCCTGTTAGTAAGTTAATAATATTTTGGCTGTTGTCGTCATTAGTGTTCAATCGTTTAGATGATACGTCCGTGCATCAGAACTTCTCAATACGTTATTTATGCAAAGGTTGCTTAATCTCAGCTTTAGTCGAATCTTTAGTAGATATAACCAGAGGTCTGCATTTTGATTGCTCCAACAAAGCCCTATTAGTAGTTAAAGCTCACAAGACTAGGAAGTAAAAGCAGGCTTATAATGATAATTGAAAACAGCTTAAAAGTAGTTTTAACTTTAGGGGAATTTAAGGCATCTAGCACTATGTACTACAACAAGAATAATGTTCAATGGAGCAGCATGATGGAACTAAGGCTAAATAAATGCATTGTCTAAGGCATAGGCTCGAAGTCTTTTCAGCATGGTAAGTGAGATGAGCGAGGGTGGCAGCCTGCATAAAGGTGTGATTAGAGGCTAGTGCAAATAAAAGTAGGAGCACTTTTTCGACTTGTGGTATTAGCTAAAGATTTTATCGTGAGTTGAGGGTCTCAACTCAGTTAGCAATGGAAGCTAAATTATGAAAAAACTAGCTTCCACTTAGGGGGGGCTTTAATGATAAATAAAAGTTACTAACTTCAGCTCGGAATAAACAAAGTTACTCAATAAGTTAC
>Ga0105355_10000859_pt1 | contig 28223 bp, 29 predicted proteins | sample GOMGulsemesocosm_2_FD_83508 | JGI IMG/M metagenome (GOLD analysis project Ga0105355, IMG submission 83508) | Methane-oxidizing microbial communities from mesocosms in the Gulf of Mexico - GOM9C Gulf of Mexico | ecosystem: Environmental > Aquatic > Marine > Cold seeps | place: Gulf of Mexico...
ACAACTTCAGGTGCTTGCTCTGGTGTAACAACCGTCTCAGCAACTTCAGGTGCTTGCTCTGGTGTAACAACTGTCTCAACAACTTCAGGTGCTTGCTCTGGTGTAACAACAGTCTCAACAACTTCAGGTGCTTGCTGTGGTGTAACAACAGTCTCAGCAACTTCAGGTGCTTGCTGTGGTGTAACAACAGTCTCAACAGCTTCAGGTGCTTGCTGTGGTGTAACAACAGTCTCAACAACTTCAGGTGCTTGCTCTGGTGTAACAACTGTCTCAGCAACTTCAGGTGCTTGCTGTGGTGTAACAACAGTCTCAGCAACTTCAGGTGCTTGCTCTGGTGTAACAACCGTCTCAACAACTTCAGGTGCTTGCTGTGGTGTAACAACCGTCTCAGCAACTTCAGGTGCTTGCTGTGGTGTAACAACCGTCTCAGCAACTTCAGGAGCTTGCTGTGGTGTAACAACCGTCTCAGCAACTTCAGGTGCTTGCTGTGGTGTAACAACCGTCTCAGCAACTTCAGGTGCTTGCTGTGGTGTAACAACCGTCTCAACAACTTCAGGTGCTTGCTCTGGTGTAACAACAGTCTCAACAACTTCAGGTGCTTGCTGTGGTGTAACAACCGTCTCAGCAACTTTAGGAGCTTGCTGTGGTGTAACAACAGTCTCAGCAACTTCAGGAGCTTGCTGTGGTGTAACAACCGTCTCAACAGCTTCAGGTGCTTGCTTTGCTTTTACAATAGTCTCAACAACTTCAGGTGCTTCGTTAGTGTCAACAGCTACTGCGGCGTTAGCGGCCTTCTCAGCATTTTCTTTATCTACTTCGGCGGCTAACTCATCGGTAGTCTTTATCGGGTAGCGTGCCTCTACAGATTCGTCATCACCGCGTTCTTGTCGGTTTCGGCGCTGGCCTGATGAGCGTAAATGACGTGGTGAACGACGATTACGACGACGACCTTGTTGCTCAGAATCATCTTGATTGCTTGTTTTGGCTTGCTCTGGTGTTGCTTGTTGCTCAGCTACGGTTGCCTGGTTCTGTACTTGCGAATCAGCGGCGATAACTTGATTTTCTTCTTCAGCGGTCGCTGCAATCGTTTCACCCGTACGTACTTTCTTGCGCATATTACGACGCTGACGACGTTGTGCAACTTTTTCTTCTTGTACTGATTTTTCAGCGATGGTTTCTGGTTGCTCAGTTACCTTGGTATTGTTTGGCTTTCTTGAACGATTGCGACGAGGCGCACGCTCTTTATTGCCATCACGGTTCCCATGTTCACGGCTGCTAGTCTCAACGTTTGTTGTTTGTTCGGTTTTTTCCGTATCGCGAGACTCGTTTTCGCGCTTGTTGCTCGTGCCACCATTGCGATTGCGGTTGCGGTTGCGATTACGGTTACGGTTACGATTGTTTGGGCGTTCTGGTCTTTTTTCTGGTTCTTCGACTTGTTTAACTTCTGGGGTAACTTCAGTACTGAAGAGCCCTTTAATAAAGCCGACTAGACGACTGACTAAGCCGACACTTTGCTCTTGTGGTGCTGCTTTAACTGCAGGAGTCACTGGCTTAGCTGCTGGCGGTGTTACAGGTGCTGCTGCTTCGACTGCTGGTGCACTAACCGCTGTAGGAGCAACCGGGGCTGAAATCCCCTTGAGTACAGGTTCATTTTTACTAATCTGTGATTTTAGTAAGCGTGACTCGTACTGTTCGTTAGTATCGCTAGATTTTGCAAGTTCATAGCTTGCAATACTCACTTTGTCATCGCTACGGTGACGAATTACTTCGTAATGTGGCGTTTCAAGATTAACGTTCGGCACGATGATAACGTCAACATTGTGACGCGTTTCGATGACTCTCACTGCTTTACGCTTTTCGTTGAGCAGGTAGGCAGCAACATTTACTGGTACTTGAGCTTCAATTTGAGAGGTTGAGTCCTTAATCGCTTCTTCTTCCATGAGGCGAAGAATTGATAACGCGAGGGACTCGGTACCACGAATGGTGCCTTGGCCAATACAACGAGGACAAATATGCGCGCTAGACTCGCCTAAACTTGGGCGAATACGCTGGCGTGACATTTCCATTAAACCAAAGCGAGATATACGACCAATCTGGATTTTAGCACGGTCGACTTTTAGTGAATCGCGCAGCTTGTTTTCGACTTCTCTTTGGTGCTTAACCGATGACATATCGATGTAATCGATCACCACTAAACCACCTAGATCACGCAGGCGTAGTTGACGGGCAATTTCCACCGATGCTTCAAGATTGGTATTAAAAGCGGTATCTTCGATATCAGTACCACGGGTGGCACGCGCTGAGTTAATATCGATCGAGGTTAATGCCTCAGTCGGGTCAATAACGATAGAGCCGCCTGAAGGTAACCGCACTTCACGTTGAAAAGCAGACTCAATTTGTGTTTCGATCTGGTAATGGGTAAATAACGGTACTTCGCCGGTGTAATGCTTGATCCGATTTAGATAGTCAGGGCGAACGACGCTGACATGCTCACGTGCACTTTCAAATACACGAGGGTGATCGATCAGGATTTCACCAATGTCACGACGTAAATAGTCACGCATTGCCCGTACAATTACATTACTTTCTTGGTGAATTAAGAAAGGGGCAGGGCGAGACTCGCCAGCTTCTTTAATCGCACGCCAATGATTCTCAAGAATATCTAAGTCATATTGCAGCTCTTCTGACGCTTTGCCGACGCCTGCTGTACGTACGATAACGCCCATGCCTTTAGGCATATTAAGTGCTGACAATGCTGATTTTAATTGGGTGCGTTCTTCGCCTTCAATACGACGAGAAATGCCGCCGGCGCGTGGGTTGTTTGGCATCAACACCAAGTAACCGCCAGCAAGACTAATAAAGGTTGTTAGCGCAGCACCTTTATTGCCACGTTCTTCTTTATCAATCTGAACAACGACTTCTTGGCCTTCTTTGATCACATCTTTGATGTTCGGACGGCCTTTAAACGAATAGCCCGCTGGAAAATACTCACGCGCGATTTCTTTAAGGGGAAGGAAACCATGGCGATCGACACCATAGTCGACAAATGCCGCTTCTAGACTTGGCTCTACGCGGGTAATTTTACCTTTATAGATATTTGCTTTGGTTTGTTCATGACCTGGACTTTCGATATCTAGATCATACAAATCTTGACCGTCGACTAAGGCGACGCGCAACTCTTCTGATTGAGTTGCATTGATTAACATTCTTCTCATTTGGAAGCTCTTCTATTAAGGCTGCCAAACCAGCAATGCGGTGGTTTTCGGTGCCCAACATGCGGTCTCGCGACGGGATGGAGGCATTAGCAAAGTGCGTTATCGCACAGTTTTTATTTAGCTAATAAGCTGATTGCCGATTACACCTGGATGAGACAAGGGGTAATTATACTGCTTACAAACGTTTATCTTCAAAGGCCAAACAATTGGTTATGGCTGAGCTAAATATTATTTTTAGGTATTGGTGAATTAACACAATACTGCTGTGCGTTTTTTTACGCGTTTGTCTTTCCCCACATTTGGCAGGGAAAATTGAGCTTTTCTACTCAATAAATAGTGTTTGCTAAGTCTATGGACGTCATCTCGACGTAAGACTGTGTTGTCCGAAAAACAACCTATTGCTCGTTTGTGCAACGATTTCTTATGGTAAGCGTCTATTTGTAATAGCCGCTATATTATTTTTGTTATTACTCATCAGGGCGTCGTCATCATTACGTTGGCTTGGTAAAAAAGTGCATTATTAATCTTAAAACGGACTCTTTAACCCATATCAGCGCATAAATGAGTGCACATATGGTTTGTTGTGACGCTCACTGAGGTAAAACTTATCTTTATTGCTTCTTGTTGCGGTTAATATTGTTCTTCGTATAGCTAAGGTTATTTGTGCAAACATTAGATATAGACCTATGATATTTAGTGATATTTTTAATGCGTCACTACAATATTAACCCATTGGCATCGAACTTATTTCAAATGAAATCAACAAGAAGCGCTAATTATCACACTAATTTGGGGCAACCGCTACTAATTATTACTACGGCGTAGCACATCGGCGTGCTTAACTTAAGTAAAGTCTTCGATTGTGGCGATAAAGTGTGTTGTCAGTTGGGGGATGAAAATTTTTTATTGAAAGTTGATTAAGCGCTGCGGCTATTAATGTACAATGGTTAGATGAGTGAAAATCAAAATCAAGTCGCGACAAAAGTGCAGTTTATCACAATCGATGATAATCATGCTGGTCAGCGCATCGACAATTTTTTAGTAACCTTGTTAAAAGGTGTTCCTAAAAGCCGCGTTTATCGTATTTTGCGTAAAGGTGAAGTCCGCGTTAATAAGAAACGCATTAAGCCTGTTTATCGTCTCGCCGATGGCGATATGGTGCGTATTCCGCCAATCAAAGTCAATGAGGAAAAAGAGCTACCTAACGTGAAGTTACAAAAAGTGGCAACGTTAGAACAGCATATTTTGTTTGAAGACAATTATCTTATCGTGATGAATAAACCATCTGGTATTGCCGTGCATGGTGGTAGCGGTCTTAAATTTGGGCTGATCGAAGGGCTGCGCGCGCTACGACCCGATGCCAAATTTCTTGAACTTGTTCATCGCTTAGACCGCGACACGTCCGGTTGTATTCTAATCGCTAAGCGTCGTAGTACGTTACGCGCACTGCATGAGCAGCTGCGTGAGAAAACTGTTGAAAAAAATTACCAGGCCTTAGTAAAAGGGCAGTGGGACAAGGCTGATAAAGCGGTTAATGCGCCATTGCTAAAAAACACCCTGCAGTCTGGTGAGCGGATCGTGCGAGTTAATCCTGAAGGTAAAGACAGCTATACCAAGTTTAAAATATTGCAACGCTTTGAAAATTGTACATTGGTACAGGCTAGTCCTGTAACGGGACGCACCCATCAAATTCGCGTGCATACCCTGCATGCTGGTCACCCGATAGCCGGTGACGATAAGTATGGCGCAGCAGATTTTGATAAACAGATGAAATCGATTGGTCTTAATCGACTATTCCTTCATTCCGCCAGTATTCGTTTCTTTCACCCCAATGAAGAGCAAACCATGTTTTTCGAAGCACCGTTAGATGGTTCACTTAAAGCAACGTTAGCGGCGTTACGTAAAACATGAGTGGACAAAATACCAATAAACTAGCCATCTTCGATTGGGACGGTACCATCATGGATTCGGTGATGCGTATTGTCTTTAGTATGCAAGCCGCGGCTAAACGTGCCGAATTACCCGTGCCGACAGACCAAGCGGTGAAAGATATCATTGGTCTGTCGTTGGCGCCTGCCTTTGAGCAACTATTTGGTCAACTGTCGGGCACTCAAGTCGAGCTAATGATCAGATTGTACAAAGAAGAGTATCTCGATAATAAGCATGGTGAAACTCCGGTGTTTGCTGGCGTTGAGTCTGTGTTTAAGACGCTCAAACAGCGCGGATACTTATTAGGGGTTGCTACGGGTAAGTCTCGGGCAGGTCTTGACCGACTGTTAGCGGTTAGCGGCTTCGGTCACTATTTTAGCGCCACCATGACCGCTGATGAGGCCGAATCTAAGCCGTCTCCGCACATGATTCATAACCTGATGGGGCAATTAAATGTTGGCGCCGAACATGTGGTGATGATTGGAGATTCCCAGTTAGACATGAGTATGGCTAAACAGGCAAAGGTTAGAGCCATAGGTGTTAGCTATGGCGCGCATACTGTTGAGGTGCTATCACAGCACCAACCTAGCGCGATTGTTGGTTCACCAATCGAGTTGCTCGATCATCTCATTTAAGTGCTTCGGTTAAGGACAGTGGTATGGTGTATGTTGCCACTGTCCTTGCCACACTCACTGCGCTAATACCTCAATGTCTTGATTATTTAGTAGCTCAATCAGACTAATCAGCGGTAAACCAATTAGGGTGTTTGGGTCTTTACCTTCTAAACGTGAAAATAGGGCAATGCCTAACCCTTCACTCTTGAAGCTACCAGCGCAGTTGTACGGCTGCTCTTTACGCAGGTAATTAGCTATCATTTCATCGCTTAACGGCCTGAAATGAACCTTAAACTCCTCGATGATAGTCTGCTGGGTATTTGTTTCACTGTTATATAGGCATAAGCCGGTGTAGAACGTGATGATCTGGCCACTTGCTTGCTGGAGTTGTACCATCGCATTGTCAAACGTGTGTGGCTTACCAATTATCTTGCCCCTAATCACCGCGACTTGATCGCCACCAATAATTAGGTGATTTGGATAGTCAGTGGCTACCGCCAAGGCTTTGCAATGGGCGAGACGCCCTACTAGTTGCGTCGCCGATTCATCGGGTAGCGCGACTTCATCCACCTGTGGCTTTGCGCAAGTAAATGGCAGACAAATTTTTTGCAGAATTTGCTGACGAAATGGGGAGGTTGATGCTAGAATCAACGGCGTTTTTTCGAGGTTCATTTTAGGCATGTTTTAGCTGCTTTAATAATCGCTTAGCGGAATTTTAATGGTTATATTGCTAAGTCTATCATGAGATGAAAAAAAACTACTGTTTTTAACCCTTTTCCTTTGACTACTTGACTGAGGATCTATAAGATGCGCGTCCTATGCAACTATTAAAGATACCTTTGACGATAGATCCAATCAAAGCGGCGAAAATGCGTTCTGAGTACTCCGGTACTGTTGAATCGTCAAATTTACCGAGATTGTTGGATGCGTCCGCCGGATTCTGTAGCGATATACAGGTACAGTTTTCTTGTGACACTGACGAACAGGGCATTGTGACTATTAACGGCACCTCCCAAGGTGAAGTGTCGATGATATGTCAGCGTTGTATGAAGGAATTCAATCAGTCCTTACAGGTTGAATTTTGTTATTCACCAGTGACTGCAAAGTCACCGGAGGATGAAAAGCCGGAAAGTTACGATCCTGTTGAAGTGGATGAACATGGACATTTTGAAATAGCTAAATTGATCGAAGATGAATTTATCGTTTCAATTCCATTTTTTCCAATGCATAATGTTGATGAATGCTCGGGAGAGCAAGATTTAACAGTAGGCGAAATCGACGACAGTGTTGAAGAACGTCCAAACCCGTTCGCGGTGTTACAGAAATTAAAGAAGTAAGGTTTATCTAGGAGACCACCATGGCCGTACAAAAAAGTAAAAAATCTCGTTCAAGACGTGGCATGCGTCGTTCACATGATGCGTTAACCGGCGCTCAGCTAAGTGTAGATGCGACTACTGGTGAAACTCACCGTCGTCACCATATCACTGCTGACGGTTATTATCGTGGCAAAAAAGTAATCGAGCTTTAATAGGCGATTATTTTGAGCGATCTAACCTTAGCGTTAGATGCTATGGGGGGTGATTTTGGCCCCCAAGTGACAGTGCCTGCATCCTTGCAGGCACTGGAGCGATTTCCAACATTAAACATTTCTTTGTTTGGTGATAAAAACTCTATCGAGCGTTATATTCCCCCTTCGTTTAAGCAGCATAAGCGCTTAACGATTATTCATTGCAGCCAAGTTGTTACCACCCATGATCGCCCGCTAACGGCACTGCGTAGTCGTCGTGACTCGTCTATGCGAAGAGCGATTGACATGGTGGCTAAAGGTGATGCATGCGCCTGTGTTAGTGCCGGAAATACCGGTGTGTTAATGGCGATGGCCAAACTTATTCTTAAAACGTTGCCTGGCATCGACCGTCCCGCGCTCATCTCTATATTGCCGACTCTCAACAACAAACCTGTTTATATGCTTGATTTAGGTGCTAACGTTTGTTGTGACTCTGACGCCTTGTTACAATTTGCAGTGATGGGGTCGGTATTAGCCAATAAAGTGGATAACATCGCTAAACCGCGGATTTCCTTACTCAACGTCGGTGAAGAGGCGATCAAGGGTAATGCTGTGGTCAAGCAAACGGCTGAACTGCTAAAAGAAGTAGAGCACCTTAATTACATTGGTTTCATCGAAGGCAATCAAATATTCGACGGTAAGACCGACGTGGTGGTTTGTGACGGTTTCGTCGGTAATATTTGCCTTAAAACTACCGAAGGTGTGGCCAGTCTGATGATCTCCCACCTTAAACAAGCCAGTGAGTCGAGCTGGTTAATGAGAGCCCTAGCCCTTATCTCTAAGCCATTTCTCAAAAAGGTGCTGCAGAAAGTGAAACCCGACCAGTACAACGGGGCAAGTCTGTTAGGATTGCGCGGTATTGTAATAAAAAGTCATGGCAATGCTGATCAACACGCTTTCTTTAATGCCATAAAACAAGCCGTTATTGAAGTTGAACAGCAAGTGCCAAACAGGATCCAAGATAGTTTGGAGTCGATTTTGTTGGAAAAAATCTGTTAGGTTTCTATGTATTCAAAAATTTTAGGCACCGGTAGTTACCTACCGAGCCAAGTCCGTTCTAATGCCGATCTCGAAAAAATAATGGATACCACCGATGAGTGGATTCAGGCGCGCACAGGCATCAGCGAACGCCGCATTGCAGACAAAGATGAGTCTGTGGTTACTATGGCCTACCAAGCGTCACTTAAAGCCATTGAAATGGCGGGTATCAGCGCAAACGATTTAGATATGATAGTGGTTGGCACCACAAGCGCCGATAACTCATTCCCAGCAGCTGCCTGTGAGCTGCAACATCTATTGGGCATCGAAGCGACGATCGCGTCATTTGATGTCGCTGCCGCGTGTTCTGGTTTCATCTTCTCACTAAGCGTGGCTGATCAATATATCAAGACTGGCATGTGTAAAAATATATTGGTGGTGGGCGCTGATGTTTTATCTCGCTTGTGTCAGCCCGATGATCGTTCAACGGTTATCTTATTCGGCGATGGCGCCGGCGCTGCAGTTATTGGCGCCAGCGAAGAGGCCGGTATATTATCGACTCATATTCACAGTGAAGGTAAGCATGTTGACTTGCTTAAGGTACGCATTCCTATTCGCGACCATGCCAGCCAGGAGCAAACGCAAAATTATATCCAGATGAAGGGTAATGAAGTGTTTAAGTGCGCGGTTACCCAGCTGAGTAATGTTGTTTCCGAGACACTCGCCGCGAACAATCTTGAAAAATCAGACATCGATTGGTTAGTGCCACATCAAGCGAATTATCGCATTATTAGTGCCACCGCGAAGAAATTGGCAATGCCGATGGACCGGGTCGTACTGACGCTTGCGAAGCATGGCAATACCTCTGCCGCCTCTGTACCGATTGCGCTCGATGAAGCGGTACGTGACGGACGTATTGAACGTGGTCAAATGTTATTGTTAGAAGCCTTTGGCGCTGGATTCTCTTGGGGATCGGCGTTAGTACGCTTCTAAATTATCAAAAAATAGTAAAGGAATCCTCTATGTCGCAAACAGCGATTGTATTTCCGGGCCAAGGCTCACAAAGCCTTGGTATGTTAGCCGATATTGCGCAAAAATTTGCCGTGGTTGAACAGACCTTCGCGCAAGCATCGAACGTGCTTGGTTATGATCTATGGGCATTAGTCCAAGATGGCCCAGCTGATGATTTAAATCGTACCGATAGAACACAGCCGGCACTATTGGCGGCAAGCGTGGCGTTATGGCGCGTGTGGAATGAGCAGGGTGGCGAAACGCCAACCTATTTGGCTGGTCACAGCCTCGGCGAATACTCAGCATTAGTATGTGCCGGCGCGTTGGATTTTGAAGATGCGATTAAATTAGTCGAATTACGCGGTCAATTCATGCTTGAAGCAGTGCCACAAGGTGTTGGCTCAATGGCGGCGATCATTGGTTTAGCCGATGACGCGATTGCCAATGCTTGCACTGAAGCGGCAGAGCAACAAGTAGTGGCACCGGTGAATTACAATTCACCGGGTCAGGTTGTGATTGCTGGGCACAAAGAAGCGGTCGACCGTGCGTCTGTCTTGTGTAAAGAAGCGGGCGCTAAACGCGCGTTACCACTGGCGGTCTCTGTGCCTTCGCATTGTTCTTTAATGCAACCTGCTGCCGAAAAATTAGCACAACAGCTCGCTGGCATAACAATTAATAGCCCAGCGATTCCTGTTGTTAACAATGTCGATGTGGTGGCGGCCAGTGAGCCAAGTGAGATCAAGCACGCGTTGCAACGTCAGTTATTTAGCCCAGTACGCTGGACCGAAACGGTGCAATTTTTAGCGGCGCATGATGTCACTAGACAAGTTGAAATTGGGCCTGGTAAAGTGCTATCGGGCTTGGCCAAGCGTATCGATAAAACCGTGGTCGGGGTTGCGACTACTGATTTAGCAAGTTTAGAAAAAGCACTGGCTTAGCCGCTGCTTACTATAAAAATAACGGAGTGAAACCATGAGTTTTGATTTCTCACAGAAAGTAGTTTTAGTAACCGGTGCGAGTCGTGGTATTGGCCGCGAAATCGCCCAGCTATTTGCCCAAAATGGCGCGATGGTTTTAGGCACGGCAACCAGCGAAAGCGGTGCGGCCAAAATTAGTGAATACCTTGGTCAAAACGGTCAAGGCTTTGTGTTAAATGTTACTGATGCTGATTCAATTGCAGCACTATTTGATACTATCAAAAGTGATTTTGGTGGTGTGGATATTTTAGTTAATAATGCAGGTATTACGCGTGATAACCTGATGATGCGGATGAAGGATGCTGAGTGGGATGATATTATCAACACCAACTTATCCTCGGTATTTCGCATCTCAAAAGCAGTTTTACGTGCTATGATGAAGAAGCGTCACGGTCGTATTATCAATATTGGTTCGGTAGTTGGTTCATCGGGGAATCCTGGTCAAGCAAATTACTGCGCTGCTAAAGCTGGATTACTTGGTTTCACCAAGTCATTGGCTAAAGAAGTTGCATCACGTGGTATTACTGTCAACACCGTGTCGCCAGGTTTTATTGAAACTGATATGACCCAAGAACTAAGCGACCAACAAAAACAAACGATACTAGCCCAAGTTCCTGCTAACCGTTTAGGACAGCCAGCTGAAATTGCGAATGCTGTGGCATTTTTAGCCTCAGACATGGCTGGTTACATTAATGGTGAAACATTGCATGTCAATGGTGGCATGTACATGGGTTAATAATCACCCTAATAAAAGTTGCGAAAGCGCCAAAATTAGGGTATTTGTATACAACGTGAGGGAAACTTCGGCAAACAAGCCGTTAATTTCTGGTTTGACCAGCATTTCAGTAGTTGATTTGTTGCCTCAATCCTCTAAACTAGCCTCATATTTTAGATGTCTGTAAAAAAACAGGAAAAATTGCCATGAGCATCGAAGAATGCGTAAAGAAAATTGTAGTAGAACAACTGGGTGTTAAAGAAGAAGAAGTAGTAAGTGCTGCATCATTTGTTGATGATCTAGGTGCTGATTCTCTTGATACAGTAGAATTAGTAATGGCTCTTGAAGAAGAGTTCGACACTGAGATCCCAGATGAAGAAGCTGAAAAGATCACCACTGTTCAAGCGGCTATCGACTATGTAAACAGTGCTCAAGGTTAATTCAACCTTTGTAGTTAAAAGGCGGCTTATGCCGCCTTTGTTGTATCTATAGCTAAATAACCTTGGCGATACTAAGAGGTTTTTTAGCTATAAATTCATTATATTGCAAATTTGGTTAAAGAGGTCACATGACAAAACGTCGTATCGTTGTAACTGGTATGGGTATGGTATCGCCAGTTGGTAATACTGTAGAAGAGAGCTGGGAAAGTGTTAAAGCAGGTAAAAGTGGCATTGCCAATATCACTGCGTTTGATACGAGCGCCTACGGTACGCACTTTGCGGGCGAAGTTAAAGGATTAGACACGCAACTATATTTAGCCAAAAAAGATGCGCGCCGGATGGACAAATTTATTCAGTACGGCTTAATTGCAGGCATTCAAGCATTTGATGACTGTGGTTTAACCGTCGATGCAGATAACGCCGCGCGTATTGGTGTGGCGATCGGCTCAGGCATGGGTGGGTTAGGGCTTATTGAGTCAACCCATACTACGATGGCGACCGCGGGAATACGTAAAATTTCACCATTTTTCGTACCTGGCACCATCATTAATATGATTTCTGGTAATTTATCGATTAAATATGGGTTAAAAGGCCCAAACATCGCCATTACCACCGCGTGTACTACTGGCGTACATAATGTCGGTCATGCGGCGCGAATGATCGCCTATGGTGATGCCGATGTCATGGTTGCTGGCGGCGCTGAAGCGGCAACGACCGAACTTGGTTTAGGTGGTTTTGGCGCGGCCAAAGCGCTTTCAACCAATAATGACAATCCGCAACAAGCATCACGCCCTTGGGACAAAGATCGTGACGGCTTTGTGATGGGTGAGGGTGCAGGCGTGATGGTGCTTGAAGAGTACGAACATGCTAAGGCACGTGGCGCGAAAATTTACGCAGAGCTAACAGGCTTTGGTATGAGCGGCGATGCGTATCACATGACATCGCCACCGTCTGATGGTGAAGGCGCGGCTGCTGCGATGGTTAATGCGCTTAATGATGCCAAGTTGGCGCCAACTGATATTGATTATATCAACGCCCATGGCACCTCGACTAACGCTGGTGATAAAGCCGAAACCGCAGCTGTTAAGTCTGTTTTTGCGCAACATGCCTACAAATTGGCGGTCAGTTCAACTAAATCAATGACCGGTCACCTGTTAGGTGCGGCGGGCTCAGTAGAAGCTATCTTTTCAGTGATGGCTCTGGTTGAACAAATTATGCCGCCCACGATTAATTTAGATAACCCTGATGAAGGTTGTGATCTCGATTATGTCACTGACGGCGCTCGCGCAGCGACACTAGATCACGTATTGTGTAATTCGTTTGGCTTTGGTGGTACCAACGGTTCGCTGTTATTTAGCCGCGTAAAGTAATACCAATCTAGCTAAGATCCAAATTGCCGCTCCTTGCCATCTATGGCACCGTGGCATACCGTTCATCCAGAACATAAAAGGACTTAGAGTCCCATGCTCTAAGCCTTTTTGTATTATACCAATGACACTAAATAACTGCCTACTTGAACTCAATACAAGTCAGTTAAGGAATATACGGATGTATTTCATAAAGAAAGGTATCCGGTGCGCGTGTCCAGTACTTAATTAAAAAGGTAAAGTTAACAAGCACATCAAAATACTCACTGAAGCTATAATTATTCTTAACTGACCAACATTACCCGCTTGTGTAGGTTAAATGGAAAAACGGCGTGCGCTCAATCCTAATAGCGAGCTATTACTCATCAATTTGGTGGGTGTAAATGGCTGGCAAGGGGTTATAAATAATTTAACAGGACGATAGGGTTCAGTGTTCCCCACCATTAGTGTCAACTTCATACCCAAACAACACAAACCTTGCATCATCAAGCAGCTCAGGTATGATTTATAGTTAAAAACGCCAATCAATATCTAAACCTATTACTCTAGGATTCGCTAATGGCGCGTAATTATTACCATCATCACCGAGTAAAAAGTTTTTATAGGCAAGGCCTGAAGCATAACGTTCATTGCTTAAGTTTTTAACATATAAACGTGCTGACCAATTTTCTGTTTGGTAACCAGTAGACAGTCCGAATAACCACTGCGTATCTCGCATTACACTGTTGTCTTGATGCAGTGGCGTTTTACCTAATACTTGTACATCACTACGAATATACCAGTTGTCAGTTAAGTCATAACTGGCACTAAAACTGCCATCGAATTTAGGGACCATTTTTACTTTATTACCCGCGTAGCTTTCACGCTCAGAAAAATTATACTGACTATATTTTGCATCAATGTAACCAAAACCAGCAATAATATGTAATTGGTCAGTGACCTGGGCATTAAATTCCACTTCAAAACCTTTACTTTCAATAGCAGCGTCAGAACTTACTAATACGGTTGATAACACACGGCCTTCATTATCAGTCAGTACGTTGTATTCTTGCCAAGAAGAAGCATCGATATAAAATATTGCGGCTGAAATAAAAGCCTTGCCATCAAATAAGTTACTTTTAGCGCCAAGTTCATAAGACCACAATTCCTCATCATCATAATCACCGTATTTTTTTGCAATTTCAGGACCTTTGTCAGCAGCAACTAAGTTATAACCACCAGGTAAAAAACCTTTGGCGGCCGAGGTATAAAGTAATACCTGATTATCAAAAGTATAATCTATGGCTACTTTGGGTACCCAAGCATTACTGCTTGCTTTTTCACTCAATGCTGGAAAGCTAAATTGGCCGATACTTCCTAAATCTAATAATCCAGCCTCTTGGTTAATTTCCTGCTCTGACTGCTCATAACGCAAGCCAGTGGTAATATTTAACTTGTCGGTAACTGGCCATATTGTTTGAGCAAATATAGCCCAACTTTTGGGCGTTAAATGTTGTAATGATGCTTTTGCATAATCATTAAAACTACCTGAGCCAATTAAACTGTATAATTGTCGGCTTTTTTTATCTTTAGACAGTGTCATACCAACAAGCCAGTCGATACCTGATTGCTCTAATTTAGTAAGTCGGGCTTCAACATTCCAATAGGTGCTTTCTTCGCTAGTGCCACCGGTAGAAATTGGCATGGCGGTTAGGTCAAAGTCGGTACCGTAACTTAGTTCTTCCTCGCTGCGATAGCTGGCGGTTAAGTGAAAGGTTAACTCATCAAAGTCGTGTTGCAGAGCGATGGCTGTGCCCCATTCTTCTTCGGTGGTTTTCTTTGAGGGATCATTAGCAAATTCGAAGTCGCCAATCAGTTGACCACCATTGGCCGTATCGCCATGAGTCTTGTTATAAAGATCAACGTCAAGCGCCGGAAATTCTTGCTCATATAGGCCGGGAGCATCCAATTTATTATAGAAAAATATTAAATCGACCTGACTATTATCACTTGGGTGATATCTAAATTTACTACTGGCGGCAATATTTTCTAATTCACCAGCTAAGCCAGCAGAGCTCGCTATATTACGAATATAGCTATCGCCTTTTTCAAGTTCTACGTTGACAGTGGCGGTTAAATCATCGGTTAAACCGCCAGAAGCACTGCCATTTATCGTATAAGATTGGCCATGTTCAAAATTATTAACCGTTACACCAAGCGACGATTCAAGCGCTTGGTAAGGTGTTTTAGTTGAAATAACAATAACGCCAGCATCGGCATTAGAGCCATATAGCGTACCTTGCGGGCCACGTAATATTTCGATCTGATTAACGTTATGCAAGCGCAACATATCAGGGTCGCGATAAGGGATGCCATCAACGTAAACAGCCGTTCGATTGACAATAAATGGGTTTGACTCAATGCCTCGAATTGAAATATAGGTGCCGCCCACTTGGCCTATTTGGCTAATAGAGACGTTTGGCGCATAGTCATCTATGTCACGCAAAGTCATCATGCCTGACTTATCCATCATGTCACGGTCAAAAACCGTTACCGACATGGGCGCCTCGCGCACGGCTTGATTCATTTTTGAACCAACAACAATAATTTTTTCGATATTTCTTTCATCTAACGCTGCATTTTTCACTGCTTCATCAGCAAAAGAAACGGTGCTGTGCGCTAAACTACAAACCATTAAAAGACTTGTTTTGGGTAACCACGAATACATAATTATACCTCACTAAATAAGAACGAGAATTATTCTTGAATTGTAGCTTTGATACAAGAGAGCAGGTTTCAGTAATTGGGAGTTTTATTTCAGCTTTTAGGCAACAATAAAAAAGGTGAGTATTTAAAGTTTAGTTCCTCTGTGTGGCAATAAATTTAATGGCTTTTTATTACTAACGCGACTAGCAGCGAGACCAAAACGTTGTTGAAATTTTTCACTAAAGTACGGCAAGCTATAACCGACAAGATAAGCAGTTTGAGAAACACTTAGCCCTTGCTCCAAAAAATAAAGTGCTTTTTCCATGCGACGCTCGGTCATGTACTGATTGATAGACATGCCAAAATGTTGGCGAAAAGCTTGGGTAAGAGAGCGAACATTACTGCCAGCTTGTTTGGCTATTGCCTGTAAGGTCATCGCGCTCATTAAGTGACTTTCAATAAAGTCGCGTGCTAAAAGGACCTGTTTTACTTTTGCTACTGGTAAGCTTATTGTCGTTGTAAATGCCGCTAATACTGTAGCAAGTAGTTCAAAGACACGCGCCTCGCCAATTAACTTAAGTGAATCCCCTTGAAAGCATGAGTCTATTGGTGTACAAAGCCTATCAATGACTGAAGTTGACACATTTTTAGATCCCCTAAACCCACCGATATCGTCAAATTTTTCTGTTAGCAAGGAGACTTCATCAGGGAGTTTTTGACACGCTTGCCAAGGTAAAAATAATCCACAAGAAACCGCTCGGCCCTTTTTTATCACTGTTGTCATTTCATCTTCATAACCTTCAGGTTGAATAAAATAACTTGCTATGGCGCCATTAAAACTATGACTACCTGATGCCTTGCTTTGTGTCATTAGCGCAGCATTACCAGCGCCTATATGTATACCTAAAGGGAGTTCTGCTTGATAACTAATGTCTTTTTCAATAGTACGGCCGCTGCACCAAAAATTACCTAAGCGGGTATCAAGGTTATGATAATAATCTTGCGTTGATGGTCCGTGTGATGAAATACTCAGGTCATTAATTTTTTTTATTGGATCCATAAAAATTACTTAGTAGCAGCTTATAATTAAATCTAAGTGAGAATCATTGCTATTATACTTTCGTTAAGGGGAGATGCAAGGGATGAGGGAATTTAAGCTGGGAGTCGGAAGTGATATATTGGAAAACTTGGCGCTATATATTAAAACCAATTCCAATAAGTTTCTTCCCACTCAGATAGCTTTAAAAATCTTAGCGGCAAAGTATTTATTGCAGATAATTGTTATTCAGGAGAATACAAATGAGTAAATTAACGAGGGCACTGAAATAAATTAACTAAATTAAGTAAACCCAAAAGCTAACAAGTGAGTTAGCAATATAAAATCTAATCAGAATCAATTCTAACCTCCATCAGCTAAACTCCGCTTTGTGGTAAAAGCGACCATTATAAGGCAGTCTCATGCTAAGACAGATAACTTTAAACATTATGCGTAGCCACAAGTTACTGTAAATTAATTGTTAAAATTTATCGTGGCGTGACGTGTTTCTAATTACTTATTAAGATCCGCATATATATTATAAATAAATCTGGCCTGCTTTTTGGGGTAGAGGTAAAGTATGTTAATCATTTGATTTTAGGTTAAAAGTAAAAGGAATTATGTCTGTTTTTTTAAACTCTACATCCATTACTATTACGAAACTTCGGGGGTGATTATTTTTATAAAACCACAGAATTAGTTTTGCCCACAAAAATATTTCCCTTCCAAGGTTGCTAGCCAAGAAGATGAAATCCTGTTGTTTCACTGGTAATCCCCCTTAGTATATTCCCATGTCCGACGAGATTAACCATTGTTCTAGTTTATTTTCCCTTCGCACAACAAAATCAGTTACTTAATATAACCTGTATTATCTCAACGGCGAGGCGGCTACTTTATGCTTGCTCGAGGGGCGATGTTTTGTTTTTTGTTTGGCGAGCTGCCCTAAGCGCAGTGCTAATAGGCCAAGCATAATTGCAATGTAGATGCTCGGCTCGATGATCTCTGACTTGACCGACCAGTAGAAATGGACAGGGATTAAGAGCGCAGCAACGTAAACAGTATTATGCAGTTGCTGCCAGCGCTTGCCCATCTTGCGGCGCACCGAATTTAATGAGGTGATGGCCAATAAGAACAGGATAACATAACTTAGCGCGCCAACGATGATGTAGGGGCGGTTGATGATTTCCTGCCACAATAGATTCCATTCAAAGAGTAAATCTAAGGCGACAAACGATAAGATATGCAAGGTGGCATAGGCAAACACATATAAGCCGATGAGGCGACGAGTTTGCAGTAAAGCGCCCTGTTTAAAGCGTTTGGCCAATGGCGAGATAATTAGGGTTAACACCAGCGCGTTTAGTGCGCCTATCCCGGTGTAATGGATAATGTACTCTACCGGTTCACCGCCCACATGATCCCCCATCACTAGCAATACTAGGGCGACGATTGGCGTGATAGCAATTAGGTGAAAGAGCGCCTTAAGCCACTTGATATGTTTGTTTTTAAGCTTCATCGCGAGGCCCTTTAAAAGTGTTTACGTAGATCAAGGCCCTGATAGAGCGAGGCAACTTGCTCACCGTAACCGTTAAACATCTGAGTGGGGATACGCTTGGCCGAGAACAAGCCGCCCGCGCCGATACGTCGTTCACTCGCTTGTGACCAACGTGGATGATCCACTTGTGGATTGACATTGGCATAGAAACCATACTCATTGGCGGCTAGTTTGTTCCAACTGGTGGCCGGTTGCCTCTTGGTCACGGTGATCCGCACCACCGATTTGATACTCTTGAAACCATACTTCCAAGGCACGACTAAGCGGATCGGTGCGCCATTTTGTGGCGGTAGGGTCTTGCCATAAAGGCCGACAGCTAAGAAGGTCAGATCATTGAGCGCTTCATTAATGGTAAGTCCTTCCACATAAGGATAAGCAACGCCACCACCCACGCGTCTGTTGCGCTGGCCTGGCATTTGCTTAGGATCGTAAAGGGTTTCAAATGCGACATGTGTGGCGCCATTTTTAACCCCCGCTTTCTTGAGTAAGCTCGTTAGGGTAAAACCTGTCCATGGGATCACCATCGACCAAGCTTCGACGCAGCGCAGACGATAGGTGCGCTCTTCTAGTGCGATCATCTTAGTTAAATCATCATAATCTAGGGTTAGCGGCGTGTCGACCTCGCCATCGATGATCAACTGCCATGGCTTGACGATAAAGCCTTGGGCATTGTCGACGGGATCATGTTTACTGGTGCCAAATTCATAGAAATTATTATGACTGGTCACCTTATTTATCGGGGTTAGCGGATCTTGTGCCGTGAATGCTTCATTGCTGATGAACGACAGTGGCGTGGTTGTAAATTGGCTCGCAGCCTTCTTATCTTTAAACAGATCAAAGATACCAGCATGTGAGGTTGTTGGCAGTGCTGCGCCGAGTGCACCAAAGCCTAGCGCTTTGATGATGTTACGGCGATCTTGAAATATAGGTTCTGGCGTGACTTCATTGTCATTGATCTGCCAAGCTTTGTTGATGATGCCTTTACTAAATTTATGGCTCACGGTTTGCCTCTATGGTTATCCGGTGGGTTTGATATTTATAAAGACAGGCATTAGGCAAAAAAAATTTCAATTAAGGTGTGAATGAGGATTATTGTTTTCCCAGGCCGGCTGTCATGTCTTTAACTTGTTGTAACTCAGGGCCTGTTAACGCGCGATAAGGACGTGGAAATGGCCAACCAAAACCCCAGCGATAGGAAGTCGGTAGCATCGGTGTCCCGCCGACCCTCACGCCTGCAAACATCAGCGTGCCAATGCCGTGTTGACCAACGTCGGTTAAGCAGGCCTTCAAACGCTCATCTGAATCGAGTCGTTGCTGATAGGTCCCTCCTTGCCAGTAATCATAATCGTGCGCTTGGCAACAATTTAACCAGAGTTTGTTATGTTGATAGGTTCCATCAGGAAACCAACTGCAGCCATCACTAACAAAAGGTTTAAGGTTTGTTGCGAGTGTGGCGATCGGCATTAATAGAAACAACAAGGGGGTTAATCTAATCATTATGCGCGTAGATCCTTGGGAGAATCCATCACCACAACGGTGGTAATAGAGTTAACTTGAGGCAATACCCCTAAGACATCGGTGTGGAAGGTTTTATAGCTAATCAAGTTAGCGGTTTCGATGCGCAACAGGTATTCGTATGAGCCGGTGACGTTATGACATTCTTTTACTTCAGGGGATAGGGTGATCGCCTGCTCAAAAGCTAACTGTGCAGCTTTGGTATGATCGCTTAGCCCTACCGCCACATAGGCAATACAACCGATACCCATTTTATCTCGATTAATTACCGCGCGATAACCTGTAATAATGCCGCAGCGCTCCAGTTCTTGGACCCGGCGTAAGCTGGCAGAAGGGGACAATCCGACCCGGTTGGCTAGCTCTGCATTGCTGACCCTGCCATCGCGCGATAGCTCACGCAATATTCTGCTGTTAATCTTATCTAATTCATTCATATCTTGCTAAGTTAACAAATTTATAACCAAGTTAGCAAGATAATCGCGCGTAATAGCAATTATAATTGTGTTTCTTTTATTTAAGCAGGACATTGATATGCAGCTAGAATTGATCATTGGGCTGGGCGCATTTGCGTTTGTCTCCTCGATTACACCGGGGCCGAATAACTTGATGTTAATGTCATCGGGCGCCAACTTTGGCTTTAAACGTTCGCTGCCGCATATGTTGGGAGTGGAATTAGGTTTTGTGTTGATGGTGTTTCTGGTCGGGCTTGGTTTGTCGCAGGTGTTTAACGCCTATCCACTGAGCTATGATCTGCTGAAGGTTTTTAGCATCAGCTACTTATTGTATCTGGCTTACAAAATAGCCACGTCATCCAATCCACAGTTTAGTGACGCCAGTAGTAAACCAATGACATTTATTGAGGCGGCTGCATTCCAATGGGTAAACCCTAAAGGGTGGACTATGGCCTTGAGTGCAGTGAGCGTTTACTCACCGTCATATAGCATGGAGTCCATTGCATTGGTCGCATTAGCCTTTGGTTTGGTGGGAGTACCTAGTGTTAGTGTGTGGACGGCTCTGGGGCAACAACTGCAGCGTTGGTTAACTAGTCATCGTCGGTTACAGGTATTTAATTACACCATGGCAGCGTTATTGGTCGGTTCTATCATTCCGGTGTTGCTCTAATCTTTATTCGGCACAAAAGTAAAGGCCCACTTCAACACGATGAAGCGGGCCTTTATGACAAGTGATTACTTAACATTAGTGATCGTGCGCTTCGCCTGCTCCTTTAGGGAAACGAATAGACTCAACCATGTCTTGTACATCTTGTGGTACGTCGTTGGTGAACTTAGCCACGACAAACGCCGTTACAAAGTTAACGATCATACCGACAAAACCAATGCCTTCTGGTGAGATGCCAAACAACCAATGCTCACTATTGTTTAGCTCAGGGTTAGCAAACTTGAAGAACACGATATAGGCAGCGGTAAAGAAGATACCCACAACCATGCCTGCGATAGCGCCTTCTTTGTTCATCTTTTTGTTGAAAATTCCCATAATGATGGCAGGGAACAACGATGATGCAGCTAAGCCAAAGGCCAGTGCAACCACGGCAGCAACAAAGTCGGGTGGGTAGATACCGAGCAGACCAGCAAAGAAGATACCAATAGCGGCCGCTAGACGTGCATAGAACAATTCTTGTTTGTCGGAAATGTTAGGCGCCCAGTTTTTCTTGAGTAAATCATGAGAAATTGAGGTTGAAATAACCAATAACAATCCGGCAGAGGTTGAGAGCGCTGCAGCGAGACCACCTGCGGCAACCAGAGCAATAACCCAAGCTGGTAAGTTAGCAATCTCTGGGTTAGCCAGTACCATGATGTCACGGTTTATCTTCATTTCGTTAGCGTCGGTGGCTGAATAATACATCTTGCCATCGCCATTCTTATCATTGAAGGTGATTAAACCAGTCTTTTCCCAGTTTTTAATCCAGCTTGGCGCATCGGCATAAGAAGTACCTGTGCCGTAAACCTTGCTACCATCTTCCATTTGCACCGTTGGACCATTAATGGTCTCAATCATGTTTACACGCGCAAATGAAGCAAGTGCAGGAATAGTAGTATACATGATGCCGATAAATACGAGTGCCCAACCGGCTGAGATACGTGAATCCTTTACCTTAGGTACGGTAAAGAAGCGCACGATCACATGGGGTAGACCCGCGGTACCAATCATTAGTGCACCGGTGATACAAAATACATCTAAGGTTGATTTTCTACCTTCGGTATAAGCACCAAAACCAAGTTCTTCTGACAGGCCATCAAGTTTGTCCAGTAAATAGCCTGATCCATCGAGCAACTCACTGCCGAAACCTATTTGTGGGATAACGTTGCCAGTCATCATCACCGAGATGAAGATCGCCGGCACCATGAAGGCAAAGATTAACACACAATATTGTGCCACCTGAGTATAGGTAATGCCCTTCATGCCGCCAAGAACTGCGTAGAAGAACACCACTACCATGCCGATGATAACGCCTGTTGTTACATCAACTTCAAGGAACCGTGAAAACACCACGCCAACGCCACTCATCTGCCCTGAGATATAGGTAAAACAGATGAAGATGGCGCAGAATACCGCCACAATTCGAGCCGTGTTGGAATAATAGCGGTCGCCGATGAAGTCAGGGACCGTAAACTTACCAAATTTACGCAGGTAAGGCACCATACATAGTGCGAGTAACACATAGCCGCCAGTCCAACCGAGCAAATAGACTAAGCCATCTGAGCCAGTAAACGAAACGATGCCTGCTAACGAGATGAAAGAAGCTGCTGACATCCAATCAGCTGCCGTGGCCATGCCATTTAGCACGGGGTGTACACCGCCGCCCGCGACATAGAATTCTTTAGTCGAGCCAGCACGGGCCCAAATTGCGATACCGATATATAATGCGAAGGTCGCGCCAACGATTAAATAGGTTAATGTTTTTACATCCATCGTCTTTTCCTTATTCTTCTACGTTATATTTTTTGTCTAAGTCATTCATCTTTTTCACGTAGATGAAGATTAGTGCGATAAAGACATACATTGCACCTTGCTGAGCAAACCAGAATCCCAGTTTAAAACCCATGAAGGTAATTTGATTAAGTTGGTCAATAAATAAGATGCCACAGCCAAATGAGACCACAAACCATACTGCCAATAGTTTGAGCATGATGCTTAGATTTTCCTTCCAGTAACCGTCCGCTTGTTCTTTATTTTCGAAAGCCATATAACTTCCCCTTTGTTTATTAGTTATGTTGGAGTTACATCAAATAATCTAGCAGCGTAAAAACAATGTTTAATCACGACCTTAGTCTACACGGACTGAATGGGGCAAAAATCAAAGCACGCGATTGCACCCGTTAATGCTCGCAAAGGGCGCTGTTAACGGTTTGTTAAGACTTGAGTTTGAGCGTGTTATGCTTTGGTTTAGTAGACCATGGTCTAGTGATTTAAGCGGACAAATAGAACTTGGATGGGATAAAAATGGCAGTGTTGAGCGAATGACTCAACACTGCCGACAAAATTAACGTTTAACAGTCACCACATTAGAGCACTTACTCAATCATAATGGTTCTAGATTAAGCCTAAAAATTAGATAATTAACAGTTACTTTCATGCGGATTTATTCTAAGATGGCCACAAGCTGTATTCTTTGCAGTACTGATGTATGGTACCGAGCTATCTGTGGTTGGTGTACCAATTGTTTAAAGAGCAAAATAATGAAGTTTTCAGAAAATTCCAACCAAGCGGCTGATTATTTGAGACAAGCCGTACCTAAGATGGTTAAGCATAATATTGTTCCTAATCCGCTCAATTATACACTATGGTATAGTTATTATTCCGCAGCATTTCCGACGCTAAATAAAGAACTCGATCATATTCTCGATCGCTATGATACCTGTCCCCCTGAGATGGGCGAGACGTTGTTTTTGCGTCACATGACCAGTTTAGAGACGCGCGATGAAAAGCACCTAGAAGATTTTCAAGTAGCGCTAACCACCATGGTCAGTGACTTATCTAAATCGTTGGATGAAACGGCGAAAGACACGCTCGGTTATGCCAGTGCCTTGGGTGAAAACATTACAGCGCTTAAAACGCAAGAGATCAGTCAAGATGGCAAGGCGCTGTTAAAAGAGTTAAGTGTGAACTCGCAGGCGATTTGCACCAGCAACGAGCAGTTTCAACAACAGTTAGTCAGCGCGCAGGCAGAGATTAATCGCTTAAACCGAGAGCTTGAGCACTCTAAGATTGAAGCGTCGACCGATCAGCTAACCGGGCTATATAATCGGCGCGTGTTAGAGTCTATCTATCATCAACACTGTGATGACACTAACGGTGACTTATCGCTTATCATCATGGATATTGACCGTTTTAAACTATTTAACGATACCTACGGCCATGTCATTGGCGACCAAATTTTAAAAGTGATTGGCGCATTGCTCAAAAAAGAGTGCCAAGAGCCCATTGTGGCGGTTCGTTTTGGTGGTGAAGAGTTTGCTTTGTTATGCCCAAGCCTTAATATCGTGCAAGCGAAGCGTCTCGCAGAAAAAATTCGCCTCAAGTTAGCTAATGTCGCATTTAGCAATAAACGCACCGGGCAAAAAATCCCACCAATCACAGCATCCTTTGGTGTCGCCTTAAAGCAAAGTCAAGAAGTGCTTAGCGATTTCATTGAGCGTGCGGATAAGGCGCTGTACGCGGCGAAAAAACAAGGTCGTAATCAAGTCCAGTTCGCCTCTTAATCGGCTGATACTGGTCGTACTTTCTTTATTTATTGGCGTTTTATGCTAGCTTTATATTATCCCTTATAGATAGGGAGAGCAGCAGTTTAACGCAAGGATAGAGAAAGTGATGAGATTGGCACTGGCTGCGGCTAGCGTATTACTGCTGGCGGCATGTAGCGCTCAAAAAAGCGTGACAGCGACTAATGTCGCTAAAAACCCCGTGTATTCATCTAAACTTGATCTGCCCAGCAAGGTTACCACCGAGCCCGCGCAATTCAATATTTTATTTTCCGTGCCGTTTAGCACCAGCGCCGATGTTGCGCCACACCTCAAACAACATTGTTATTTATTGGGTCGGCAACTGTCAAATTCGGTACGGCGATATGCGCCAAAAAATAATATCGAGATTATTCAGGTCAATAGAAAACCGTCAACGCGCGCAGCCTATGTCAAAATGACGTTGGTTGAAGTGTTTAGTTCGGGCAATGCCTTTATTGGCTATCGAGAAACCGCTAGCGTCTTAGTTGGGCTTTATCTTAACGGCAAGCTAGTCAAGCAAGTGTATCGAACGCGCGATGCAAGTGGTGGCTTCAAAGACGGTGTAAAGAAATCATGTGTGGTGTTAGCACGAGCGGTAAATACGCTGGGGGATGATATTGGAAAATGGCTTGCAACAATAAATTAATCGTAATTAAGGGTATTTAGATAAAGGATGTAGATTTGGAATGTTGCTGAGCAAGGAAAGAAAAAATGGCGCGCATGGAAGGAGTCGAACCTCCGACCGCCTGGTTCGTAGCCAGGTACTCTATCCAGCTGAGCTACATGCGCGCATCAATTTTCCCATTTAAATCTCTGATGAGATAAAAATGGCGGAGAAGGAGGGATTCGAACCCTCGATGGGATTTAAAGCCCATACTCCCTTAGCAGGGGAGCTCCTTCGGCCTCTCGGACACCTCTCCGTTGACGCTGCATATTATAGAGTTGCGTTTAAAAGTCAACACCTGAACTATTTAACTGCTTATTAAGCAATCAATTAGTCGACAATTGGCTATTAATGATTAAATTTTGATAGAATTTGATGCTATCTAAGTAATCCTTAATTGCCACACGCTCGTTAAGGCCATGCATCTGCGTCAGACTCGCTGGCGTATAACGATTAAAAACAAAGCGGTAAATGTTATCGCTAAGCCCAGCGTAATGACGGGCATCAGTGGCGCCAACCACTAAGTAAGGGCTAACGACGAGGTCGGGATGTCGCTCAACTTGTGCAATGGTCGTAGCAATGAGTTTAAAAGCATTTGAATCAACGGGGGATATCTGCGAGCCCAGTTGAAAATCACTCAACGGCGAGATGGTTATGTCTGGGTTTTCAATCACGGTGGTCACATGCTGCACAATATCCTCAAGTTGTTGATTTGGCATGATCCGAAAATTTACGATGGCACTCGCCGTATTTGGCAAGACATTGTCTTTGTCGCTACCCTCAACCATAGTCACAGCTGTGGTGGTTCTTATCGTCGCATTGGTGGTCGGGCTTTTACTCAATAAATTGATCAGGAGTGGCTTGGTTAGCCACATATTAGAGAATATCGCGCGTTTGAGCCATGGCATCTTTGGCCCGATGCGACGAAACAGGGTGGCAGAAAACTGCATATCGACCGGCAGTGGATTGTTTTCAAGTTTTACAATCGCCTGGCTGATTAAACCGACCGCGGTGTGCTTAGGCGGCATCGATGAGTGACCGCCTATCGCATCGATTGCCAGCTTAAGGCTAACATAGCCTTTTTCTGCGATACCAATGACGGCCACTGGTGTGTCGAGACCTGGAATAACCCCATCTTGTAAGATTGATCCCCCTTCATCGAGAATATATTCGAAACTCAAGTTCTGTTGTTTAAAGTATTGCGCTATTTTCACCGCGCCTTGTTGACCACCTATCTCTTCGTCGTGTCCAAAGGCAAGATAGAGCGAGCGCTGTGGCTTAAACCCTTGCGCTAACAAAGATTCAATGGCCTCGAGTGATGCCATGATGGTGCTCTTCACATCGAGCGCGCCGCGCCCCCAAATATGACTGTCGGTGACGGTGCCTGAAAATGGCGGGTATTGCCAACGCGCAAGCGTATCTTGTGCGGCAGGTACCACATCAATATGGGCCAACAAAAGGTTGGGCTTGAGCGAGCTATCACTGCCGGGCCAGTGATAGACCAAACTGCCTTGATTGATGACACTGCGCCTTAGCTGCTTGCTGATCTGGGGATAGCGTTGGTTGAGTAATTGGTGGAATAGCTTAAAGCTTGACGATAGCGGTTGCTTGTCCGCCATGCTCGACACCGTTTTTATTTGTAGCGCAGCGGATAAGTTACTCAGGGCTTGTTGGCGATCAATCGGTATGTCAGCGCCTTGTGAGCGCGCAGACTCGCTGAACGGCAATTGATAATCGCTAGTGATGGTATTGAACAAAATAATGCTGATCAAGCCAAGTAGGCTAAAGGCCAATATGCTAACGATTTTTCTCATTGTTTACCTCATGATTAACTTTCTAAGACGCTTTGCTCATCGCGCACTTTGTCGGCTGCTTGTTGCCATTGGCGCTCAAACCCAAGGTTGAGCATGGCATGATAAACCAGATTAAATAGGCTAAAGAGCTGCGTCTCAATATTTTCAATCGCAGCAATGGCGTTTGGCTTATCATCATCGAGCATAGCAAGGTCGATAAGCTGCTGAAATTGATTACAAATGATTAATGCCTGTTGTTCATTGGTCAGTTCCATGTTGTTGAGTAGAAAATCACTGAGCAGCGGCTTGTTTAACTTGTCGCAATAGTAGCTTGCAAGGGAGAGTAGTGCTGGATTACGAGCTGGGAATTCAATCATATAACTTCACAAAATATGATGCGCTTAGCGCTAATTAACATCAAATGCTAGACACTTTAAAAGTGCCTAGGTTTTTAGGTAGTGATTACCACATCAAATCATCTGGGATTTGGAAATCGGCGTAGGGATCATCTTCATCCACTTCGGCCGCTTGGTTGTCATTCATCAATAACACGTAACTAGGGTCAACTTGGGCAAGTTTTTCTGCTGCTTGGCTTGGCAACAGGTAGGTTTGTTCGTCAAGAGTACAGATACTTAAACGCCCTTTAACTAAGGCGTTGTGATTAATCTCATCAAGGTAGAGTTTCTTCACCTTGGTGTGATGGACGTAATTGTATTCAAGTTCGCCGCTGTAATCTTTAATATGCAGTTGCTCGATCATTTGCTTAACTTTTCCCAACTGAGATCGTTGGTCTAGATCGGCTTTAATCGTTTGGTTTTTGGCTAAATCTTGTTGTGATTGTTGCAGTTTTTGCGCATCTATTTGTTGCTGTAGCGAGGTGTCTTGTTGCTCTTGGTTTTTTCGTACGGCTTTGTTTTTCTTGCGCTTTTCGCTGCGAATTTGCTTGGCTGATTGTTTGTTGGCTAAGCCAGCTTTAAGCAATTGTTCTTGTAATGATGCCATGAGTTTTTTGCACTGTAATTCTAGTTGGGTATTATCATACCAATGGCACAAGTATTGTCTAGCAAAAATAGGCGCTCGCTGGCTATTCGGATTGAAAGCAACGACCTACTACGTAATACTGGTCAGTTAAGCGAATAATTATAGCTTCAGTGGATTTTTTGATGTGCTTGTAAGCTTTACCTTTTTATTTAATATTATCACACGCACACCAGTTACTTTTCTTTGCTTCGCCAAAGAAAAGTAACCAAAAGAAAGGCGACCCGTAAATTTATCGCTGATCTTAAATGATAAATTGTCAATTCAATACCGTATTTGATCCGCGTTTCGGCAACTGCTCCTGCGTTGCTCTATCTTCTGCATCCATGCAGTCGCCTGCGGTAAATACTACAAAATTGACTGGATCAATTTTGAACAGCTTTGC
>Ga0105355_10000861_pt1 | contig 28198 bp, 26 predicted proteins | sample GOMGulsemesocosm_2_FD_83508 | JGI IMG/M metagenome (GOLD analysis project Ga0105355, IMG submission 83508) | Methane-oxidizing microbial communities from mesocosms in the Gulf of Mexico - GOM9C Gulf of Mexico | ecosystem: Environmental > Aquatic > Marine > Cold seeps | place: Gulf of Mexico...
CCCACTCGGACGTAGACACAGCTTCGCAGAATAAAAGCCCACCGGGAAAATGTCTAGCCCAAAGCGCTTTCTATTGCCGCCATTGAGCTCGTTGGTAAACCGGTCTGCTAACAGGGGCTGTTAATTGCACCTACTATCATTATAATTAAGACAGTGAAAATCAGCGCTGCTATCCTGCGCTACCCCTCAATAATATAAGGAAGTAACGTGGTAGACAATATGTCCAAACGTGGTTTTGATCCACTCACCTACCGGTTTGAAGATCAGATACCCGAACACGGTGAAGTAACTGAAGTTGCCGATGGGGTACTGTGGATTCGAATGCCCATGTGGGGGCGCCTTGGCCATATTAATGTTTGGTTGCTGCGTGACAACGATGGCTGGACCATTGTCGACACCGGCGTATTTACCGAGGAAGTACAGGGCCTGTGGCAACAAATCTTTGATAAATACCTCGGCGGCCTACCGGTCACCCGGGTTATTGCCACTCATTTACACACCGATCACACCGGCAATGTCGGCTGGCTTTGCAACAAGTGGAAAAGCGAGTTATGGATGAGTCGCAGCGATTTTTATATGTGTAAAGTAATGGCCGCGGATCGCCCCCAGGATGTACCCGAAGAGGCGATTAATTTTTATCGCCGGGCTGGTTTTAGCGAAGAAAAATTGGACCGCTACCGGCAGCGCTTTGGCCAGTTTGGCAAGAGCATGGACCCACTGCCCGCGGGTTACCGACGTATCACCGACGGCCAATATATCAATATTGGCGGCCGCGAATGGCGCGCTGTTATCGGTTACGGCCACGCACCAGAACATGTCTGCCTGTATTGCCCGGAACTAAAGTTGATTATCTCCGGCGATCAAATTTTACCCAAGATAACACCCAATGTCAGCGTACAACCCTCGGAGCCACTGGCCAACCCGCTGCGGGAATGGATTGCCTCCTGCAACCATTTCCGGGATATTCTGCCGCCAACACTGCTGGTACTGCCTGCTCACGGCAGCTTGTTCGAGGGTATTCACGAGCGCCTGACCGCGCTGATCGATTGGCACGAGGTCGCCTTGGAAAAACTCTACGAGCTGTGTGAAACCCCCAAACGCGCCGTCGATGTATTTCCCGCCCTGTTTAAAAGTGAAATCACCGACTCCAGCTACTTCCCCGCTACCGGTGAAGCCATCGCACATTTACACTGTGCCCAGGAGCGGCGCATATTGAGAGTTGAGGAAGATGAACATGGCGTAGCTTGGTGGCGCCAGGCCTAGCTATTTTTAGCTTGCCGGACGGCTGCGGCAGGACGGGCAAAGCGCGCATACAGCCCGCAGTGGTCCGACAGCCGTCGCCAGGGTTTGTCATTGAGCAAATCGGCATCGATTAATTGTAAATTGCGATAATAAATACGGTCCATGGCTAGGGCGGGAAAGCGGGCCGGGAAGGTCTTCGCCGGCCCACCGTGCAGGCTGCTATAAGCCTCCTCAAAATTCAGCTGCCCCAGCATTGTGCGATGGATAGCACCGGTCCAATCGTTAAAATCCCCGGCGATAATCAGCGGCAGCTGCCGCTCTACATTTTCGTCTAGTAGTTGCTGCAGTCGGCTCAACTGCCGCCTGCGCTCTACCGCCAACAGGCCAAGGTGAACGCAGACCAGGTAGACACCACCGCGCAACCGCGCAATCAACAATCCGCGCCGGGAGAACCACCACTGACTCACATCAATATTGCGCACTGCCGACAGCGTATCTTTGCTGAGTATCGCGTTGCCGTGATCACTGTGCCGACTAATCGCGTTGCGCCCGTAGACATAATGGGGCCAGTGCGATTCGGCCAGGTAATCACTTTGGCAGCGATATCGGGTTGGGGTAGCGGGCATTTTACCCACACTGCCAGCTCTATAGTTGGCGTTGAAGTTGGCGTTGTAGTAAGGAATAAAATCTGCGGTATCGGCAACCCCCGGTCGGCGCAGCGGGCCTCTTACCTCTTGTAAAAACATCAGATCGGCATCTAGCGCCTGCAATAACTGACGCAGCTGCCGTATAATCGGGCGCCTGTTAGCAGCGCACAGTCCCTTGTGAATATTGTAACTACATACCCGCAGTTCATCGCTGCTCTCTGACATTTTCATCTTCACCGGGTTAACACCAATAGCGGACCAGCCGTATCAGCCAGCCAAAAATTGTCGAGCTGCGCCAAACGGACAGATTTTCCCGTACAAGCTCATTGGAGTTGGCCATATCTTGCAGCATTAGCTCGCGCATCTGCGCCACCGAGCGGGGACTGGACAGCACCAAATCCAATTCCAAGTCGTGGTAAAAGCTGCGATGGTTCAGATTACTACTGCCCACCACACACTGTCGATCCACTAACATCGATTTGGCATGTAACATGCCAGCACGGTAACAATAAATGGAGACCCCCATATTGAGTAAATCTCCGTAATAAGTAGAACTCAACATCGGGAACAATGCTACGTCCGAACGCTCGGCGACGATCAGCCGCACCTCCACACCGTTGTTACGGGCGCGTTTAATCGCTCTAATCACCGACCCAGAGGGGGCAAAATAGGCGCTGCAAATCCACAACCGTTGGCGGGCACTGCGAATGCGGTGGAGTAACTGCCGGTTATGCAGTCGTCTGAGCGTTATGGAATGATTGCCGATAAAATAACGTAGGGATGAATGCAGGAATTTTTTTTGCTGCTGGAACCAGACACTATCAAAGCTCGCCGTCAGATTAGTCAGCTGTTTACCACTGACTCGAACACCGTAGTCTCGCCAGGGAGCACTTTTATCCAAGTGCAGCTGACTGATATTAAAACTGCCACACCAGGCCGCTACATTGTCAATAATACACAGTTTGCGGTGGTCTCGCTGATTGAGAGCGGCGAAAAAAAAGGTCAGCTTATACAGTAAGCTACCGGATTTTATAGACCATTGATAACTGTCCCAATACCAGGGCAGCGGATGGAAAATACGCACCTGGGCACCGGCGGCCGTCAGTTCGCTGGCAATGGCATGGCCGCTACTGGCGGAGCCGACACCGTCTACCACGAGGCGCACCGACACCCCGCGCCGGGCCGCGCAACAAAGAGCATATATTAGACGACGCCCGATGCCATCCAGAGAAAAAATATATACGGCAATAGCCACGCTGTGCATCGCCCCGTCAATATCGCTCAGCAAGGTATCAAAATAGCGCTCTGCACTGGCGTATATACACTCCGACTCCCAGCCATCAACGTGACCAGCTGGCTGCGAATGCCGCTTATTCAAGAACACTTAACATTCACCACCACCCCCGATATCGATTTACCTGACCGGCAGGGCTCTATGCCCACGGCGCCGAGCTAAGACTGTTCGATTACTTCCCTTACTCGTACGGCTAACACATCGCACTTGGCATGGTGCAGGACACCGTTGGCGGTAGAGCCCAGCAACAGCTGCACACCGTGGCGGCCATGGCTGCCTAGTACAATCAAGTCGAAATTTTCAGTATCAGCCCGATCGACAATTACATCCGTGGTGCGGCCAAATTCGACCGAGACCAAGTGACTACTGATACCCGAGCCCTCCACGAGCTCGCTGAGTTTTGACAACAACTGGGTACGAATTTGTTCTTCGCTGTAGGGAACAACATAGTCCGACCACTGAGTGATGACCAGTTGCGGATTATCGGTTACGTGTAGCACTGCTATTTGTGCATTGTTCATCTCGGCAATATCCGCCGCTGCTTGCAGTACATGCTCAGACTCTTGGGACAGGTCGACGGCAACCAGAATTTTCCTGTACATACTCATTGTCAATCTCCACATTAGATCGAATGAAAGTAGCCTCACTTATAATGATAGCTAGTGGTTGGCATAAAACGTTGATTGCGATCAAAGAAGTTTTATTGGCTGCCAATTTTGCTGACTTTTACCGTAAATGTTGCTGTGCTGCTCTACAATAATAGTCTTGGTGAGCAGTAATACGTCGAGGCCAGTGCGACAGCGCTTAGTTCCCAAATGGGGGCTGACTACAAAAACTGCCTTTGCCAGCCCCTTCACCGACGAACAACTGCCCTAGCGGGCAGTGCTGAAAGCCGCTGCATATCTCCATGCGAGCAAGTCTATAACCGTGTTTTGCGACGAATCAGTGAATATTATTGATGCGGATAATTGCAGTTTGAAGGAGGAAACGCTCCTGCAACAACAGCTCTGATGGGATCTATAACTGCCCCCCCGACTCCGAGGTTACAACCGTTAGCGCCGAAAAGGTGATTTACTATTTCAACTATCGATTGTTGCTAATACCCTGAGCGATCGCCAGCACAATAACTAAACGCAGGTTCTGTCGCGACCGGACTGCTTTGCCCGGTACATCGCTTGGTCGGCGGCGCGATAAATATCCCAAGCATCGAGGGTCGAAGGCCCTGAACTAGCGACACCGGCGGACATCGTCACGCTGATAGTGTCGCCATGGCTAAGGGGCACAGCGAGATTCGCAATTTCTCGGCGAAACCGCTCCGCCGCGTCTATCGCCCGTTCCAATGAACAGTTTTCGAGGATCACACAGAACTCTTCACCGCCCACTCTTGATGCGGTCTCGCCACCGCGACAACTGGCCATCAGCGCTGCCGCCACCGACCTCAGTACTTTATCTCCGACAAGATGACCGTGATTATCGTTGACCAGCTTAAAGTGATCGATGTCCAACATGACTAAGCACATAGCCTGCTCGTCGCGTCCCCGCTGAGCAAATATCTGCCGAAGGCGTTCGCGAAAATAGCGGCTATTGTGCAGACCTGTTAACTCATCAATCAGACTGATGTTACTCAGTAACTGTTCTCTGCTACCGAGATAGGCGCCAAAGGCGCTGAATACCAGCGCAGTGGCCAGAGCCATATACCAGTAAACCCCACTGTTTTCAGCCAAATCTACGACGACATCTACGCCTGTCGCGCTTTGAATAACAACCCACCCTATAGGAGACGCGACCGATAATAGCAGTCCCTGCGCAGCACGTAGTAATACCAGTCGATTGCTTAGCACCTGTTGTACTCTTGTTAAATGAAAACGGCCGCCGTCTTTGCACTTGTATCCTTCACCGCTGTGTTAGGCGACGGCTGTCGGCCGCCCACACAGGACAAATAAACTTACTAAATACTCGGAATAGTGTAAAGCGCTTATCAAACACCCAATTGTGGCCCCGCATCCAGGGCTTTTTTTACCGGTCCAAAAGACAACCGGTGAATGGCACAGGGCCCCAACCTGGCCAGGGCTTGCAGATGTACCTTGGTGGGATAACCCTTGTGGCGATCGAACTCGTAGCCCGGGTACCGACTGTTAAAGGCCACCATTTCACTATCCCGAACCACTTTCGCGAGGATAGATGCGGCGGCAATAGCCTCTACCCGACTATCACCCTTGACCACCGCTTCGGCACTGTAATGCCAGCGGGGAATCTTATTGCCATCGACCAGTACGTGCTCTGGTTGTAGTTCCAGCCCCTGCACTGCCCGACTCATCGCCAGCAAGCTGGCCTGCAGAATATTGATTTGATCGATTTCCTCAACGCTGGCGCGGGCAACACACCAACTCAATGCCTGCTCCTTGATCTGCTCAGACAACTGCTGCCTGCGTTTTTCGCTCAATTTCTTTGAGTCGTTCAAACCAACGATGGGCCGCGCCGGGTCGAGAATTACCGCGGCGGTAACCACATCTCCTGCCAGTGGCCCTCGGCCCACCTCATCTACCCCCGCCATTAATTGGCCTTGATAGATACTGATAAAGTCTTGCTGCATAGGTTTACTCAATGGCTGACGGCGGAATTACGCCCGGGTTACGGCGCTGCTCGATCATGCCCAACAAAATTTCTGCCGCCCGCTCACTGGCATCTTGGCGCAGGCTATGATGAATACACGAGAAGCGATTTTGTAGCTCTATGCTCTCGGCGCTATGCTGCAATCGCGACAACAACAATGGACCGAGGATCTCAGGCTGTACCTGCCCCTGCAAAATCTCCGGTACCAGTTCTTCCCCAGCCAATAGATTAGGCAGTGAAATATAAGGCGACTTAACCATTCTGGAAATAATGAAATGGGACAGCGCCGCCATTTTGTAGGCAACTACCATCGGCCGGCGCAGTAACAGCGCCTCCAGTGTTGTGGTGCCTGAGGCCATCAGCACTGCATCGGCGGCCTGCATTACTTGGTGTGACTGCCCCTGCAGCAAGGTAATCGGTAGCTCCTGCGCCCCAGCCAGTAGTGCCTGCAATTGCTGGTAACGCTGGTCATTGGCCGCAGGCATAATAAATTTTAATTGCGGTTGTCGCTGTAAGCACCAGCGCGCAGTGTCGATAAAGCTCGGTCCCAGACGTTTAACTTCACCCCCCCGACTACCCGGTAGCAATGCCACCAGAGTGTCATGCTCGGTAAAGCCCAGAGTCTGGCGTGCAGCAATTTTGTCCAGCGCAATACGCTCGTCATCACTGGGGAACTGGTCCGCTAGTGGGTGACCGACAAAACTAACTGGAATTCCGTGGTCCTGATAGAACGCCTCTTCAAAGGGAAACAGCGTCAGCATATGATCGACCGCTTCGGCAATTTTTTTAAGCCGGCCCTGGCGCCAGGCCCACACAGAGGGACTGACATAATGGGCAGTCAATAGGCCCTGCTCGCGTAGTGCCAGCTCTAGGTCGAGGTTAAATTCAGGGGAGTCGATGCCAAGAAATAGATCAGGGGGGTCGGCAAGAAAGCCCTCCCGCAGCGCGCGCCGCATCGATAGTAATTCCGGCAGCCGCTGCAGCGGTTCGATCAGGCCCATCACCGACAACCGGTCCATGGCGAAGTGACTGTTAAAACCCTCAGCCAGCATTAGTGGGCCGCCGACCCCCTCAAACACTGCCCCGGGAACTCGTGCCGCAATGGCCCGCATCAAGCCGGCGCCAAGAATATCTCCGGAGGCCTCCCCCGCTACGATGCCAATGCGCACAGTTGCCATCATACTGTAATACTCCCGGGGACCACTCTAGGGCCATTGCTATACGTATTGATTGAGCTAGCGCACAATACCGCGGGTAGACGATACCAGCGAGTCAATTAACAAATTCAATTCCGGCCGCACAGAGGCCATCTCGCGTAGTACTGTTAGCGCCTCTTCGGTGGTATTACCCTGACGATAAATCACTTTATAGGCCTTGCGAATATCGGCAATGGCTGCCGTGCTAAAACCCCTGCGCTTTAAGCCCTCGGCGTTAATACTCTTAGCCGCAACGGGATTGCCATTGACGGTGACATAGGCGGGCACATCTTTGCCTATCACACTGCCCATGCCAGTAAAACTGTGGGCACCGATCTGACAGTATTGGTGGATAAGCGTGTAGCCACCCAAGGTAACCCAGTCACCCAGAACCACATGACCGGCTAGGGCCGCGTTATTGACCAGTATACAATGATCACCTACCACCGAGTCGTGGCCAATATGCACATAGGCCATAATTAGATTATGACTACCTATAGTAGTCTCCGAGCGATCTTGCACGGTGCCGCGGTGTATGGTGACACCCTCTCGAATCACATTATTGTCACCGATAACCAGGCGGGTCAGCTCGTTGTTGTATTTTAGATCCGGCGTGTCGTCTCCGACCGTAGAAAACTGGTAGATTTTGTTGTTTTTACCGATAACTGTCGGACCTTTTACCACCACATGGGAGGCGATAACAGTACCTGACGCTATCTCAACATCGGGGCCAATAGTGGTCCATGGACCGACGCTGACATCCGCGGCCAATTTGGCAGCGGGATCGATAATTGACCGCGGGTCGATGTATGCGTTATTGCTCAATGTATTCATTCCTAATAATTCGGGGCCTGCTTATCACAGCGCAGAGAACCAGCTATGGCAAAACGGGTTCAGTATTGCACTGCAATCCTATTCAGCGCTGCCTCCCCACCTATATTCCGATTAAACCGCGCGATCTGCGCATAATATTGTTGCTGAAGCCGCCCGTTCGCCGTCGACGGTGGCACTGCAGTCAAACTTCCAGATACCCCTGCGATCGGACACATAGTCCACTCTCATTACCAACTGGTCGCCCGGCACCACCTGGCGCCTAAAGCGTATTTTGTCAGCTCCAGCAAATAGGTAAACTGAGCCGTCTGCGGGGGTTTTATCCAGTGTCTTAAAACCAAGAATACCCGCAGATTGGGCCATTGCTTCTACAATCAATACGCCTGGCATCACCGGAAGTTGTGGAAAGTGACCATTAAAAAAGGGCTCATTAATACTCACGTTTTTATAGCTGACAATAAAATTGCCTACCTCCAATTCGGTCACCCTATCGACTAATAAAAAAGGGTAGCGATGGGGCAGATATTCACGTATTTGCTGTATATCCATCATCGACTTAAAGGACCTCTGTCACAATAGTTGTTGTTTGCGGACTGAACATCGTGCATCGGCAGGCTAGTCTCTTGAATTTTTCTCAAGCTTAAGCAGGCGCTGGTAGATCTCGTTTAATTTGGAAAAACGCACCGCATTTTTCCGCCAAGCTTTAGTTGGCTCTACCCCGGCGGTACCCGATGAGTAGGAACCGGGTTTGTCGATGGATTTACTGACTAAACTATTGGTGGTGATATGACAGCCGTCGGCAATGCTGAGGTGCCCCAAAATACTGGCCCTGCCAGCGATAGTACAACCGCTGCCGATCTTAGAGCTGCCGGCGATAGCGGTACAGCCGGCTATGGCTGTATTGTCACCAATTACAACGTTGTGGGCAATTTGCACTAGGTTATCAATAATGACGCCATTGCCGATGACTGTATCGTCAAGCGCGCCTCTATCAACCACAGTGTTGGCACCAATCTCCACATCGTTACCGATGCGAACAGCGCCCAGCTGGTGTATTTTGTGCCAGCGTGGACTGCCACTACCAGGCGCATAACCAAAACCGTCACTGCCCAATACTACACCGCTGTGTAGTATCACTCTGGCGCCAATGGTTACGCCTTGATAGATCGAGACATTGGCATGCAATAGGCAGTTGGCACCTATGTGCACACCGTCGCCGATCACCGTACCGGGCCCAATATGGCTGTTTTCGTCAATAGTCACGCCGTCGCCAATCACCACATTGGCGGCCACGGAGGCACTGGGACTAATGTCCGCCGAGGCACTGACAACCGCGCTACTATGAATACCTTGGGCAGATTTCGGCGCCAAACTAAATAGCGCCGACGCCTGGGCATAACTTAAATAGGGATTGGCCGACAATAACACGTTGCTGGGACAGAGCTCGGCCATGGCCGGCGTTACGATAACCGCCGACGCCGACGTGCTCAGTAAGTCAGTTTGGTAGTGGGCATTGGCCAGAAAGCTCAGCTGCCCCTTTGTGGCTGAGGCCAGAGTAGCCAGACCACTTATTTCAGTATCTGCATCTCCCTGGCAGCTCAATTCCAACAGTGCTGAAATTTGGCCCAGTGTGTAAACCGGAGCTGCAGTACTCATCGCTCAATAAAACCGTTTAATAACAAGGCTAGCTATTTTTTTGCCGCCGCGTCAGCTTGTGCCTTTTGCTGGTTGAGTTTGTCGGTCACCTTGGCGGTAATGTCGGTAACTTCTTTCATATACAGCACAGCGGAGGCATTAAGTAATAAATCGAGGCCCTCGTCCTTGGCAACTTCCTGAGCCGCAGCAAAAACGACTTGCTGATTATTGCGCACCAGCGCCATACGCAGCTGCTGCTGAGAGTTCATCAGCTGCTTTTGCAGCGCCTTGCCCTCGGTTTCTTTTGATTGAATCAGTTGCTGTTGGGCCAATTTCTGTTCGGGGCTCAACACGGCTTCATCGCGCTTATAATTTTCGACCAGTTCTTTCAGTTCGCTAGACAGCTTCTCCAGTTGTGAAGCCTTGTCTTTAAAAACAGCATTTTCCTGCTCTTTTTTCATGATTTCCTGGGCAATTTCCGTCTGCAATATAGCGCCATCTAATGACACAACAGCAATTTTGTCCGCAGCATTCGCCAGCAAAGGTGCACCGATGGCAACGGCTACAATTACTGTCTTTATCAATTTAATCACATGGTTCTCCAAATAGTATTTAATTTATTTAATCTATTGTTATAAAACAGTTTTACCGTGTAGTCACAATACCTACCCAGTACTTTGTTTATGCGTATCGCCGATTAAAAACTCCGACCTAGAGAAAACTGAAATGCCTCTATCTCGTCTTCATCGCCCTCATTGACAGGTTTAGCATAACTGAAGGTCAAGGGACCCATACCGGTTATCCAGCTGACGCCAATTCCGTAAGAATAGCGCAATTCATCGAAATCCGGTTCAAAACAGTTTAACTGTGATGATCCACAGTTACTACTAAATACATTTCCCACATCGATGAAAAAGGCCGAGCGGATTGAGCGGCGATCCTTTATAAAGGGCAGCGGGAACAACAATTCCGCGCCGGCTTCAAACAGCACATTGCCACCGAAGGGATCCGCTTCCCGGTCGTATACCGATATCGGCAGTTTAGTGGCGCCGTTACCGAGGGTGTACGACAACTTATCGCTAAAGGCCGCAGCGCTGCCGACGATGGTCACACCGTCCTCACAGATGCCGATGCCACTCTCATTGGGGGTTGCCGATGGACAGTTGCTATCGCCTACCTCAACAATATCGGTTACCGCGCTGCCCAGGGTTGGATAATAGAGCGCTGAGGTACTGCGAGGCCCCAAAGTATTGCTCTTAAAGCCGCGAACAGAGCCAAATCCACCTGCGTAGAAATGATTGAAGAAAGGCAATGCGTCATTTTTGCCAAAGCCATCACCATAACCTAACTCAGTGCGCAGTCGAACAATCCACTCCCGACTAATGGGCAAGAATATCTGACCGCTGTACATAAATTTGTAGTATTCCAGGTCGCTGCCGGGAACGGTCAGTTCCAGCGACAAGCTCTGTGAAGAACCTCGAGTCGCCATACGCCCCCTGTTTAGGGTGGATTGGCTCCAGCTGGCACTGACAGTAAAATTGTTAAAGTTATCGCCATTTTTATCGATAAAACCCGGTTCAAAACCCAGTGACTCGGGCTCGGTCAATATCCCGGCATCGATGACTGACTGCAGGATATTACCGTTGTCATCAAACAGTGGTTGTAGCACTTCTGGTGCATCGTACAACCCAAATTCATTGCTCTGAGACTCGTAATAATTGGCGTAGTGACCTTCTATGGGGTTCCGTAACCGCGGACTAGCGCTGATTTCCTGCACCGCACCAATACCTGCAGTAATTTCCGTATTGGTATAGCCTAAACTAAACCCAAGGCGTTCAGTTTCGTTTATCGGGTAGCCAAAGTTTAAATTAGTACCGTAGCTATTAGTGGTATAGCGGGACACGTTAATCTTTGACAGATCCGCCTCCCGGTAAAATATGGAGAAGCCGCGACTGACACCGTCTTTGGTGAAAAAAGGATCGACGTAGCTAAAGCGTAAATTGGTCATATAATCGCTTTTATTAACCGATATACCTATCTGGTTGCCAGTGCCGAGAAAGTTGTCCTCTTGAATATTTGCCCCCAACAACAAGCCCGCATCCTGAGAAAAACCGAGACTGGCACCAATACTGCCCGACGATTGCTCCTCAACAGTAAAATCTAGGTCGATCAAGTCGTCGCTGCCGGGCACTTCCAGTGTTTCAACCGACGCCTCCTTGAAGAATCCCAGTCGCTCCAGGCGTACCCTAGATTGCTCGATATTGATCGATGACGCTGGAGCTGCCTCCATTTGCCGCATTTCCCGACGCAATACTTCGTCGGCGGTGCGGGTGTTACCGGCAAAACTGATACGCCGTACATAGGTGCGCTTACCTGGATCAATAAAGAACTTCAGATTGACGGTTTTATCCTCGTCATTAATTTCAGTTACGCCTTCTACCTTGGCAAAATTATAGCCCTCGTTGCCGAGACGCTTGGTAATCCACTCCTCACTAGAAGTAACCAGCGTCTGGGAGAAGATTTGCCCCTTGCGAATAAAAATCAACGGCCGCAACTGCTCCTTAGCCACTACGATATCACCGGAGAGGTCGACTTCGGCAACGGTGAATATTTGATCTTCGCTAACATTGACGGTGACATAGACCCCAGATTTGTCCGGTGTTACCGAGACCTGGGTAGAGTCGACGGCGAAATTAATATAGCCGCGGTCGAGATAAAAAGAGTTCAGTGTTTCTAGATCTCCGGTTATTTTTTCCTTGGCCCACTTGTCGTTACTGGTAATCCAGGAAAGCCAACCGGTAGATTTGGACTCAAACATTTCCAGCAGCTCTTCGTCGCTGTAGACGATGTTGCCGACAATATTGATATGCTTAATCGCCGCAGTACTGCCCTCATCGACGTTGATATTAACGGCGACACGATTTCGCGGCAGTGCCACCACATCGGTTTCTATACCCGCATCGTAGCGGCCTTGGGAGACATACTGGCGGGTCAGTTCCATTTTCATCGATTCGAGGGTGGAGCGTTTAAACACCTTGCCATCGGCCAAACCCGAGCCCTTCAAGCCCTCTAATAACGATTCAGTGTCGATGGCCTTATTACCCTCGATATTGATTTCACTGATGGAGGGGCGTTCGACCACCGAAACCACCAGAATCGAGCCATCTCTTGCTATTTCTATATCGTCAAAATTACCGGTGCGAAAGAGATTGCGAACCGCCCCGCGAATTTGCTCGGCGCTTACCTGGTCACCGACATTAATTGGCATGGAGGAAAATAGGCTGGCCGCGGAGATCCGCTGAAGGCCTTCAACCCGAATATCTGAAACCACAAAGGGCTCGTAGGCATTAGCATTGACTGCATTGAAAACCAAAAATAACAACAAGAATAAATAACGATTCATTTACGTTTCAGTACCAATACTAATGAAGACCAATACGGTCGGTAATTAATGGCAAGTGATGCAGGGCAGCACTTGCGACAATCCAATTTTTTTGTACTACTAACTGCAGTAGCTATGTGGGGCCAGCATTTTTATCTACCCCACCCTATCTAACATCCTTAGCGCTACCGGTGCTGACCGCGAGCTTATTCACAGTCGCGCAAGGTCGTTGTATAAGGCCAACCCCATCACTGCGACAATAACAAAAAAGCCCAGTTGGTAGCCTACCATCTGTATCTTTTCGGATACCGCTTTCCCGCTTATCAGCTCCATCAGATTAAACAGAATATGACCACCATCTAATACCGGAATAGGTAATAAATTCAACACACCCAAGCTGATACTCAACAGCGCCAAAAAGCTCAAATAGGATTCCAGTCCCGCCGCTGCTGAGGCGGAGGCCACTTTAGCAATGGTTATCGGCCCACTCAAGTTTTTCGGCGAGATTAGACCTAATAACATCTTTTTTATCGATTCCAGGGTAAAAACACTCATCGACCAAGTCTTTTTCAGCGCCTGCGCGCCGGCACCGACAATACCGTAGCTAAATGAGCGCTGCATATGCTCTGGCCACTCAGGTAATTTTACCCCCAGGCCTACTTGACCAAAGGGCTTGTTCTGCTCATCGAATTGCGTCGCCGGGGTCAAGCTGGTCTGATAGTCACTACCCTGGCGCCGATAGCTAATATCCATCTTCTGACCAGGCCTGGCCCGTACATAGTCGACCCAGGCAGACCAATCAGCCATATCATGACCGTCAGCACTAAGAATTACGTCCTGCTCCAGCAGTCCTGCCTGCTCCGCAGGGCTCGCCGCAACTACCTGTGCTATGACCGGTAACAGCTCTGGGCGATAAAGTTCAATACCGATCCCTGCCATCAGATCCCCCGCCTCGTCCCCGGCCAACCAGCGGTTCAACTGCGCACTGGATTGGTATTCAACCTCAGAGTCCGGGTATTTTACGGTGAATTCAATGCCACCGCTCTCGCCGATGCGGTTCATTAAGCGCAAATGCAGGGCCTGCCAGGTCGGCGTTTCTTCACCGTCGACAGCTAGTATTTCCTGTCCCGGCTCCAGATCGGCCAAATCGGCGATCGAGCCCGGGGTCACTGCGTCGATAATAGGAACAACGCCGCTTACGCCAGCGGCAAATAGCAGCCAATAGACCAGCACCGCCAGGGCAAAATTCGCCAGCGGTCCCGCAGCAACAATAGCTAGACGAGACAACACTGGCTTGCGATTGAACGTGTAGGGTAAAAATTCAGTGGCAACATCGCCCTCCCGCTCATCCAGCATTTTTACGTAGCCACCTAGAGGAATCGCGGCGAGGACAAATTCGGTACCCTGCTTGTCCTGCCAGCGCAATAGCGTTTTGCCAAAACCAATTGAAAATCGCAACACCTTGACTCCACAGCGTCGGGCCACCCAAAAGTGACCGTATTCGTGGATCGTCACTAGCAAGCCAAGAGTGGCTAGAGTGATGGCTATTGTCTGCAGTAATTCCATGATTGGGTTTCGTGTCAGTGCATTTAAAAGTGTTTAACCGCCGTCGCTACGACCGGTATTACGTTACAAGTCCTGAATCGCTCGGCGCGCCAACTCCCTAGCTTCTTGGTCAGCCTGTTGGACCAACAATAGCGACACCGGTTCAATCGAGGGCGCTGCCGTTAGCACTTGCTCGATAACAATGGCGATATCGGTAAAGCGAATGTGCTGCTCGAGAAAGGCTGCTACGGCGATTTCATTGGCGGCATTTAATACCGCCATTGCCATGCCGCCTGCTCTCGCAGCCTGATCGGCGAGACGCAAACAGGGAAAACGTTGGTAGTCCGGCGCCTCGAAATCAAGCGTAGCGGTTCTGATAATGTCGAGACTCGCCACCCCTGAATCGATGCGCTCCGGGTAGGCCAGACAATGGGCAATAGCGGTGCGCATGTCTGGATTGCCCAACTGGGCCAACACCGAACCGTCCCGATACTCGACCATTGAGTGGACAACGCTCTGCGGATGCACCACGACCTCGACCTGATCGGGGCGGGCGTCGAACAGCCAACAGGCCTCGATAAACTCCAAACCTTTATTCATCATAGTGGCCGAATCGACCGAGATTTTCTTGCCCATGTCCCAGTTCGGATGGGCACAGGCCTGGGCTGGCGTCACCGAGTGCAGCTGCGCTATAGGCAGCTGGCGAAAGGGGCCACCGGAACCGGTAAGTAATATTTTATTCACCCCGGTGGCGGCCAGGCCGCGCTGATAGTCTCGGGGCATGCACTGGAATATTGCATTGTGCTCACTATCTACAGGCAACAAGGTGGCACCACTGTCCGCCACCGCCTGCATTAACAGATCACCGGCCATGACCAGCGACTCTTTATTAGCCAACATCACCTTTTTGCCCGCGTGGACCGCGGCCATTGTCGAAATCAAACCCGCCGCGCCGACTATTGCCGCCATCACCGTATCGACCTCGGGATGCGCGGCTACCATTGCCACCTGCTGCTCCCCGGCCAGTACCTCTGTACCGTTAATACCCAACGCCTGCAGCTGTACTCGCAACTGCTCCGCCGCCACCGGTTCATTCATCACCGCATAACGGGGGTTGCAGGCCTCTATTTGAGGGATGATAAGATCGACCCGGCTGTTGGCCGCGAGCGCAAAAACGCGGTAGCGATCCGGGTGGCGTCGCACCACATCCAAGGTACTGACTCCAATCGAACCGGTACTGCCCAGCACCGTAACGCTCTGTATTTGGGCTACCATTAGCGAGCCCCGATCAAAATAATACCGAGCGCAAACACCGGCGCCGCCGCTGTTATGCTATCCATTCTATCCATAATGCCGCCGTGTCCCGGTAACAGGGTACCGCTGTCCTTAATACCGCGCTGGCGCTTTACCATACTTTCGACCAGATCTCCCAGCACCGAAGCCAGCGACGTAACGATAATCAGCGCTAGCAACGCGCCCAGGCTCCACTCCTCGCGCCACCACTGCAGCCAGGCCAACACCGACAACGTAGTGCTCGCCGTCAGACCGCCCCAAAAACCAGCCCAAGATTTACCGGGGCTCACCGCCGGTGCCAATTTTGCCACGCCCCAAGCTCTACCGGCAAAATAGGCGCCTATGTCGGCGGCGACCACGATGGCAATTAGCAATACGATTAGCGCCACACCATGGTCTTGATCGCGTAGATACACCAGCGCCAACCAGGCCGGCACCAAGGTCAAATAACCCATAACGACGCGTATAACCACCGACTGCCACAGTGCCGCACTAGCGGGATAAGCGATAACCCACAACAGCGCAACAGCCCACCACAGGCTGGCCAGGCCCATAATACCCCTGACTCGCAACGAGTCACTGACAGTTGAATAAACCCCGGTATGGTACAGCGATAGCACCATTAATAAGGCGCAGCCGAGGGTAAACAGGAGCCTCGGAGCGAGACGGTCAAGACCGGCCATGGCAGAGTATTCCCAGGCACCGATTAGCACCAATAGGGCAAACACCAGCCCCAACAGCTGCGGCTGCAGCCACGCGATGGCGCTACCCATTACCAATGCCATCGCGACGGCACTAATTACTCGTTGTTTTAACAAATTATTGCGCCTCTACGGCAATGGGCTCGATACTGTCGGCCCCGTGCCACTGTTCTTCGGGCTGCTCCGACACCCGCGCTCCGTAGTTGCGCTTACGACGTTTAAAGCTCGCCACAGCAGCGAGCATATCCACCTCGGCAAAATCTGGCCACAACGTATCACTGAAGTACAACTCCGCGTAGGCCATCTGCCACAGCAAAAAATTACTAACACGGTACTCACCGGCAGTGCGTATACAAAGGTCTAAAGGGGGCAGATCGGCTAGCGACATATGGGCATCGAGACGTTGCTCGTCGATTTGATCAGGACTCAGCTCGCCACGCTGCACCTGCTGCGCCAGCTCTCGCGCGGCCCGGGCAATATCGTTTTGACCGCCGTAGTCAACGGCAATCACCAAGGTGGTATCGCTGTTGGCGCGGGTTAACTGTTCAGCATATTCCATCTGCTTGAGTAAGCTGGCACTGAAACGGCTGCGCTCGCCGATAAATCGTACCCGGATACCATCGCCGTGTAACTTTTTGATCTCTTTTTTTAGGTAGGCACTAAATAGGCTCATCAACGCATTGACCTCGGCGCTGGGCCGCTGCCAGTTTTCGCGACTAAAGGCAAACAGGGTTAACACCGCAATACCTTGATCTCGACAGAGCCGAACCACTTCCCGCACCGCCTCAACCCCTGCACGATGGCCGTGAGTGGCGGACTTGCCGCGGCGATTGGCCCAGCGGCCGTTGCCGTCCATGATGATCGCCAGGTGCTTTAACGCCGCCTCAGAAGACGCCAACTGCGCTTTACTAGTATTGTCGATCATTTCAGACGTCATGTGATTATTATTAATTGCCCTGAAAGAGTCATCAGATTTCCATCAAGTCGGTTTCTTTTTTCGCCAAGGTCTTGTCAATCTCGGCGATAAATTTGTCGGTGATTTTTTGTACGTCGTCCTGCGCTTTGCGCTCTTCATCTTCACTGATTTCTTTTTCTTTAAGTAGGTCTTTCACATCCGCCAGTACATCTCTGCGTATATTCCTGACCGACACCCGAGATTGTTCCGCCTCCTGTTTTGCTCTCTTGGTAAAACCTTTGCGGGTTTCCTCGGTCAGCATCGGCATCGGAATGCGGATGTTGCCCCCTGCAGTGGAGGGATTCAAACCCAGGTCGGACTTCATAATGGCCTTCTCAACATCGGGTACAATCTGCTTCTCCCAAGGTACCACCGATAGCGTGCGCGCATCTTCCACATTGATCGCCGCCACCTGACTCAGCGGCGTCAGTGAGCCGTAGTAGCTGACCCGAATGCCGTCTAAAATACTGGGGTGCGCCCTGCCCGTGCGGATTTTATTAAGACTCACACCCAGCGCTGCCAAGGTCTTCTCCATCCGACTTCCCGCATCTTCTTTTAATTCAGTAATCACGCTGTATTCCCTCAGATCCTATAGTGTTACAGGCTAATCACAGCCCCTAGAGACTATTAATAAGACTCGCTGTTGCAGCCCGGTTTATGTTACTAGAGTTCCCTCGTCGCCACCATTAACAATATTGAGCAGAGCGCCACTTTTTTCCATGGCAAATACCCGCAGCGGCATCTCGTGGTCCCGGCACAGACAAATGGCAGTCAAATCCATGACTTCCAGCTTCATATCCAATATATCGTCATAACTGAGCTGGCTGTACAGCGTTGCTGAGCTGTCCTTCATCGGATCGGCAGAGTAGACGCCATCGACCTTGGTGGCCTTCAATACCAATTCGGCATCAACTTCGATCCCACGCAGACAGGCGGCGGAATCGGTGGTGAAAAACGGGTTGCCGGTACCCGCCGCAAAAATAACCACTTCGCCACGCTCCAGCGAGCGCACCGCCTTGCGGCGATCGTAGTGATCAACCACACCGCTCATCGGAATGGAGGACATCACCCGGGAGGCGATATTAGCCCGCTCCAGCGAATCGCGCATAGCCAGCGCATTCATCACAGTAGCCAACATACCCATATGATCACCGGTGACCCGATCAAGACCGGCTTTTTGCAGCGAGGCACCGCGAAATAAATTACCGCCGCCTATGACCAAGCCTACCTGCACACCAATACCGACTAATTGACCAATTTCTAGCGCCATGCGGTCAAGCACCTTGGGGTCAATACCAAAACCCTCATCCCCCATCAATGCCTCGCCACTGAGTTTGAGAAGAATGCGCTTGTATTTCTTATCCTGCTTACGGGCCGGCATGCCAATCTCCTAAAAAACGTTATAAACGGTCTGTGATACTAAAACAATTCCTGCATCGCGGATAGAAAAAAGGGGCCCTTAGGCCCCTTGATCACACGATAAATTTAGCCTCGTAATTGTGCCGCGACCTCGTCGGCAAAATCGACATTCGCCACTTCAATGCCCTCGCCCACTTCGAAGCGAGTAAAGGACAATACCTCGGCACCGCCGGCTTTGGCCAGCTGCGCGATAGTTAGCTCCGGATTTTTCACAAAGGGTTGGTCGAGCAAGCTGTTCTCTTTCAAGAATTTGTTAATCCGCCCACCCATCATTTTCTCGACGATCGCCTCGGGCTTGCCTTCCATATCAGGCTGTGCCTTGATGATCGCCTTTTCAGCCTCAACCACTTCTACCGGCATATCTTCGGCCCGCAGAACTTGGGGGTTGACCGCCGCTACGTGCATGGCAATCTCTTTCGCCAGCTCGCTATCTCCACCGGCAAGCGAAACTAATACCGCTATGCGATTGTTAGAATGCACATAACTGCCCACCACGCCGTTTTCGCTGTTAATCAGCTCAATACGACGCACACCAATATTTTCACCGATTTTCTGAACCAAGCTTTCCCGCGCCGCGTCAAGCTCACCGCTTAACAGCGCGGCTACATCGGCCTGCTTACCGGCAAACGCTGCCTCAGTAATCGTGCCGACAAAACCAAGAAAGCTCTCATCGCGCGCGGCGAAGTCGGTTTCGCTATTCACTTCAACCAACACCGCATAGCTACCGTCGTCGGCAACCTTAGCGGCAACAACGCCTTCAGCGGCGGTACGGCCAGCCTTTTTAGCGGCTTTCATGCCACTGTTTTTGCGCAATTCTTCAATTGCCACGTCAATGTCCCCGCCGGCTGCGGTCAGGGCTTTTTTACATTCCATCATACCCAGACTGGTACGTTCACGTAGTTCTTTCACCAGAGAAGCAGAAATAGCTGCCATTGTCATATCCTCCTGCATTTACCGACTGTGTCAGCCGTAAATGGTTGTTCAAATGCTAATATTCGCAGTGCGATTCAATACACGACACCGCGGATCATTGTAGGGGCCAAAAAAGGGGCGTTACCGCCCCTGAGTTTGCGCTATGTAGGCGTAGGCCTATTCAGCAGCGGGGGCCGCTTCTGCTACCGGTGCAGCCTCTGCCGCGGGCGCAGCCGGGGCTTCTTCAGCGACAGGGGCCGCAGCCTCTTCGACAAACTCGTCTTTGGCGACAGCGGCACCATCGTCACCTTTACCTTCCAGGATCGCATCGGCGATAGCGGCGGCATAGAGCTTAATGGCGCGAATCGCGTCATCGTTACCGGGAATAACAAAATCGACACCATCGGGATCGCTGTTGGTATCAACAATGCCAATAACCGGAATACCCAGATTGTTAGCTTCTTTAATAGCAATACGCTCGTGATCAACATCGATAACAAACAGCGCATCGGGCAGACCGCCCATGTCTTTAATACCACCGATAGAACGCTCGAGTTTTTCCATCGCGCGGGTCCGGGTCAACGCTTCTTTTTTGATCAACTTATCAAAAGTACCGTCGGCCTGCTGGCCTTCGAAATCACGCAGACGCTTGATCGAACCACGAATGGTCTTGTAGTTAGTCAACATACCACCCAACCAGCGATGGCTGACGTAGGGCTGACCGGACCGCTCGGCTTGCTCCTTGACTATTTTACTGGCAGCACGTTTGGTGCCGACAAAAAGAATCTTGTTTTTGTTGCTCGCCAATTTTTGCACAAAGGCCAGGGCCTCATTAAATGCCGGGGCGGTGTGCTCTAAATTGATGATATGAATCTTGTTGCGAGAACCAAAAATATACTGCCCCATCTTGGGGTTCCAGTAACGGGTTTGGTGGCCAAAATGAACGCCGGCCTGCAACATGTCGCGCATGCTTACTTCAGTCATGATAATACCTTTTAATAGTAGGGTTAGACTTCCATATACCCCAACGATCAACCCGGCATGATAAATGCTGGGCACCCAGACCGATGTGACGGTATATGTGCGGATTTAAGTACTTATTAATTACTAATAAACACTCGATTTATACTCAAATAAGCCACCATTTGCAGCGTACACAAACAGCCTGCGAATTCAGGTGCGCGCTTTATACCACAACGGCGGCGCAACGCAAAGAGAATGTTGATTTGTTTGCAGTTGCGGCGGCTAAAGAGAACACCCGAAATCGTCAAAAAGTTAGCGTTTCACGATAATATCAGCAAAGCTCAATCGGTTGGTTTACAATAGCGCCATGAGCGGCGCAGTCAAAGTAGCCTTTAAAGTAATTATCCATAAAGATCAGACAGATAAATGAATGTATCGATAAAAAACGCAGAGCAAATAGAAAAAATGCGGGTAGCGGGCAAGCTCGCTGCAGACGTATTGGTAATGATCGAACCCTTTGTTGTGCCAGGTATCAGCAGCGGCGAGCTCGATCAAATTTGCCACGACTATATCGTCAACAATCAGCACGCCATACCGGCACCACTCAATTACAACGGTTTCCCCAAATCTATTTGCACCTCCATCAACGAGGTGGTCTGCCACGGCATTCCCTCCGACCGCAGAATACTGAAGGACGGCGATATCATCAATGTCGACATTACCGTTATCAAAGAGGGCTTTCACGGCGATACCAGCAAGACCTTTCATGTCGGCAAACCGCTTAAACACGCACAGAGGCTGGTAGAGATTACCCAGGAATGCCTCTACAAAGCCATCGATATCGTCGCTCCCGGAGTGACCCTAGGAGACATTGGCCACGTTATCCAGCGCCATGCCGAAAAAAACTACTACTCGATCGTGCGCGAGTACTGCGGCCACGGTATCGGCGAGATCTTTCACGAAGACCCCCAGGTGGTGCACTACGGTAAAAAGGGTACCGGTATGGCTCTGCGCGAGGGCATGACCTTTACTATTGAGCCCATGCTCAACGCCGGTAAGCGTCAGGTCAAGCTGGATAAAAAGGACGGCTGGACGGTCACCACCAAGGACAAACGGCTGTCGGCACAGTGGGAACACACCTTGCTGGTAACCAGCGATGGCGTAGAGGTGTTAACGGCACGGCCTGATGAGCCCTACTAAGGCCGGCAAAGTGACACACCTTTGGCATCTAATCCTAACCCAGCACAGCCCCTCCTAATAATCACCGGCAGCCCCTCATGAGCCCTACAACATTGACTATTCCGCCAGAGGTGTTTGACTCGGAGGGTTTTGCCCAGTCGATAGAATCCGCAGACTCGGTTATTGCACTAGTCAAAGAACAAATCGCCAAGACCACAGAATTTTTACACCTGCAATTTCATCAGGGCTGCGATATTCGTCAGCTGATCTGGGCCCGCTCTCACTTTATTGATCAAATACTGACCACCCTGTGGAGCCGCTACGACTGGACTGAGGTGCAAGATATCAGCCTGGTCGCCGTCGGCGGCTACGGCAGAGGCGAGTTACATCCCCACTCTGACATCGACTTGCTAATACTGCTACAGGACGAAGAGGCGGTGCTAAAACACCAAGATACCATCGGCGAATTTGTCACCTTGCTGTGGGATATCAAACTCGATATCGGCCACAGCGTGCGCACTCTGGCGCAATCCTTGTCCGAGGCTCAGGGTGATATCACTATCGTTACCAACTTAATGGAATCGAGGACGCTGACGGGCAATACCCAGCTACAAGAATCCATGACAGCAGACATCAACGCCAGCGACGTATGGCCCAGCCAACAGTTTTTTCGCGCCAAGTGGAACGAGCAGATTGCCCGCCATCAAAAGCACGGCAACAGCGAATACAAGCTGGAAGCGAATATTAAGAATTCCCCCGGCGGCCTGCGTGATATCCAGATGATATCTTGGATTACCCGGCGACACTTTGGTGTGGGGCAACTTGACGAATTGGTGGCCAAGGGCTTTTTACGCCAGGAAGAGCTTAACATCTTGCATCGCGGAATGGATTTTTTGTGGCGCGTTCGCTATGCCCTGCATATGATTGCCGGCCGCGAGGAAGATCGTTTACTATTTGACCACCAGCGCACCCTTGCCAGCATGTTCGGCTACCAGGACGACGATGCAAAGATGGCGGTCGAGCAATTTATGCAGTATTACTACCGTTGGGCACTGTCACTGGGTGAACTCAACGATGTTATTATGCAGCACTTTGATGAGGACATACTACGCGCCTGTGAGCGCGAGATTATTTACGAAATAAACCCTCGTTTTCGGATCAGAAACGGCCATATCGAAGTCACCAACGACAAGGTCTTTGAGCACACCCCCTCGGCGCTGCTAGAGGTATTTGTACTCAGTGCGCAAAACGAAAATATCGACGGCATGAGAGCCTCAACTATCCGCTTGATTAGAACGCATCGAGATTTGATCGACGAGAACTTTCGGAAAGATCCGCGCAACAATCAACTGTTTATGGATATTTTACGTTCCAAAACCCAAGTCGCACTGCATTTGCGGCGTATGTTGCGCTTTGGCGTATTGGGTAAATACCTGCCAGAATTTGGCAAGATCATCGGCCAGATGCAACACGATCTGTTTCATATCTACTCGGTAGACGCCCACACCATGGAGGTCGTCAAAAATCTGCGCCGTTTTCACTACCCCGACTTTCAGAAAAAGTTCCCGGTGGCCTCGAGGGTGGTCAGACGCCTACCCAAGATCGAATTGCTCTATATCGCCGGTCTATATCACGATATCGGCAAGGGCCGGGGCGGCAACCACTCCAAATTGGGTATTGTCGATGCCCGCCAGTTCGGCGAGCAGCACCAGTTGAGCAAGCGTGACACTAACCTGATCTGTTGGCTGGTCGAACACCACCTGCGTATGTCCGCGGTAGCTCAGCGCTCGGATATTTCCGACCCGGATATCATCAATGACTTTGCTGCCGAGATGGGTGACCAGGACCACCTAGATTACCTGTACGCCCTCACCGTCGCCGATATCAATGCCACCAACCCAACGTTATGGAACAACTGGCGCGCCTCGTTGTTGCGCCAACTCTACACCGAGACCAAGCGCGCGCTTCGGCGGGGATTGGAAAACCCTGTGGACAAAGCCGACTGGATGGCTGAAAACCAAGCCGCCGCAGTGGAAAAGCTAGAGGACCTGGGCTTTACCGAACAGGAGGTTAACAAAATTTGGGCCAATACCGGCGACGACTATTTCCTGCGGGAGAAAGTTGAGGATATTGTCTGGCATACCGAAGCCATCACCCAGCACACTAACACCGAACAGCCGCTGATACTGGTCAAAGAAAGCAGCGACATGGAAGCCGAGGGTGCGACCCAAATCTTTATCCACACCCAGCACCAGAGCAACTTGTTTGCGGTGTTAGCCGCGGGACTGGAACAGCTAGACCTCAATATACAAGACGCCCGTATTTACGAGGCTGGCGGCGGCTTTACCCTGGATACCTTTTTTGTGCTGGATAGCAATGGCGAGTCAATCGGAGATGATGCCGAACGGGTCAGCACTATAACCGTCCTGCTCAGCGATATTATTCAGGAGGCGAAACAGTCTCCGGGACTTATTCAGCGGCGCACTCCTCGGCAGATGCGGCTCTTTTCAATCCCCACACGCACCACTATTTTTAACGATACTTCCAGAGGCCATAGTGTGCTGGAGGTCATCACCCCCGACCGACCGGGCCTGCTGGCACGCATCGGAAAAATATTTGTCGACTTCGACATTCAATTGCAAAATGCCAAGATCGCCACTTTGGGGGAGCGAGTCGAAGACGTATTTTTTATTACCAGCGATCACCAGCCGATCAAAGACCCCGCCCTGTGTGAGGCTATTCAGAGCGCAATATGTAAAGAACTCGACGAACAAGCCATCGCCTAACAACCTGACCGGTAGAAGACCTACGCACTATGAACCCAAATTTATCCCGCCTGCAAGCCTATCCCTTCGAGAAACTTAACGCTCTGAAGAGTGCGGTCACCGCGCCCTCAACATTGAGCCCCATTGCCCTGTCGATAGGCGAGCCGAAACACCAAGCTCCGGACTTTGTCGCCGAAATATTACGCGCCAATATGGACAAGTTGTCTAACTACCCCTCGACCAAGGGCCTACCTGAACTCAGCGAGGCGATTGCCGCCTGGTTAACCTCACGTTTTTCACTCAAGGCGGTCGCAGCAAGCAGTCAGGTCATCCCCGTGAACGGCACCCGGGAGGCCATTTTCTCCCTGACCCAGGCGGTGATTGACCCCCGAGGCCAGCCACTTGTGGTGTGCCCCAACCCCTTTTACCAAATCTACGAAGGAGCCGCCTATCTGGCTGGCGCCGAGCCACATTTTTTACCCTGCGACGAACACAACGGCTACAGCCCCGACTACGATGCAGTGGAAGATGATATTTGGCAGCGCTGTCAGCTACTCATTTTGTGCTCCCCAGGCAACCCCACTGGCGCGGTAACCGACAGCGCCACCTTGCACAAGCTGATAGCCCTAGCCGACAAGTTTGACTTTGTCATAGCCAGTGACGAATGCTACTCTGAACTCTATTTTGACGAGGACAGCCCGCCCACTGGCTTACTACAGGCCTGTGCACAAATCGGCCGCGACAACTTCGACCGCTGCGTGGTGTTTCACAGTCTGTCCAAACGCTCCAATCTGCCAGGCTTACGCTCCGGTTTTATCGCCGGCGACGCCAGTATTCTCAAGCCTTACCTACTCTATCGAACCTATCACGGCTGCGCCATGCCGGTACAACATCAGCTGGCAAGCATCGCCGCCTGGTCCGATGAGGCCCATGTATTGGCCAACAGAGACCAGTACCGCAGCAAGTTTGATCAAGTGTTAGCGATATTGGAGGGCACGTTGACCGTCGACAAACCCGATGCAGGCTTCTATTTATGGGCGAAAACCCCACTGCCTGACACTGTCTTTGCCCAGCGCTTATACGCCGAACAACATGTCACGGTACTGCCGGGACAGTTTATCGGTCGCGAGTGCAACGGCCACAACCCCGGTGAAAACCGGGTGCGAATGGCGCTAGTAGCCGACCAGACCGAATGCGTCGAGGCCGCCCAACGTATCGCGCGCTTTATCAAGGGTTTGTAGCTCACTCACTGCAACATCACTAAGAAAAAGACTATGCTGAAACAGCAACGGGTTGACTTTATTCACAGCAAGCTGTGCCAACTCTATCCAACCCAGCCGATACCCTTGGATCACAGCAGCCCCTATACACTGCTGGTGGCGGTATTATTGTCGGCACAATGTACAGATGCCCGGGTCAATACCGTCACCCCTGCCCTGTTTAGCCTAGCTGATAACCCCTTTGATATGGCCGGCAAGCAGATTGACGAGATCAGGGCTATTATCAGACCCTGCGGCCTATCACCGAAAAAATCCAAAGCCATCAAGGGCCTGTCAGAAATTCTGGTGGCAAAATACCAAGGCGAAGTACCCGCCGATATGGCGCTACTCGAAGAATTACCCGGCGTCGGCCACAAAACCGCCGGCGTAGTCATGTCGCAAGTATTTGGGGTACCGGCCTTTCCAGTAGATACTCATATTCACCGCCTGGCGCAGCGCTGGGGCCTAAGTAGCGGCAAAAATGTTAGTCAAACGGAGAAAGATCTAAAACGACTGTTTCCAGAGCAGTATTGGAATGCACTACACTTGCAGATTATCTATTACGGTAGAGAATACTGCAGCGCCCGGGGCTGTGACGGCCGAGTCTGCGAAATCTGCAGAACCTGCTATCCCAATCGGAAAAACGCCAAGTTGTTGCGCCGCGCCTAATAATTAAACAAAACTATGTAGGGTCTATACAAAAACGATAGACAAAGATAAAAAACAGTCAAATCCCAGCGAGCTTAGCAACAAAAATATCAATATAATGACATTTAACCTGCACAGCAATCGCTTATGCCTATACTGACTAATACCGATTGCTAGCGATCACACCACGTTATCACCATGAGCCAAGCTAGTACCGCCTGATCTAAACCATCCGACGTTAAAGTAATTACGTTGTATGCCGCTAGTATTTAGACTATATTTTTACCGTCAACTACTTACTTACCCAGCTGAAACCTACCGGAGGGCGTAATGACAAGTAAAACCAGTATCTCATGTGGCGAATCACTCGATATCGCGGCGGTAAAGTCACTGCAATCACGATTGCACAAGTCGCTGCAGAAGTCATCAATCATTGAAGTCAAAGCAGACGCGGTAGCAAAAGCCGACACCGCGGGGCTTCAGCTTTTTATCGCCTTGAAAAATGAGATAGATACACTAGGTGGCAATTTAATCTGGAAGAACCCCAGCCCTGCACTCATTGACAGCGCCAAGCTACTCGGGCTAGATGGCACTCTGGGTCTATCCTAAAATACCTCTCTGAAATTCTATTTCTCTGGAGTACGTAATGGCACAAATTTTAATCGTAGATGACTCTGCATCCATGCGAAATATGGTGACAGCGACACTGCAATCAGCTGGGCATCAAGTACAAAATGCGGGTGATGGCCAGGCTGCGCTCACAATAGCAAAGTCCGCCACATTTGACGCAGTAGTCACCGACTTAAACATGCCAATTATGGATGGCATCGAACTAGTCAAGAATTTGCGAGCACTACCAACGTATAAGTACACCCCAATACTGTTGCTGACCACAGAATCGGCTGCCGATAAAAAGACTCTGGGAAAACAAGCTGGAGCAACAGGTTGGCTAGTAAAGCCCTTTAATCCAGATAAACTACTCGCCACCGTAGCCAGGGTACTCAGTTAGTTGATCCAAGGCCGTAGTACTCGACTGTAAAGGATTAACAAATGGCTATAGATCTCGAGCAATTTCACGAAGTATTCTTTGAGGAAAGCCTTGAAGGCCTAGACACCATGGAACAGGGACTGCTGGCGGTAAGCAGTGCCGATGAAGCCGACCCCGAGGACATCAATACCGTCTTCCGAGCGGCTCACTCGATAAAAGGTGGCAGCAGCACCTTTGGATTTACCGCAATAGCAGAATTCACCCATGTATTGGAAACACTGCTAGACGAAGCCCGGGACGGCACGCGTAAACTGGACACCGATGCCATAGATTTATTGTTGCAATCAAGCGACTGCCTAAGGGCCATGGTTCTGGCACTGCAGGCGGGCGACGCCATTGACAGCAGCCAATCGGCGCCGTTAGTTGCGGCCTTTGAAGCAATGCTGGCTAACTCTGGTAGTAATAGCGCTCCCTCAAACCCAAATAGCGGCCCTGTGGCCCCCAGCCAGCTATCAAATAACCACCTAGACATAGTCGCGGCCAGTGTTGACAATTTACTGTCTGAGTGCGGCGACGCCAATAATGATCCAGCCGACGACTCGGGCTCAACCCAGTGGCGTATCCGCTTTAAACCAGAACCACAGATATTGTTAACCGGCAACGAACCGCTGCGACTGTTTCGAGAGCTGGCGGCAATGGGCGAACTGCGAACTGAGGCTGACGTTAGCAGC
>Ga0105355_10000884_pt1 | contig 27766 bp, 27 predicted proteins | sample GOMGulsemesocosm_2_FD_83508 | JGI IMG/M metagenome (GOLD analysis project Ga0105355, IMG submission 83508) | Methane-oxidizing microbial communities from mesocosms in the Gulf of Mexico - GOM9C Gulf of Mexico | ecosystem: Environmental > Aquatic > Marine > Cold seeps | place: Gulf of Mexico...
TACATTATTTACTTGATTATTAAAATCACTTCGTCCTGTACCAACAATTGCATCAGGTCTAACTTCTAAAATATCAACTGGAAATACTTCAGGCGTAGGATTAGATAAAGCAAAAACGATAGGTTTATCAGATAATAATGCAATATGCTCAATACCAAAAGAACCAGGTTGTGATAAACCTAAAACAACATCAGCTCCTCTAAAAGCATCATCAAAACTCATTTCTTCATCAATTGCAAATTCTTCTTTGTATTGATTTAAATCTGTTCTTCCTTTATGTATAACCCCTTTTGAATCACACATAATAATATTTGAAACTCCAACATGTTTGTACATTCTTGAACATGAAATTGCAGCAGCTCCAGCCCCAATAACTACTACTTTTAAATGCTCTAATTTTTTACCTAATAATTCACAGGCATTTATTAATCCAGCTGTTGTAATAATTGCAGTTCCATGTTGATCATCATGCATTACAGGGATATCTAAATCTTCTATTAATCTTCTCTCGATTTCAAAACAAGAAGGTGCAGAAATATCTTCTAGGTTGATTCCCCCAAAAGTAGGTGCAATTGCTTTTACCACTTTACAAAATTCATCAACATCTGTTTCATCTACTTCAATATCAAAAGAATCAACAGCAGCAAAAGCTTTAAATAAAACTGATTTTCCTTCCATCACAGGTTTTGATGCAAGTGCACCAATATCCCCAAGTCCTAAAACTGCAGTTCCATTAGATATTACAGCAACAAGATTTCTTTTTGCAGTATATTTATATGCATTTTGGGGATTATCTTGAATAGCTAAACATGGGTGAGCAACACCAGGAGTATATGCTAAAGAAAGATCTCTTTGTGTTGCTAAGTCTGTTGTAGTTGCTATTGATAATTTACCTGGATTTGGAAACTGGTGATAATCTAGTGCCTCTTCTTTTGTAACTGTTTTGCTCATTTTATAGTCCTTAGTATTTTTATAACCCTGTATGTTATTTGAAAGAATTGTAACTAAATGAAACTTAATTATAATAAAAACAGGGGATAACTTCGTGTAAAAAGTTTTTATTAAGTTTAAGATACATGATATTTACATAATATTTACCATTTACACCAGTATATAATCTAAAGTATTATTTTAATCCTATAAAACCTGCAAATCTTCCACAATCAGAATTATTTCTATATGAAAAATATTTTTCATCTCCACATTTGGTGCAGTGATTTGAAGAAGTAATATTATTAACACCCAAATCATTTAATATTTTTTTGTTTATTTCTTGTAAATTTATATTTTTGCCCTTGCAGAATTTTTCTCCAAAGTTATTTTTTACAAAACTTTGCATCTCTTCATTCACTTCATAACAACATACTTGAATTGACGGTCCTAATTCCACTTCAATATCACAAGCCTTGCAAGAGAATTCTTTTTGCATGCTTAAGACTACGTCTTCTACAATTTTTAAAAAACTTGATTTTCTACCTGCATGAACAGCTGCTATAACGCCTTTTTTTGAATCTTTCATAAGTATAGGAATACAATCAGCCACCATGACCATCAATTGTAAACCTTTTTCCTGTGTTATTAAAGCATCACAAGCATGTGTAAGCCTTGCAGAGTCATTATGTACTATTTTGATTGTATTTCCATGAACTTGATCCATATACATAATATTGTTTACACTAAAGCCATGTTTTAATGAGAGTGTTTTTCTATTTTTATCAACATTTTTTACAATATCTCTCACATGGTAAGCTATATTACCATCCATTTTATCACTAAAAAAACTTTCAATATGAAACATATATTAACCTTTAGAATTCTTTTGTATATTTTAATATCTTCTTAGTTCATTTTGTGTTAAAATCCTTTTTTAAAAGGAAAACAATGCAAAAAAATAGATTCGTAATCTTTGGAGACCCTGTTGAACATTCAAAATCCCCTCAAATGCATAATGCTGCATTTGAGTATCTAAAACATGATAATATTTATGAAAAATATTTATTAAAAAATGCAAACACGATTAACGATGTATTTAATAAAGAAGGGTTCTTAGGAGCTAATATAACAGTTCCTCACAAAGAAACGGCTTATTTAAAAGCAGATGAAGTAAGAGGAATTGCACAAAAAATACAAGCAGTTAATACGTATATAAAAGAGAATGATAAAATCATTGCTTATAATACAGATGGGGCAGGTTTTATAAAAGCCATACAAGTATTCAAAAATGTTAAAAAGGTTCTTATTTTAGGAGCTGGAGGAACAGCTAAAGCTATTGCCTTAAGTTTACAAGAAAAAAATTATGATGTTACTGTAATAAACCGCTCACCAGAAAAACTTATTTTCTTTAAAGAAAATAATATTAGAACTTTTACGTGGGATAATTTCAGATTAAATGCTTATGACTTAGTTGTTAATGCAACCAGTGCTGGTCTTAAAGATCAAGAGTATCCCTTACCAATGCAGAAACTTGAAAATGTCTTTTTAAATGCACATTACGCATTTGACTGCATTTATGGAATTACAACACCTTTTTTAGCCTTAGCAAAAAAAGAAAAACTTCAAGTAAAAGATGGGGAAGATATGCTTTTATATCAAGGGGTATTGGCCTTAGAATATTTTTTAAAACAAACAATAGATACAAAAACAATTGAAATTATGAGACAAGCTTTAAAGGAAAATAATGAAACACATTAAGAAAATATCGAATTATGCAATGGTTGGTGGCCTTGGTGCAGTATTAGTACTGGGATTAGTAGGTTGTGAAGATAAAAATTCTCAAAAAAATGATGCCTTTACAAATGCTAGCCAAAAACAAGGTGCTTTTGTAATCATTCAAGAAGAAATAAATGGTTCATATGCAATTGTTGACGAATTTCCAAGTGCAAACACTACTATTGTTTTACGAAAACCAGACGGAACTGAGCGTATCTTATCTAAAGCAGAGATTGATGCACTTGTACGTGAAGAAGACGTAAAAATCCAAAATGGAACATCTGCATTAACGAATCCAGAAGTATCATCAGGAAATGGTGGAATGGGTCTTGGTGGCGTATTATTATCATCTGTTGCAGGAGCAATGATTGGTTCTTACATTGGAAATAAATTATTTAACAATTCAAATTACCAATCTCAACGAAGAACGCAATACAAATCTCCATCAACATATTCAAAATCAAAAAGCAGTTTTTCTAAAGCTAAATCAAGTACTTCAAGATCAAGTTCAAGCTCTAAAAAGAGTGGTTTTTTTGGTTCCTCAAACAGCAGCAAAAAACGTTCTTCATTTTTTGGAGGTTAAGAGATGAAATTAAAACAACTTGAACCTTTAAGTAATGACTATCTTGAATCCATAGGTTTTTCATGGCATACAGATCTTGATGAAAGTTCTTATATTTCAAATGAAATCGTAGTTCTAAGTGAAGAAGAAGCCAATGCATATTATGAAGCAAGCAATGAACTTTATGATATGTTTTGTGAAGCAGGACAATATGTTATTGATAATGACTTATTTCATGAAATTAATATTCCTTTTAATTTAGTGGAAACAATTAAAGAATCTTGGGAAGAAGATGTTCATTGGCATTTATATTCTCGTTTTGATTTAGCAGGAGGAATGGATGGAAAAGCTATAAAACTAATAGAGTTTAATGCAGACACCCCTACTTCACTTTTTGAAACAGCTATAATACAATGGGCTCTTCTTAAAAAGAATGGCCTTGATGAAGCAAAACAATTTAATAACTTGTATGAAGCCATCAAGGATAATTTCAAACGCTTAATCACACTTGATTCAGATGTTGAAAAATTTGAAGAATATTACAAAGATTTAGGATGGAAAATATTGTTTTCATCTATTTCAACATCTTCAGAAGATGAAAATACAACAAAACTATTACAGCATATTGCAAATGAAGCAGGTTTCAATACTGAGTATGAATATATAGAAAATGTACAATTTTCTGATGAAGGAATACATAAAGATGATGTTAATTTTGAATTTTGGTTCAAACTTATTCCTTGGGAAGATATAGCAATTGATGAAAATGAATTAGCAATGATAATTAATGAAATTATTAAAAATAAAAAAAGTATTATTTTTAATCCAGCTTACACATTAATGTTCCAATCAAAAGCGATGATGAAAATATTATGGGACATGTATCCTAATCATCCGTTATTATTAGAAACATCTTTTGAACCCCTTGTAAATACTAAACAAGTGGAGAAAAGATGTTTTGGAAGAGAAGGTGCAAATATTGCTATTGTAAATGCAGATAATTCTTTAGATATGAAAACAGATGGGGAATACGAAGGATATAAAGCTATTTATCAAGAGTTCTATGAATTTAATCAAGATAAAGAAGGCGCGTATTATCAAGCCGGTGTTTTTTATGCTTACGAAGCTTGTGCGCTGGGTTTCAGAAAAGGTGGGAAAATTCTTGATAATATGTCAAAATTTGTGGGCCATATAATAGAAGAGTAAAATAAATTGTTATTTTTCTTTTTACATAGCTAGTAATAAGCTTGTTTTGTTATACTATTTAAAATTATTAAATAAAGACAAAAGATTATGCACTTAGTTAACCATATATTTTATACGCATACTAAATTAGAAGAAGAAATAGTAAAGTTTCCTTCTTCTAAGACTATCATGATACAACTTTTTTGTGCTGACTTTAATACAAACATTATAAAAAAAATATTATTACATCTAAAAGAAAGCCTTCCAGATGCTACTATTATTGGCGCTTCAAGTTCAGGAGGTATCAATAATGGAAAACTGTCTAATGATAAGATTCTTATCTCTTTTTGTTTTTTTGAACATACTTCATTAGAAGTATATTATTATCCAAAAGCAAATTATTCCCAAGGATTAAAAGCAGCAAAAAATATTATCAAAAGTGATACTAAAGCCTGCATTGTTTTTTCAGAAGCCTTTAAAAATGATTCAGAGGGTTTTCTTGATGCTTTTACTAAAACTAATAAATCTCTTATTATTGCAGGCGGTTATGCGGGTGGAAAAAATCGAGGAAAAGAAACTTTTATTATAAAAGACAATACCATTTATAAAGAGGGAATTGTATTGCTTTCGTTAAATTCTACAGAATTAAATGTTTATCCTGACTACTCACTTACTTGGAGTACGGTAGGAAAAGAGATGCAAGTAACTAAATGTGAAAACAACATTATATACGAACTTGATACTAAGCCTATACAAGAGGTATATTCTCATTATTTGGGAAAACAAATAGCTTCTCAACTACCCAGTTATGAATATGAGTTTCCTCTTATTAAAATTGAAAATACCATGAATATTGCACGATCAATTAGAGAAAAGACACAAGACAATGCTTATTTATTTTCAGGAACAATAGAAGAAGGAGATAAGGTAAAATTTTCTGTCACTCATGAAACAGACAGTTTAAATGATACCTATAAACATCAAGAAAGAATACTTGAAAATCCAATTGAAGCACTCTTTATTTATTCCTGCACCGCTAGAAAAGAGTTTATTAATGATGAAAAACACAATGAATTTACTATCTTAGATAAAGTAGCGTATAACAGTGGTTTTTTTACTTATGGAGAGTTTTTTTATAACAAAGGAAAAACACATTTATTAAACAATACAAGTACAACGCTTTCTCTTTGCGAAAATAATATCAATAAAAAAATTGAAACAAACAAAGAACAAGAAGTCTTATCAAAAAAAATTTCTGTTCAAACGCACTTAATTGACACTATTCAAGAAGAATTAACCTCAAGTTTGGATTTATTAAACCAATATAAAATAGCCTTAGATGAGAGTTCAATAGTTTCAAAAACAGATGCTCAAGGCAAAATTATTTATGTTAATGATAAGTTTTGCAGAACTTCTGGATATACAAAAGAAGAACTATTAGGTCAAAACCACAATATAATTAGACACCCAGATACTCCAAACTCTTTATTTGTGAATATGTGGAATACCCTTACAAAAGGTAAAGTTTGGCAAAATACCTTTAAAAATAGAAATAAAAAAGGAGAAGAGTATTACGTAAAAGCAGTAATGATTCCAATATTCGATAAAACAGGAAAAATCATTGAGTACATAAGCATACGTACCGATGTCAGTGAAATATTTTTAAAAGATAAGATCATTAAAGAAGCCTTAGTTGATAAATTGACCCAAGTAAGTAATAGAGAAGCTTTATTAAAACTTTTTGAAAAAAAAGAAAAAAAGTATCTTCTTATTTTAATTAACTTAGATAGGTTTTCAGAAATTAATAACTACTTCGGATACAATATTGGGGATAATGTACTTAAACTTTTTACGAAAAATTTAAAAAATATTTTTGGAAATAACATTTTTAGAATTGCAGGTGATGAGTTTGCAATTGTAAGTAAACGCCCAAAAGACTGGGAATCTTTATTAAAAAGTATTAATTTTAAAATTCTTGAACTGGAAAATATTAATTATAAAATTGCTAAATATGATATCTCTATTAATACTACTTCTGGAATGGCATTTGCAAAAGGAAAAAATATTTATACTCTTGCACATATTGCGTTAAAAGAAGCGAAAGAAAAAAGAAAAAAAATTGTATTTTTTAATGCAGAGTCATCCTTAAAAGAGAAAATCAGAAATAATATTATTATGATAGAAAAAATAAAACAAGCTATTATTGAAGATAGAATTGTTCCTTTTTATCAAGCAATAGTTGATAACAAAACAAAAAAAGTAAGTAAATATGAAGCATTAATAAGGCTAATTGATCGTGATGGAAAAGTTCTTACTCCGAATTTATTTTTAAAGCATGCAAAAAAAGCAAAATTATATGGAGAACTCACCAAAATAATGATTGAAAAAACCTTTAAAAAGTTTGAAAAACTTGATTTTGAGTTCTCAATTAATTTAACCATTCAAGATATTTTATCTTATACTACACGTAAGTTCCTTTATGAGCGACTAAAAGAATACAAGTGTGGATCCAGACTTATTTTAGAAATTGTTGAATCAGAAGGCATTGAAAATTTTGAAGATATTATTTCTTTTATAAATAAAGTAAAACGTTTTGGCTGTAAAGTTGCTATTGATGATTTCGGGAGCGGCTATTCAAATTTCTCATATTTAGCAAAACTAAAAGTTGATTTTATAAAAATTGATGGTTCTTTAATTAAAAATATTCATAAAGATGAAAATCAAAAAAACATTGTAGAAAGTATTTTATTATTTACAAAAAAGCAAGGCTTAGAAACAGTTGCAGAGTTTGTAGAAAATGAAGAAATTTTCAATGTTCTACAAAAATTAGATGTAAATTATTCTCAAGGCTATCATTTTTCTAAACCGCAAGAAGATTTACAAAACTAATTCTTGTAATAATTTTTAATATATTCATCCATTTTATCCATGTTTTTTAATATTCTTAATTCTAAAGACATTAAATAAATATCTCTCATCTCAAATTGCTCTAATTTAACCAAGTCTTTTGAAGTAGTTATAAACGAATAGCCTTTATACTTAAGTAATAATTCATCAATCTCTTCTTTTTTAAACGTATGATGATCGGCATAAGCTTCAAGAATAGTATAACTTGGTAAAAAATCCAATAAGCGCTTAGGTTTTGAAATAGCTGTTAAGAGTACCAGTTTTAATGGCAAAGAAGACAGGACGTCATTGTTTAATTTATAAGTCACCATTCGCTCAAAATCAATTCCTTCTTGTAAAACGATATCTGCTGTAGCATACATCATTTTGGGTTCTCTATACCCACCAGAAGGCAAACAAAAGATATTTTCAGGTTCAAGTTTTGGTTTTAATAAAATATCAAATTTTTTGATGTCATATTTAGAGAAACCATCGTCTAAAAAGATAAGGCTACATCCCAGCATTTTAGCTTTTAAAATAGCTTCTTTTCTATTTTCTGAAACTATAATACTAGCCTTTGGTAAACTATTTGCAAGTAACATAGCTTCATCCCCAGAAATATTAATGTCTACTTTGATATCCCCTCTATGAGATACAATATATAAACCTTTACTGTTTCGTCCATAACCTCTTAATATTACTGCTACATTCTCTTTATCTTTTGCTAATTCCAAAACAAAAGGAGTTTTACCACTGCCACCTACAATTAAATTCCCAATAGAAATAATAGGAAGCGAAAAATCTATTTTTTTAACTCCTATTTTTTTAAAAGTAATTATTAATATATAAATTAAAGTTAAAGGCAATAAGAAAAAAGAAAGTAATCTTTGAAAAGAGTTTGGATAGAAAAGATAATCTTCTATCCATAAAATTATTTTTTGACGCAAATTAAATCCAAGAAGATGCTATATCAATAATTTGGTCACAAATATAATTCACTTCGTCATCACTTAATCCAGGATACATTGGAATTGAAAGAATTTGTTGGTAAGAAGTTAAAGCTGTTCCATAAGCAGTAATTTTAATTGAATATTTATTTTTATAATAAGATAAAAGATGTAAAGGAATATAATTAAGCCCCGTAGCAATTCCTTTTTCTTTTAATGCTCTTGCAAATGCATCTCTGTTTCTTGATACTTTAATAATATACTGAGTGAAAATATGTTCTTCTTTATGAGTAGGTGTTGTTATGTGTTTTACACCAGCAAGTCTTTCTTCATACATTTTTGCAATTTCTTTTCTTCTTTTAATAAACTTATTGGTTTTTTGTAATTGTGCCAAAGAAAAAGCTGCATCTAATTCACTCATATCGTATTTATGTCCAATATCAACAATGTCATAAATATAATCAAGATTTCCATAATCATCGTAAGTAGTAGTTAAGGCATGTGTTCGCAATAATCGCGCACGTGAAGCGATTTCTTCATTATTTGTAACCAAAACTCCACATCGAGAAACAGCATGTTTCCCATTTGATGGATTGGTTGAGAATATTGTCATATCCGCTCTTAATGAACCAATAGTTTCATTCTTATAAGTAACACCTAATGCAGAGGTTGCATCTTCAATCAAAATAATATTGTATTTTTTACAAATATCATATAATCTATCTAAGTCAGGGGTTTGACCTGCTACAAAAGAGATAATTGCGCCTCTTAATTTTTTTGATTTATTTTCTTCTAAAACTTTTTCAAATTTATTTAAATCAATATTCATATCGTCCATATTCATATCAATAAAAATAGGTTCAGCATCAAAATGACGTACTACTTCTGGAACATTCACAAAAGAATTAACCGACATTAGAATCTTATCTCCACGTTTTAACTTAATTGAGCTAAGCGCTAAGTGAATTGCTGCAGTTGCGTTACACGTAGCAACAGCATGTTTTGAACCAACAAACTGAGCAATACTCTCTTCAAACTTTTCAACCTTAGAACCATCTTTGGTATATGTCAAAGCAGACTCAAGTTGTTTTATTTCTTCTTGGTCAACACTGGCTCTGTAAAATGCAATTTCTTTCATACTAATATCCTTTAATATTTGCAATTATAGGTAACTTCCCTTTAAACGCATTACTTTTTATTCGATATTCACACATTTCAATTAACTCTTTTTCTACGCCGTCTTTAATTAATTCTTCTTTACTTTTATTCTCATCCACTAATTGTTTTAAGACCTCGTCCATTACACTATAAGAATAACCAAGATCATCTTCATCACTTTGACCTTCCCATAAATCAGCACTTGGTTTTTTCAAAATTATAGCATCAACAACACCTAAATACTTAGCAAATTCAAATTCATCACTTTTATACATCTCTCCTATTGGATTAATAGCACAGGCGATGTCCCCAAAAATAGTTCCATAACCCAGTAAAATTTCACTTTTATTTGAAGTTCCTACTACTAAAGAGTTATCTCGTGCAGAAATATCATATAAAACAGACATTCTAATTCTTGCAGAATAATTTCCAATTCTAAGTTTATCTTCATTCATATTTTTAATATACGCTTCAAGCATTGGTTTTATTTCAACTACTTCGTAAGAAATATCAAACTTTTTACATAATTCAAGTGCGTCATTAATAGAGCCATCGGATGAAAACTGAGAAGGCATTAAAACCCCAGAAAATTTATCACCAAAGGCTTCTTTACATAATACGGCAACAATAGCAGAATCTAAACCACCTGAAATTCCTACTGTTACATTCTGAAGTCCTGTTTTTGCAACTTCTGTTTTTAAAAATTCAATTAATTGTTTTTTTATATCTTCAAAATTCATTATAAAATCCTCGTAAAAATTATTATATCTTATCTTTTTTTGTTTTTTCATAAATTTCATCAAGAAATAATGAATTGTTTTCTTTTTGTGTTAATTTTTTAATTACTAAATCATCTCTGATACTTTCTAATTCTTCTTGCGTGAAATACTCCAAAAACTTCGGATTAATTTCTATCACATCTTCTTTATTGGTTTTTATTAGTTCTTTTATATCTTCTATTAATGTTTTGTTTTTCATTTTATCTTCATTTTTTGTTATATTTATCTAGAATTTGATTTAAATACAAATCCATCTTTTTCTCGCCTACATCGTTCTCCTTAGATGTACAAGAGCCACAAGCACTTCCAGCATCGGTATAAAAAGCAATATCTTTTAGGTTTTTAGCATTTTTTTCTTTTATTGCAAATAGTATTTCTGATAAACTTACATTTTTGCAGGTACACACAATATACGAATGTGGAAATTTTTGTGCCAAATTTAACCTTTATTCTATTATTTTAATTCCAAAACTAATTCTAATATTTAAGTATACAGTAATTATTTTTTACTTTCTTTAATCATTTCATAGGCTTCATTGATTTCTTGTAATTTTGAGGTAGCTTCATCTATAATATTTTGACTAGCACCCTGTCCTGTAATGATGTCTGGGTGATATTTTTTAACCAATGCGCGATAAGCATTTTTAATTGTTTTGTCATCACTTTCTTGATTAATACCCAATATTTCATACGCTTCATCTAATGTTTTACTTGCATTTTGTGCAGCATTTGCATAAAAGTTCTTAAAATTTTGTACTATATTCTCATAATCATTTTGTTTGATTTTTAAAGCACTTGCAATATCTTCAACAATCATTTCTTCAGTTTTAGAAAAATCCTTGTCTATAAAAGCAAGGTTTAATAAATATTCTAAAACTTTTACACGTTTAACATAATCGTTTGATGTTAATTTATAAAGTTTAGTACAGATATCAATTGTATTATCAAAACTCTCTTTTTCTTTATTAAAAATTTCTTTTAATTTTTCTCTAATTTCTTCTTGATTTTCAAAATGAGAAGAGATATCTGAAAAGGTGTGTTTTAAGACTTGTGCTTCTAATTCAGATACATTACCATCCGCTTTTGCAACTTTTGCCATTAAAGCAACTAACAAGCCAGCTTCATGATGCATTAAGTCACCTGTATATCTGTCTTTAACGTTTAGATTAATATTAACAAACTTTTCTGTTTTATAAGAACGTGAAATTAAATACAAAATAAAACCAACAAGTAATAATACTAACAATTTCATAGGCAACCTTAATTATTTTGTGTAATTTTATCAAAAATTAGGTAAAATCTTATCTTTTAAACGTTGAAAAAAAAGTATATTTACAAATACTATACTTTTGTTAATAAATGAAATCAAATATTGTTTAAATAATGGAGAATATATGTTCGGAATGGGTTTTATGGAAATACTTTTGGTAGCTATTATTGCTATTATTGCTTTGGGGCCAGATAAATTACCAACGGCAATGGTTGAAATTGCAAAATTTTTAAAAAAATTCAAATCAGGTATTGATGATGCAAAATCTACCTTAGACAGTGAACTTAATATTTCTGATATGAAAGCAGAAGCAAATAAATTTAAAGCGCAAATAGAAAATGCGAAAAGTTCTGTTTCTTTAGATAACTTATCTTCTTCTTTAGAAGATAAAGACGATGAACCTCTAAGTGTCCACGTTAAAAATGAAGAAATTAAAGAAGCTCAAGTAGAAGAAGTAAATGAAGTTAAAAAAGTAAAAGAAAAACAAGTAAAAAAAGCAAGCGATAAGTTTAAAGTAAAAAAAGATGAGGATGATAAATAATGTTTGAAGAACTAAAACCTCATATTGCTGACTTACGAAAACGTTTGGCTATTAGTGTTCTTACGCTAATAGTTATGTTCTTTATTTGTTTTTCATTTTACGAACCTATTTTAGAATGGATGATGGAACCTGTTAAAGCAGCTTTGCCAGAGAGTTCTAAAATGGTTGCAATTGAAATACAAGAAACATTTTTCACAGCCTTAAAAGTCTCTTTCTTTTCAGCTTTTTTTCTTTCCTTACCTGTTATATTTTGGCAGTTATGGTTATTTATGGCACCTGGTCTTTATGATCATGAAAAAAAACTGGTATTTCCTTTTGTATTTTTTGCAACATTAATGTTTGTATCAGGTGCAGCTTTTGCCTATTATGTAGTAGTACCTTTTGGTTTTGAATTTTTAATTGCTTTTGGTTCTACTGTTGTAACAATTTTACCAAGTATTGGAAAATATGTCGGTTTCTTCACTAAATTATTGTTTGGGTTTGGGGTATCGTTTGAATTACCTGTAATCACATTCTTTTTAGCAAAAATTGGTTTAGTTGATGAAAAAATGTTAAAAGATTTTTTTAAATATGCGGTTGTTATCATTTTTATATTTTCAGCTTTATTAACCCCTCCTGATGTAATAACACAATTTTTAATGGCAGGTCCTTTAATAATATTATACGGTGTATCCATTTATATAGCAAAAGTATTTAATCCAAGTAGTAAAGAAGAAGATGAAGAATAAAATTTTAGATCCACTGAAAACCTCAAGTTACGACTATGAGTTACCACAAGAACTCATAGCAAGCAAGCCACTGTATCCAGCAGATAAAGCAAAACTCTTAGTATATAATCGAGAAAAGAATGAAATTATTCATTCTACTTTTGAACATTTAATGGATTTTTTACCTGACAACCTGTCTGTATTTTTAAACGATACAAAAGTCATAAAAGCCCGTATTTTTGGGAAAAAAGACACAGGTGGAAAGGTTGAGCTTTTATTTAATAAAGCTTTATTTATGAACCGATTTTTAGTAATGATTAAAGGAAAAGTCAATATTGGCTCTGTTTTATATTTTGAACAAAACCTTAGTGTTGAAGTTCTAGAAATCAATGATAATGGAACCCGTGTTGTAAAATTTTTCCAAAATGATAAACAACTGGAGTTTATAGAACTTATTGATTTATTAAATACCATTGGGCATTTACCTTTACCTCATTATATGAACAGGGAAGATGTACAAAAAGACAATGAAGATTATCAAACACTTTTTGCTAAAAACTATGGAGCAGTAGCAGCCCCTACAGCATCATTACATTTTACTAAAGACTTACTTGAAAAAATAAATAAAAAATATAAGGTAAATTATCTTACTTTACATGTAGGTGCAGGTACCTTTAAACCAGTAGATGCCACTAATATTTTAGATCATCCCATGCACAGTGAATATTTTCATATAGGAATAGATGCAAAAGAAGCACTTGATACGGCTACAAAAACCTTAGCAGTTGGAACAACTGTTACACGAACAGTAGAATATTATGCACGAACAAATATGATACAAGGAGAGTGTGACTTATTTTTAAATACCTCAAACAAACCCATTAAAGTAGACCACTTACTTACAAACTTTCATTTACCAAAATCCACTTTGATTATGTTAATTGCAAGTTTTGTAGGTTTAGAAAAAACCATGGAAATATACCAAGAAGCCATAAAAGAAGAGTATCGATTCTTCTCTTATGGTGATGGTATGTTGATTATATAAAGAAGGAAAAAATATGGCAAAATATATATTATTTGATACAGAAACAACAGGAAATAGAGACGAAGATAGAATCATACAGTTTGGCGCTATGATTATTAATCAAGACTCTTCATTAGAAGTGTTTGATGAATTATGCGCAAGCGAAGAAAAAATTAAAATTGAAGCTATGGAAGTACATAATCTTACTCCTGATATGTTTGAAGGTAAACCTATAGCTACCCAAACAAACTTTTATAAAAAATTATTAGAATTAAATACAAATGAGAACTATTTAATTGCTCATAATATTTCTTTTGATTTAGGAATGATAAAAAAAGAAGGTTTTGAAAATAACTTACAGTTAATTGATACCTTAAGGTGTGCAAAACACCTTTTTCCAGATCTTCCTTATCATCGTTTACAGTACCTAAGATACGCCCTTGAACTGTATAAAACAGAAAAAGATGAAGCTGCTAAACTTAATGTTGTTATAAAAGCCCATGATGCACTGGGAGATGTTTTAGTAATGAAACTCTTTTTATCAAAACTTATTGCAAAAGCAAGAGAACTTTACCCTGATTATAATCCAATTGAGCGTTTAGTAGAGTTAACACGAACACCTGTTTTAATTAAAACGTTTAAATTTGGAAAACACAAGGGAAAAGAAATCGCACAAGTTGCTAAAGATGATGCTTCATACCTTAATTGGATGAAATCAAATATGGATTTAGATGAAGATTTAAAATATACCTTAGACAAAGTATTAAATACAAATAATTATTAACAAACAAACTGGCACTAAGCTCTTAACATTACAGTAAGAAGTATTTTTACTTCTTACTGTAATCACAGCCCCAAAACAAATACCTTTAAGTTAAATACCAATAACAAAACATTTAATACTATAAATGCTTTTCTTGATTTAATACTCAAAAAAGAAATCACGATGTATAAACACAAAAAATAAATATTCGTATCATAATTGTATACAACTACATCATAAGAAAGTACTTCTAGTAAATAGCAATCAAAAAAAGATCCTTGCTTAAGTAAATGCAAAAACAAAACAAAAGGGTAAAAAAGAATAAATAATAAAGACAAGAGAGGTGAGAAAAGCTGGTATAAAGAAGTAAGCGGAAAAAAATAGTGAATTATGGGATTTAAAGCAGCAAAAATCCAAATATTAAAAAAGAAAAATGAAAGCTTTTTGTTTAAATTCTTTAAATGCACAAAATACAAAAATATATAAAAAACGCCTGCCAATGAAAAATACAAAGACAAAGAGAATATATATTTAGGGAAAAAACATAAGATAAGAATAAAGGTTAATAAAAGACTTGTAAAAGAGAAAAGTTTAATATGGGAACGTAGTAAGGCTAAAGCAATGCAAAACATTATGAAGGCTCTTAGAAACGATGCTAAAAAACCAATCAAATACAAATAGAAAAATAAGAAACAAAAAATACATAATAAAATGTCCATTCTTTTATTTCTATAAGGAAAAAACTGCTGATGTATGTTTTTATACAAAAGATGTAATATAAAATAGAATACAAGAACAATCACCCCTAAATGAAAACCAGAAATAGCAAATAAATGCGATACTCCATAGGTATTAATCCCCTTTCGTAAGTCTTTCCCCATACTTTCTCCTAAAAATAAGGCTTGATACAGTTCTTGCATGGCTGTATTTTTATGCTGCAGTTTAATTAAAGAAGAAAGGGTATTTTTTGTGTTTTTTGAAGCGTTATTAGGATATAAAACAATGCTGTTGGTATAAAAACCTTTAAGATAAGAATAAAAACTGATGTTTTTCGTTAGTAACAATAATTGAATGTTTTGAATGTCATTTAAATTATAGTCTTGAGGTATTTTACTGTAAAAAGTAAAATCATTATTTGAAAGTTTGCTAATATAAAAGGACTCTTTTTTATAAAAAGATACAATACTAAAAGCGTCTTCATACAATACACTTTTTTTGAAGTTTTTATATCTTGTATACTCATACAAAGTACTTAAAAAGAGTATTAAGGCTAAAAACAAACAAGCTCTAAAATACTCTTGTTTGTTTTTCAGCAATGTTAGTTTTTTTAATTTCATACATCATTATATTAAATAATGATTTAAATTATTAAACTATTTTATTTTTTTCCATATTGACATTTCAGATAAAGTATGTTGATATTTTCTTTTACTCTCTTTAATAACAAAAGGAACATCAGTAGTATGAAGCAATTCAAAGTCTTTTAAAGACTCTTTTAATGTCTGCAAGGTAGATATTTCTTTATTGTCTTTAATATATCCACCCAACCAGTTCTCTTTTGGAGTATATTCTTCTAACCATGTATAAGGACTTAATATTACTAAAAGACCGTCTTTGTTTACCCTAGTAGGAATATCTTCTAAGAATTTTTGGGGAGAATATAATCTATCAATTAAGTTTGAACAAAAAATTAAATCATAAGCAGTATAATTGTCTTTTAAATTACAAGCATCTCCTTGCATAAAACTTACCTTATCTTTATATTCTTCTAATGCTAAGTCTTTTAAAGAAATAACTTTATTATCAAAGATTTCACCTTCTCTTTTATCTTTATACGTCAAGGTATCGTATTTAACCAATTTAATTCCAACATTAATAAAATTAGCTGAAAAATCAATTCCTAATACCTCATCATAATGTTTAGCAAGTTCAAAGCTTGATCGCCCTACTGAACACCCTAAATCCAAGGCTTTCATTGTTTTGTTTTTAGGAATAAAATCTTTTACAATTTCTACCGCATTTACACAAAAGTTTTTTACGCCAAAGTTCTCTGCTCCATAATGGAATTCACAGTATTGAGAAATTGATTCATCGGTTTCATACACATTGTCATTTAACTTAGTTCTGTACTCATTAGAAGATTTAACATATCTGAATCCAGCATGTTGATAAAAGTCTTTTCTAAAAGCATATCTAGCAGAACGTAAGGTTTCATTTCCTAAAGACATAAAAGAACCCCCTTTCATTAACCAATGTTTATCATCAAAAGTAGGTGTAGTAAAATCATCATAAGACTTATGTGCTAAAAAGTCATCAAAAGGATACATAGGAGTAGTACTCCATTGCCATACATTACCTACAACATCATAAAAATCATCAAAAGCGTATTTATCTACAGGTGTTTGATTAAAATATTTAAGTGCAATATTTGCTTCTTTATCTTGTGCCTTAACATAATCATTTAACGCATAAAATTCATCTTCACTAGGTAGTCTTACTTCATACCCTAAAAGCTCACTTTTGTATTTACAAAAGGCTTCTGCTTCATGTGCGTTTATATCTACTGGATGATTTAAAGGAAGTTCTACTTCTCTATTAATTTCTCTTAAATAATATTGATTCTCTCGTTTTACCCAGAATCTTGGATGACAGGCTTCTGAATGATCCAACCATTGAATTCCATCTTCACAAAAGTAATGAAGCTTAGAGTATCCCCCTGCTTCAATAAACTCTAAAAATTCTCCATTTGATACTAAGTACTTAGAAGCTTCAAAATCTTTGATACTTGCTTTGTGGTAAGAGAATTCATTATCCCATCCATAGGTTTTAGGATTCTCTCTGTCTTTTTGTAGAACCACTGTTGAACCAGCTACTTTTAAAAGTTCATTTTTAGGATAAGTTGAAGAAGCTTCATTGTTATATGTAAACATAGTCTTAGAGTTTAAATACTTTAAATCTAATTCTCTTAATAATACAGAGGATGTTTCAATATGAATGTTTTCATGCTCAATCCCCATAAGTATAATCCACATAGGAGAATCCCAATTAATTGGCATAGTAAACTCTATACTCTCAATTAGCTCTAAGACCATATCTTTAACTTCATCTCTATAGATTTTTGTTTCCTCATAACTGGGCCATGCATAACTGCTTGCATTTAAATCATCCCAAGTCATTTCATCTACTCCTATAGCAAATGTAGCCTCAAAGGTTTTATTTACACGTTCTTTAATGATATTAGCAACCATAAGTTTATTAACAAAAAAAGTAGCCGTATGTCCAAAATAAAAGATCAACGGGTGTCTTAGTCTATTGGGCTGTTTTAATATATCTTTTTTGTTTTTTAATAAATCAAAAAGTTTTTCATCAAGTTCATAGGTTTGTAGAAAATACTCTTTAATTTCTTTTCTTTTTTCATCTATGCTGCCAGTTTCTAAATCAATGGTATTGTTAATATAATTCATTTTATCTCGCTTAGTGATTGTTTGAGTTCTTAATAGTCTAATTTACTATGGGTAAAATTTTAGGGTACATTATAACCATAACTTACCTTTAATAAAGTAAAGAGATTTCAAGTCAAATTTTATTTTAAAATTTTGGAACTTTACACATTTTATGTGTATTAAGTGTTTAAACATTAAAACAATTGTATTTCCTTATTTATTTATAAAAGAAAACACACAAAAATTTAATAATAATATTCAATATTATTAAAGTCCTCAACTTAGTTTTTTGTACAAATTAAATAATAAAATCAGAGAAAAAAAGTAGCAATACACAAAAAATTTACAATTTTAATCTAAGCTTTGATTGTAATCAAGTTATTTTAATTAACTTTAGTTTAAAATAACTACATTTACAAACACTAAAAGGAAACAAAATGAAAAAATTAGTAATGATGGCCTGTATTCTTGCTGCAACTGCAGCATTCTCATCGCCATATGCAAAATGTGCTGGATGTCATGGAGCAAACGGAGAGAAAAAAGCCTTAGGTAAATCAAAAATAATGAGTGATATGACTAAGTCTGAAATCGTTGCTGCTTTAAACGGTTATAAAGATGGATCTTACGGTGGACCAATGAAGGGTCTTATGAAAGGTCAAGTAGCTAAATTAAGCGCTGCTGATATTAAAGCAATCGCTGATAAAATCGGTAAATAAATACTTTTTATTATCAAATCTAGATTTTCTAGATTTGGTGAACTACTACCTTATTTCGTCCTTGCTCTTTAGCTTCATATACAGCTATATCTGCTCTTTTAATTAAATCATCTTTAGAAGAAGCATTCTTCCAAAATGCAACTCCCATTGATACAGTAAGACTAAAACTGTCTTTTGCCGTTCGTACTTTTTGACTTTTAATTTCAATTCTTAGTCTATCAAGAATCTTTAATAATTCCTCTTCTTCTTTAAAACATAAAAGAATAAATTCTTCTCCGCCGAATCTATACACTTGTGCATCTAGAAGTAAACAATATTCTTGTAATTTCAAGCTTAGGTATTTTAAAGCCTCATCTCCTGCATCATGACCAAAGGTATCATTAATACCTTTAAATCTATCCGCATCTACAAATACAGCTGAAAGTTTATTTGCATCTAAGCGTTTGACATATGCATTTAAATCATCTTTCATTTTATACCTGTTATATAAACCTGTTAAATAATCTCTAAACATAATATCTTCCATGTCTTCTTTTTCTTTTAAAAGTTTTTTTATAATGTCATCTCTTAAATCAACCGTTGTAGTATTTTTTTGTTCTAGGATAAGACCTAAGTGAAATTCAAAACATTGTTCCTTCGTATTGTATTGTAAAGCAGTACATTCAATTATAAGCTGAGGTTTTAAAGAGCCCAAACCATTAACTATTTTTAGTTTTGTTATTTCTTTAATAGAATAAGTGATTTTATCATTTAAAATTTTAGGTTCTAAAAGCTCTTTTTGCCAATATTTAGAGAAATCTTTTCTTAATATCTTTTGTTGGGCACTTAAAATATCTTCAAAAACTTTTTGATCAACACTAAGTTGCAGCATTTACCTACCCTTTTTTTATTTAATGAAGTGTATCTTATCTTTGTTTAAGAGCTAAGGCATTTTTTTTATTATTATGATACAATTTTTGAATACTGCTTTCTTTATCTCTAAAAATAAAAAGCATTGTTTGATATTATGAATTATTAAAAGGCAAAGCATTGAAAACACATATTCTATTAATAAGTATAAGCTTTCTTTTTCTTGCTTGTTCCTCAACAAACAAGCACGTTAAAGTACAAAACACACAGCAAGAAAAACAAGTTTCTTTAAGCGTCTCTCAAAACCCTTTACTTTATGCACAAAATATTGATGCAAATATAAATAAACAAGATAAAAAATTCAAACACCTACTTAAAAAACATTTTAAGCCTTGGGAAATTAGAAAGTTTTCTTTTACAAAAGAAGAAGCGCAATGGGGTTTAATGTATGCAAAAAAAGACGTGTATAGTTCAAACTTCCAAAAAATTCCTTCTTCTTGGTTTAAAAAACAAACACACAATTCAAACTTTAAAAAGTACAATAGCTTGATGAAAAATGCCATTACAGTTAATAACTCAAATTTAAGAGTATTTCCAAGTGATGATACAATTTTTTATAATTTTAAAGACAATGCTTCTGCTTTAGCTTTTGATTACAATCAAGCCTCAAGCATTAAAATAAATACCCCTATTGTAATTTCTCATCTCTCTAAAGACAAAGCTTGGGCTTATGCACAAACAGCCTATACTTCTGGTTGGTTAAAAATGAAAGATTTAGCGTATGTAAGTGCTAAACTTATAAAAATTTTCAAAACAAAAGATTATTTTATAGCAACCAAAGATAATTTTGCAGTTTATAAACACAATATGTTTATTGAAAATGTAAAAATAGGAACAATATTCCCTTATAAAAGAGGCAAAAAAAGCGATGAGTTTTTTATAGTAAGAAAACATGGTTCGCTAAAAGGTCTTATTTCTTATATACATATTTCAAAAGACAATGTAAAAAAAGCACCCATTGCTTTTAATACAAGTAATCTTACTTCTTTAACCAATGAACTTATTAATGAGCCTTATGGTTGGGGTGGCACTTTTCATGCAAGAGATTGTTCAGAATTAACCAGAGATTTTTTATCTCCTTTTGGTATATATTTAGATAGAAATTCAAGATCTCAAAGTAAAAATGGGAAATACTTAAGCATGGAGAAACTAAACAATGAAGAGAAAAAAGCATTTTTAATAAAAAATGGAATTCCTTTTTTAACCCTACTTTATAAACAAGGTCATATTATGTTATATATTGGGCATAAAAACAATGAGCCTATTATTTTTCATAACCTTTGGAGTATTGTAGGTCAAGATAAAGATGGTTTAAAAAACAAAAATATTATTGGTAAAGCAGTTATTTCATCGCTAGAACCTTTCACTGCAAAAAATCAAGAAAATAAAGATTCTTTATTATCCAAAGTAAAAGGACTTGTTCTTCTTAACAATTAAAAAGCAGTAATCTTTCTTATACTGCTTTTCGTAAATAAACCAAACGATATAACATAGGTACATAATACAAGTTTAACACCGTAGCCCATAATACTCCAAAACCTAAAGAAACAGCCATTGGCTGTAAAATTAAAGCTTGTCCAGAAGCAAAGAAGATTAATGTTGATAATCCTAAAATAGTAGTAAGCGAGGTTAATAAAATAGGTCGTAATCTTGTAAGCGCCAATTCTTCTAATTCTTCCAAGTTTTTTGCTTTTTTTATAAAATCCATCATAATAATACCATCATTAACAATAACTCCAGCAAGCCCAACCACTCCAATTAAAGAAGGCATGGTTATATTCATTCCTAAAATGTTATGCCCTACAATAACCCCTAAAAGGGATAAAGGAATGGTTGAAATAATAATAAGAGGTTTTAACAAAGAATTAAACATCCAAACCAAAGAAATAAAAATTAAAGTAACGGCAATAAGTACAGATTGAATCATTTCTTCAATTACTTTTGCATTTTCTTCTTCTTCTCCTTTGATTTTAACAGTAATATCAGCTCTTAGCTCTTCTAATAAATCTTCTAAATGAGCATATACTTCTGATGATGTTATTTTTGATAAAGAAGCCGTTAGAGAGATAATACGTAAAGAGTTTTCTTTAAAAATTTGAGAATAAGAGGTATTGCTTTGAAAAGAAACTATTTCTTTTAATAAAACTTTTTGTTTCTTATACGGCAGTTTTATTTCAAAGGTCTCCAAAGAAGAAAAAACATCTTTGTTTTTACCTTTAAATACAATATCAACCAAACCTTCTTTATCAAACATTTTTGAATACGTAGCATTTAAATACAGAGGTTTTAATTGTGCACTTAGATAACTTTCACTAATTCCTAAACTCTTTCCATAATTATTAAGACGTAATTTAACTTCTAAGTTTCCTTCTAAAACATCATCGCTTATATTAGTAACCCCTTTTAAAGAGGAAAGTTTACTTTTAAGTAAAACAAGGGCTTTTTTTACTTTTTCATTGTTTCCATTTAAGGAAAGCTCAAAATCGTTTTTAATAATACCTGCTTGTGGTACAAAAATATTTAAGTCCTTAAACGAATCAGAAAGTGTAAACTCTTTTAGAAGAGCTAAGAGCTCAATTTGTATGTTTTGTGCCGTAGTTGTTCTTAACATATTACTGTCATCATATTTAGGAGATAAATAAGGATTAATATATTTATCAAAAACATTTGCAGGAACATGTTCATTTAAATTAATAAAAATTTGAAAATAAAACTCTTCCAATTGGGCTTGATTTTGTCCATCCAGTTTTAAACCAATAACTGAAGAAATTGAGGCCACATTATTAGAAAAATCATACTCGTTTAGAATCTTTTGTTCAATTTTACTCACTAATTCTTCCGTTTGAGAAAGTTTAGCTCCCACCCCTACTGAACCATTAATAAATATTTGCGTATTATCAAATTCTGGCATAAGTGTAAATTTTGACTTAAAAGCAAAAGCAACAATTAAGGAGAGAATTATAAATACCATAGAAACAAGCCCAAAAAAACGTTTCTTTAATAAATAATTTAACACTTTTTTATAAAAACCCTTACTTTTAATCCAAAAAACATCTGATTTTTTTGCTTTTTTATGTACTTTATATAACTCTTTTGCATGCAAAGGAAGAAAAAAGAAAGCTTCTAAAAGAGAGGCTAAAAGTAAAATACTTATAATCACAGGCAGTATCTTCATAAACTTGCCCGTCTCACCTGTCATTAATAAAATAGGTAAAAAAGCACAAATAGTTGTAGCAGTTGCTGTTAAAACAGCAGGATAAACTTCTAGAGCCCCATCAAGTGCTGCATCAAATCTGCTTTTTCCCATTTCTAAGTGCCTATAAATATTCTCACCTACTACAATAGCCTCATCAACCAACATTCCAAGAGCAAGTAAGGCCCCTAGTAAGGAAAGCATATTAATAGAATAGCCATAAGCATTAATAACAATTAACGCAATCATAAAAGAAGTAGGTATACCAATAGCTATTACAATAGCTATTCGCGCATTAATAAAAAACAATAAAGCAATAAACAATAAACACAAACCAAATAAAATATTAGAAACCACGGTATTTAATCTGTTTTTTATCCAAACAGAAGTATCGGTATGGGTATCAAAAACAATATTAGGATATTTATTAGCAAAGGTACTTAACATCTTTTTTATTTCTTTTGACAAATAAATAGCATCGCCTGAGGCACTTTTATTAATCCCAATTGATATATCTCTTACGCCATTAAAATGAGAAACAAAAGAGTTATCATCAAGCGTAAAACTAAGCTTTGATATGTCTTTAAGCCTTAGACTTACATTATTAACAATAAGTAAAGAATTTTCTAATTCTTTTAATTCTTTTTCCCCATTATATGTACTTAAATAATAATGCCTTTTACTGTCTTTTATCACTCCTAAAGGGAAAATACTGCTTTGGTTTTGTACGGCTGTTATTACATCATTTAAATTTAAGCCATAAGCATCTATTTTTTTCTCATTAAATACAATTTCTAATTCTTTAGAAGCATCTCCCCAAATTTCAACTTCAGATAAATCTTTTAGTTTAATAATGTCTCTTTTTACATCTTTTGCAATAATTAAGAGTTTTTCTTTTTCAAGCTTTGAGCTTAGTACTACGGTAATTAGAGGTATTTTATAAATCACTTCACTAATCGTTGGTTCATCCATATCAGAAGGCAAATTCTTTTTACTTTTACTTACAATATCTTTTACTTCAAAAATAACATCATTTACATCTACGTCTTTTTTTAATTCTAATACTATAGTAAAAAAACCATTTTTAATTGTAGAAGAAATTTTTGATACATCAGATACTTGGCCTAAGTCATTTTCTAAATCTTCTACTACAATTTTATCTAAGAGTTCAGAACTAGCGCCTGCATAACTTCCATTTATTGAAATGGCTTGCATTTTTGAAGGAGGAAAGATTTCTTTTGCAATATTAGAATACGAAAAAACAGATAAAAGCAATAAAAACAACAGTAAAAGATGATTTAAAATTGGTTTATTTAAAGCAAAAGAGATTATATATTTAATCATTGTTTGTCCAAGGTATTTATAATCAAAGAATCGATAATTTGATTTTTAAATTTCATATCTTCTAATTGTTGTACTAAAAACCTGTTTTCTTCTTTTAAAGAAATATAATGCCCAAAAAGTTTATTAATATCTTTAGACGTATAATAGATATTATTTTTTATATAAATTTTTGGAAAATACAATAATAAAGCAATACCTAAAACAGACATTGCAATAATAATTGAACTTTTGGCATTTAATTTAATCAAATTTAAAAATCCTTAATTTTGAAGAACGAGAACGTGGATTGCCTTTAATCTCAAGCGCACTTGGAACAATTGGTTTTTTACTAAGAACCTTACCCAAAGAGTTATTATTTCCACAAGTACATCTAAACGCATCGCTTGGGCAAATACATTTTTTACTCCATTGTTTAAAATACTGTTTTACTATTCTATCTTCTAGTGAGTGAAAAGAAATAATAGCCACAATACAATTTTTAGGTTTAAACAAAGCAAGTGAATCAAATAAACGCTTTAAAACACCAAGTTCATCATTTACTTCTATTCTAATACCTTGAAAAGGAAGGGTAGCTGGATGAATTCGTCCCTTATACATATTTTTTGATATACAAGCTGCTAAATCTTTTGCAGAGGTAAAAGGTCTGTTATTAACAATAATAGCTGCCATTTTTTTATATTCTCTTACTTCTCCACATTCATTAAACACACGTTCTAGTTCATCTTGTGAATAATTGTTTACCACAAAAGAAGCATCCAGTTCTTGTTTATCATCCATTCTCATGTCTAAAGTTTCACTCTCAAAAGAAAAACCTCTACTTTTTTTATCCAATTGCAAAGAAGAAACTCCTATATCAGCTAAAATTCCTCTGACCTCAAAATCTTTAAATTGTTCAAAAATATGCTCAAAATTCCCCTTGTTGAAAGTAACTCTACTAGAAAAATCTTCTAAGGCAATTTTTGAAAAAGCTAAAGCTTCATCATCTTGATCATTACAAATAAGTTTAACATCATCGTTTTGAAGCAATAAACCCTTGGAATGTCCTGCATAACCGGTTGTACAATCAATTATATAACCTTCTTCTATATCTTCAAAAGCCTTTAGCGTTTCATTGTATAGTACAGGTATATGTGGTGCAGTCATTAAATACATCCTTATTTTATTTTTGATATCATAACAAAACTTTAATTTAAGGCTTTTTAAAATGACTGATAAAAAAACAGTAAATTTATTATCCAGCATTTGTTCTATAATGTTTAGAAAGAATTTTTTTGGAATTTACCATGGTGCTATTTCAGCAAAGACTGACCAACACAGGTTTTTAATCAATAAAACAGATTCAATGTTTGATAAAATGGATGAAAATGCATATTGTGACTTAAGTATTATTACGCAAGATTACAGATGGAATACAGCAAGTATGGATTCACATATTCATGCTAATATCTATAATAATATTCATGAAGCGAAGTATATTGCTTTTGGAGTACCTCTTTATACAACAGCATATTCTTTAAACCATGACAAAATTGTTTTTGAGGACTATTTTGGGAAAACGACTTTTAAGGAACTCCCTATTTATGACCCAGGAGATTTTGATACTTGGTACAACAGGAATGCCTTGGAAATTACAAAATATTTAAAAGAATCCAATAACCATGTCATGATTATAAAAGGTGTAGGTACCTATGTATATGACAGAGACATTAATTCACTGCTAAAAAAAATAGCAATCTTAGAAAATAGTTGCAGATTACTTAGTCTAAAATCGTCTTTTTAAGGTGATATATATAAGAAAAATACAATTATTTCAGTAATGAACCTAGTTTTAGGTATTTGTAAGCTTAGATAGTATAAAGTTTGCGTATCTTAAATTTAAACAAAGGGATTTTTCTATGAATAAAGCAGAATTTATCGACGCAATTGCAGCAAAAGCTGGATTATCTAAAAAAGACGCAAAGGGTGCAGTTGATGCAGTACTTGAAACTATTACTGAAACATTAGTAAAAAGAGAAAACGTTAGTTTTATTGGTTTTGGAACTTTTTCTACAGCTGACAGAGCTGCTAGAACAGCAAAAGTACCTGGAACAGACAGAACTGTTAATGTACCTGCAACTACTGTAGCTAAATTTAAAGTTGGAAAATCTTTAAAAGAAGCTGTATCTGGAAAATAATTTTAATTATTTATTTTAAAAGGCTTGTGTTTCACAAGCCTTTTTTTATGCCAGGTTTCAAAAAATGCTACTAAAGAACACTTTTATTATTTTAATATAAGCTTCTAGGTTCTTCCTTTCTTCTAAAATATTTCACTCATTAAAATAAATTTTATTCTTATATAACTAGTTTCTACCATTAATGCTGATTTAAAGTCTTTAAGTATACAATTTGTATATATAAAGGAGTTCTTATGGAAATTAATTCAGGAATATCTTCCAATCAAAGTTCTTATTTAAATGCAAATAAAGCATTAGAGAAAATATCAAGTGGCTCAAAACTAAACTCTGCTAGCGATGATGCTTCGTCTTTAGCTATTTCTGCGCAACTTCAAAAAGATATCAGTGGTTATTCTCAATCCATTTCAAATGTAAACTCTGGTGTTGCTTTAACACAAATTGCAGATCAGGCAATAAATGAACAAAGTAATATCTTAGATACAATAAAAGAAAAACTCTTACAAGCCTCTACAGATACTACCTCAGATGATGGAAGAGCTAATATTTTAAAAGATATCCAAGCCTTGAGTGAGCAGTTAAACAATATTGCAAGTTCTACTAATTATAATGGCAATTACCTCTTACAAGAAAATGCCACTTCACAAGAGCAAAGTGCTAATTTAAATTTTCAAGCGGGAAACTCAAGTGCTGACATCATTGAAACACAAGGTATTCAAGCCAATACTCTTGGGCTTGGTTTAGAAGATTTATTAAATCAAGATGCAGCTTCTTTTGATTCAAGTACAGCAAGAGAGTATTTAGACAATATTGATTCTGCTATTACTACATTAAGCAGCTTCCGATCAGAGCTAGGAAGTTCACAAAATCAATTAGAAAGCTCTGGAAGATCGTTGATTTCTGCATATACGCAAACACAAGCAGCACAATCTTCTCTAAGCTCCTCGGATATTGCGGAAGAAATAGCTAATTTTAATAAAAGCAATGTATTAAACCAAGCAGGTATTTACGCCCTTGCCCAAAGTAACAATATTAAACAAGATTCAGTATTAAGATTGCTTTCTTAACAATCTTTAATACTATTTTACTTTAATTTCCCAAATACTTTATACTCATTCCAGTATGTATCTAAGGCATTTCTTAATTCTTCTTTACTTAAATATGTTTTTTCTTTTATTCCAAAGCGGCTAATAAATGCTTCTGGCATTATGGTATTTTTTTTATTGGGATTTTCTAAATAAGAGAGCATTTGTTTTTTTAGCTCTTTTTGTGAAGAATACTTAAGCAAATACCTGTAAAAAAATTTATCTATTGAAACAGGAAGCTTATTGTGGCAGGAGAGACAATTCTTAGTATATACAGAAGCTTGTACTTGTAGTAATAAACACATGCTTATAAACAAAATCTTTACCATCTTAACTCCATTTTTGTTCCTTCGCTTAGTACAGAAGAAGCAGTA
>Ga0105355_10000887_pt1 | contig 27727 bp, 27 predicted proteins | sample GOMGulsemesocosm_2_FD_83508 | JGI IMG/M metagenome (GOLD analysis project Ga0105355, IMG submission 83508) | Methane-oxidizing microbial communities from mesocosms in the Gulf of Mexico - GOM9C Gulf of Mexico | ecosystem: Environmental > Aquatic > Marine > Cold seeps | place: Gulf of Mexico...
AAGAAGTCAGCGACTTCATGAATAAGTTCCCTGGAAGTCATGTAACTATAGAGGGCCATTGCAGTCGCCAAGGCTCAAAAGAGCTGAATCAACTATTATCTGAAAGCAGAGCAAATGCCGTAGCAAATGTACTTAAAAATCAATATGGTATAGCTGCATTTCGCGTTTCGGCTGTAGGTTATGGTTTTGATAAACTACTAAACGAAAATGATACACCACAAGCACATTCAGAAAACCGCCGTATTGTCGCGGCACTCGCTGGGACCGAACAGTCTACCGCTATGAAATGGACAATCTATACTGCTGACGGGCTATGATAATCTCGAATGAGAAAATGGAATTTAAATCTATCGTTTAAATGGTCGTTGAGCCTTTGGGTTATAACGTCTTTTTTAACTTTTGGACTTTATGCAAAACAAACAGCAACCCTCGATAATGATAAAATCATAAGAGCGTTGGAACAAAACTATGGAGCAAGAGCAGGAAAGCGTGGAAATGCTTGGGTAAAGATTCTCACCCAAAGTAATGCATTAACTGAAATGGAAAAGCTAAAAAAAGTTAATCGTTTTTTTAATTACTTTCGATTTATTGATGATATAAAACTATGGGGCGTAAAGAATTACTGGGCAACACCCATTGAATTTATTGGCGTTAATGGTGGTGATTGCGAAGATTATTCCATTGCTAAATATTATACGCTGCTTGAACTCGGTGTGCCCGATGAAAAAATGAGAATAACAATGGTTAAGGCATTACGCCTTAATCAATATCACATGGTATTAGCTTATTATGATACCCCGGGATCTGTGCCACTCATTTTAGACAACCTCGATGGTGCCATCAAACCGGCAACAAAACGAAATGATTTATTACCTGTGTACAGCTTTAATGGTACAAAATTGTGGTTAAACAAAGAAAAAGGACGCGGTGTTTTAGCAGGAGATTCAAAACGCTTAAAACGTTGGACTAGCCTCAAAAAACGCCTTGGCGTAAAAAACCTAAAACAGCCTAAGTTAAAATTGGAGTAATACAGCAATGACCTTGTTTCAACAAATTAACTCTCTGTTATTTGGACTATTTTTACTCGTTATGTCGAGTATTGTCTATTTTCAGTTTAGTGAAACAAAAGACTTTATGACCCAGCAAATGAAGTCGGATTTAAACAATACGAGTACCTCGTTAACTTTGATGCTCAAACCTCACCTAGAGACAGGTGATTTAGTGGGTGCAGAAACCTTAATAAATGTTATTTTTGAAGGCGGCTTTTACCGCAAAGTAACACTTACGTGGCTCGTAGATAACAAAAAGCAAACTTGGGAAAACCCAATTGTTATTGAAGGTGTTCCATCATGGTTTTCAGATCTTGGATTATTTCAACCTCAAACTGAAGAAAGCATCATCACATCTGGTTGGATGCAGCTAGCAAAACTAGAAATTGAAGCCCATCCCGGTATTGGCTATCGTGAATTGTGGCGCATAATGAATGATACGCTACTCGTACTTTCGTTCTTATTTATTTTTTCACTCATCATATTACGTTGGCGCTTAACACGAATCCTTAAGCCGTTAAATGAAATTGCAGAACATGCAAAAGGCATAGCTGAAAGAAAATTCCATAAAGATATGGCTTTACCTTCGACTTCTGAGTTAAAAGATGTGGTCATCTCGATTAACTCCATGTCAACGCAATTGAAAAAAGTATTTACTACTTTAGATAATGAAGTCGATACCCTGCGAAAAGATAGTCTTGTTGATCGTGTATCTAACTTACCTAATCGTCAATACTTAACAGGGCAACTTAATAGTTGGTTAAGCGAACCTGGTTATGGAGGCTTGATTCTAGCTAAATTTGATTGGTTAGAAGAAATCCATAGTAAATATGGTTATCAAGTACGTGATGAAACTATTAAAGTTCTATCAGAAACAATGCAGCAGCAATTACCAAAGGTTGCTGAGTCTATCATTGCACGCATTGCCAACAATGAATTTGCGTTCTTGATAACTAAGGGGGAGCAAAAACAAATTACTAGCTATGTGCAAACGTTAGTCAGAGTTATTAATCAAGAAATGTCGAAAGCGGGATGTGAGCCAAATAGCAACTTCTATCTCGGCGTGAGCTATCGCGAAGGAGAAATGAAACCGTCTGAACTTTTATCTCAGTCAGATAACGCCTTGCAACAAGCAACCAAAGAAGGTCGAACAATTCAGTGGTTCGACAGCAAAAAGCAGCACAAATTCTCACGTGAAGAATGGCGAGAAAAGCTTACGCAAGCTATTAATAACAATAGATTTGTATTTCAATGGCAACCAGTACATAACATGGACAGCAATGATATAATTCAACGCGAAGTTTATTGCCGATTAAAAATAGATAGCCAAGTATTAAACGCTGGTGTTTTCATGCCTTATGTTGAACTGCTGTCGTTAGGTAATGAACTGGATAAATGCATATTAAAATCTATTGTTAACAATAATATTTTAACTAAAACACATGAACCGATAGCTGTGAATTTGACCAGTGATAGTGTTAAGGATACAAAATTCCATCAATGGTTGGCACTATTCTTACAAAGCTCTGCTCACTCTCAAAAGATACAATTTGAGATACCTGAGTCTGTTGTAAGCAGTCATTTAGAAGAATGTATTGCTTTATGTGAGATCATCAAGGAATACGGCTCTAATTTCGGCATAGATCAATGTGGACGTCGTATTGGTTCACTAAATTATTTGCAGCAAATAAAACCCACTTACGTCAAACTTGATCAGTCCTTTTCATTTTACAATAAGACAGAGCAGAATAGTGAGTTGTGCCGGGCACTAGTTAATGTGGCTAAAGGGTTAGATATCGAAGTCATAGTTACTGCGATTGAAGATGAAAAACAATTAGCTAACTTTAGGTCATTACACCCAAATGGTTATCAGGGGTTTATTTATCCGCCAGTGGAAATTGAAAACTTTTAAATTCCATAATATAAAAAAGGCGAAACGTATTTACACGTTTCGCCTTTTTTTATTTCTCAATTAATAGAAATTTTTACAGTTTGTTCATTGTTTGATGGAGCGCACTTAAACACGCTTGCCCCAATTGCTGAGAACGATTAGCTGACCAACCAAATAACTCATCAGGCGTCTCTACAGTATCTTTAAATGGCATTTCCAAGGTCATTACTAATGCATCAAATGCTTGCGCCATGTAATTAGTACCAACGGTCATCAAAGCTTCACCAGGTTTATCGATATCATAGCCAAACTTTTTCTGGAAGTCAGGGCTGGCGTTCATAAGCGCTTGCAAATAAAAATCTTGCAGTACTTGGCGTTCATCATTCCAGCCAGCAATCCCTTCAGCCCCTGCAATAAAGTTATATGGGAGGGCTTCATCGCCGTGAACATCAAGACAAAAATCCATGCCTGTTTGCTCCATTTTCTCACGTACTAAGAAAACTTCTGGGCTACGGGCCATTGTAGGCTCTAGCCATTCTCTATTTAAATTTGCACCAGCGGCATTCGCACGTAAATTACCACGTCTGCTGCCATCAGGGTTCATATTTGGCACGACATAAAAAACGGCTTTTTCTAATAACGCTTTTGAAATAGGGTCATCAGAATCCAGTAATGAATCTAACATTCCTTCCATCCACCACTGAGCCATTGACTCTCCGGGGTGTTGCCTAGCAATCATCCAACAAACCTTTTTTCCTTCGCCTTCAGTGCCAATCTTCAATAAGTCCATATCTTGGCCATCGACTGTATAGCCTAAATGAATGTGTTCTACATTTTCATTAATTTGAACATTAGCAATAAGATCGTGATGACGTTCCATAGGGTAAGGCGTGAAATATGCGAAATATATGCTGTCACAATCAGATGTATGATTAATAGTAAGCTTCTTGCCATCATAGCTTGTATCTACGCGAAACCAGGTTTGGCGGTCATAAGATGCTACCGCTTGATAATCATCCCAACCTTCAACATATGAACACTCATGAGCATTTACAATGGTCATGCTTACAGGTTTATTTTTAGCCCCCGTTAGGCGATAGTGAAACCACTGACTAAAATCTGCGTTACTATCTTTGCGGATTGCTAACTCGATATTGCCGTTTGGATTAATGGAGAGACATTCGATATTACCACTATCAAAATTTTGACTTATTTTCATGAGTTACCTTTTAATTTTTAGCATAAAATCACACTGCTAATTACAATGCTCAGAATGTTTCTGGAATATTAAGGAGGGATAATAACAGCCATAATAGAAACTTTCTATGACTGTTAAATATGAAAAGATAAGAATAGTTTAGAACTGTTGAACAATTAATTGTTCACTGACTAAATACAGTTCGTCTGATTCGATAATAGCTGTTTCACCATCAATAGATATGGCAAGAATTCTTCCCTTTAACATCCAACCATCGGCTAGTGTTATATTGAGCATTCGTTGCTGTGTTAATTGAGACAATGCAACATTGCTTTTGCTAGCAAGTTTAGATACATCATCTAATGACTTTATGCGAAGAAATACATTGTCTTTTGCGGTGATTTCACCGACTTTGAAGTTAATCTGTTTTGCTTCAAGAGAAAATACGCTATTTTCCATTGAGACTGCGCCAACCGCATGGCTAAATAACATTAAAACGATCAGTAGAACTTTATCCATAATAGCTCCTTACTAATAACAATTAATTAAAGGTCATAATTCCTATACAACAACTTCTTTATTGATTTAACATTTCTATTTATAGCCTACCTAAAAACTAATTACCAACTTCTAGCAAGAAATTAAAACGCATTAATAACAGCATGTTACACGCAACAAATTGATATCTAATTGATAGTTAAGCAACAAAATAAATTCCACAATCTTTTTGTCGTTTAGCTTTTTAAGCACCTGAACAATGTCACCAACTCCCTTATCAATGGACATTATTTAATGATAAAGAGAAGGAAGATTCCAAGAAAAATAATTCAATGTAAATATCTATTGACACTTTGGTTTACACCCCCTAAATTCAAGACATATAGAAGTCTATTTAGGCGAGTTTATGATGAGGAATAATAATGAATAAGGGTGTCGTACTTTCTCAAGTACGGGAAAAAATAACAGAGTTAGATCAAAAACTACTTAACTTACTCGGGGAGCGTCGTCAACTGAGTTTAAGCGTCGCGCAATCTAAAATAGATACAGTGAAAAATGTTAGAGATAAAGCTCGCGAAGAAGAGCTGCTTATTGATCTCATACAGCGTGGTCATAAACTAGGACTCGATGCACATTATGTTTCTCAACTATTCCACGTTATTATTGAAGACTCTGTTTTAAATCAACAAGCTTGGTTGCAAGAGCGTGCGAATCATCAACATGAATCTCCCATTACACGTGTTGCGTTTTTAGGTGCAAAGGGGTCATACAGTTTTTTAGCCAGCCATAGATACTTTTCGCGTCGAGTAGACAGCATTGTTGAGTTAGGTTGTGATTCGTTTGATGCCATCATTAACAGTGTGGAATCCGGTCAAGCTGAGTTTGGTATGTTACCCATTGAGAACACTAGTTCAGGCAGTATCAATGAAGTATACGATTTGCTACAACATACTTCCCTCTCCATTGTAGGAGAACTCACACAACCCGTAGAGCACTGCTTATTAACGAGTCAAGCAACGACCCTTGGGGCTATCGATACAATTTATTGTCATGCACAGCCACATCAACAGTGCGCAAAGTTTGTGGGAGATCTCGATAATGTAAAATTTGAGTTCGTGGATAGTACAGCTGCTGCAATGGAAAAAGTTCAGTTATTAAACTCCCCTAATGTAGCCGTTATAGGCTCACAAGAAGGCGGTGCCTTATATGGTCTTGTTTCTATAAAAAGCAAAATTGCAAATCAGCAGGAAAACCATAGCCGCTTTATCGTGGTAGCTCGCAAAGCCGTTGAGGTCGCCGTTCAAATACCTGCAAAAACAACATTCATTATGTCGATTAAACAGCAAACTGGCGCATTAGTTGATGCTTTACTCGTGCTGAAACAGAACAACATCAACATGACACGATTAGAGTCAAGGCCTATTCAAGGGAACCCTTGGGAAGAAATGTTCTATATTGATGTAGATTGCAACCTTCATCATGCGAATATGCAAACAGCGTTAAGTGAACTAAACGATATAGCCAAGCAGATAAAAATTCTGGGCTGCTACCCTTCAGAGAGCATTCAAGCGACCCCTATCGCCAAGGTTTTGTTAGAAAGTAATACACCAGTGTAGTTGAAGCTTTATTCATCTGTTGCGATTAGCAATATTGCTCTACCTCCAAGGAAGGAGGTCTCTATCTAAAGCAGTAATCGTAAGCGCCCCTTACAACGACTTGTTTGTCATCTATCCACTCCTACTACACTTTTATAGAAGTCTATTGATCGTTTTTACCAATTACGTAGTCCTTTGCACAACACACAAAAAAGCCGCTTAATGAAGCGGCTTTAAAACAACATAATGTCAAATTACACGGCGCGGCTATCATGCGCCTTCATTAACAGATGCTTAGACTCGTCAAGAAACTGCTGCGAGTAATCACCAAACCATTGTGATACATCTTTAAATGCGTTGATGAAACCAACTCGATCACCGTTTATCAACATTTTGTTAGCCGTTTCAAAGCGTGATAAATAACGCGAAAACATTTTAGTATTGTCTGTTGAAGAGAAAATAATATCTGCGTACAACTGTGAATCCTGGGCAAATAATCGCCCTACCATTGCCAGTTCCAATCGATAAATCGGAGAGCTGAATTCGAGCAATTGTTCCATATTAGGATTTTCAGCGGCTAGATGCTGTCCATAAACAAAGGTCGTAAAGTGACGCATCCCCTGTACTAATGTCATAGCACCATCATGATCATTTACATCTGCTGGTGTTAACTTAGCCCCCCAAATTGCCATCTGCTCAAGTAGCCATTGGTATTTATCGCTTTGGCGTCCATCGCAATATATGATCACTTGTTTGGCTAAACTTGAAATGTCAGGTCCAAACATTGGATGGAGGCCTAAGATTGGTCCCTCATGGACGGCCAACATATGTGCAAGCGGCTTAGCTTTAGTCGATGTTAAATCAGCTAAAATACAGTCTTTAGGTAAGTTATTTAATTTATCAATCACCGACAGTGTTAGGTTGATAGGCACAGAGACAATAACTAATCCTGCATTAGCAAATAAGTCATCACTTTTATGCCAATCGTCTTTATCTAACACATCAACTTTATAATCAGACAGCTCCAGCATACGTTTAAATACACCACCGAGCTTGCCATTACCGCCAATGATAACAACATTGCCAAGGGTTGGATTTAGACACTTAAAACCTGTATCTTTTTCACGGTGATAAGACTCACGCATTAATCGGCGTAAGACATCTTCTATTAAGTCACCACCAATACCCGCATTATCCGCTTCTTGTCTGCGCTTACCCAGCATGGCCGCTTCACGTTCAGGTGCATAAATGGGCACACCAGCCTCACTTTTCACATCACCAACTTGAGCAACAAGGCCCAATCGCTTGGCAAGCAATTCGATCAATTGGCTATCAACCTCATCAATCGAATCTCTTAATTTATCTAAAGCCTCACACGACTTCTCGGACATTAACCTCTCCCGTTTCATTACATTTATTAGCGGCTAAACGACTAACTAGTGCCTGACTAATCTGCGCAGCCCCTTGAACAAGTAATTGTTGGGTATCTAGCCAATTAATACAAGCATCAGTTACCGATACGCCATAGCGCATTTGATCTTTTGGTAATGAACTCGATTGATTACCTTCAAATAAATGACTTTCCAGCATGATCCCCATGATGGACTGATTACCTTCACAAATTTGGGTAAATATATCATTGGCGACTAATGGCTGTCTTGTATGATCTTTACTTGAATTACCATGACTGCAATCAACAACCAGTTTTGGTGTTAATCCTGAGTCACTAATTTGTTGCTCAATAGTTTGCACATCCGATACTTCATAATTAGGTGACTTGCCGCCACGTAGAATAATATGACCATCTGGGTTGCCTTGGGTTTGCATTAATGCGACCTGCCCTTTGGCATTAATACCCATAAAACGATGTGAATGCATAGCTGATTCTAATGCATTAATAGCGACATTAATTTTACCATCTGTACCATTTTTAAAGCCAACAGGCATCGATAAACCACTTGCCATTTCACGGTGAGTTTGTGATTCAGTTGTACGTGCGCCAATAGCTGACCAACTAAATAATTCAGACAAGTATTGAGGGCTAATAGGATCTAGGGCTTCTGTTGCTACGGGTAATTCTAATTCAGCAAGCCATACAAGTAACTCACGACCCAATCTCAAACCAGCTTCAACATCAAATGAATCATCCATGTTTGGATCGTTTAGCAAGCCTTTCCAGCCCACTGTAGTGCGTGGTTTTTCAAAATAAATACGCATGACTAAATACATATCATCTTTTAATTCATCGTGAAGCGCCTTTAATTTGAGAGCGTATTCTTTGGCACTTTTAATGTCATGAATTGAACATGGTCCAGTGACCACAAGCAGTCTATGATCTTTACCATGGATTATATTTGAGATGGTTTGACGAGCATCAGCGATAAATGACGCGCTTTTATCACTCAATGGTATTTGTTGTTTTAGCTCATTGGGAGTCACTAGTACTTTTTCAGAACTAATGTGGGTATTTTCAATTGATTGACTGCTCATCTTATAATCCTATTGCACAAATATATTTACTTGATGCTCTTTTTATCATCTACAAAAACATTATGCAATAATTAGATTGAGATCATTCGTTTTTTTGAACGGTTATTTGATTGATAGCAAATTTAGTGATTTATCCTGCCTAAAGCTGCGGGCATTGACGACTTCCCCATGAAACCAGCAAGCACTAATAAAGTTAAAATATATGGAATGACTTCGATAGCTTGTATCGGGATAACCAAACCTGTCCCCGCTAAATCAACCGCCTGCAGTCGAATAGCTAACGCTTCTAAAAAACCAAAAAATAAGCATGACATCATCACGCCTACAGGATGCCATTTCCCAAATATCAAAGCCGCTAATGCAATGAACCCTTTACCCACAGTCATATTGTCAACGAAGCCAGCCCCGTGACCAATAGATAAATAAGCGCCAGCGACACCACAAATAGCGCCACCAGCGATAACGGCAAGGTATCGGATGCGATTAATTGATAAACCAGCACGTTTAAGTGCTGTAGGGTTCTCACCTGCGGCATATAAGTGCATACCCCAGGGGGAATATTTCAGAAAATAGACAGTTACAATCACGAAAATGAAAACAACATAGATTAAAATGTTATGGCCACTAAAAAGTTGCCAATATAATTGTGACCACCAGCTGCCATCATGAACTACCCATTCAGGAAAACTAATAACAGGTAATCGTTCACTCTTTTCTAAGATTGGAGTCATGCCCCCAAGTAAGAACAAACGCTGGGCTAATAATGCTGTCAAAGCTACAGCTAATAAATTAATCGCAATTCCAGAAACGACCTGATCCCCTTTATGCGTTATACAAGCAAACGCATGCAGTAATGAAAAGCTTGCTGAAATGACAACGGCAGCCATGAGTCCCTGCCAAGCAGATCCCGTTATAGAGGCAACAGCAGCTGCTGCAAAAGCGCTTAACAGCATTTTCCCTTCGAGTCCAATATCAATGATTCCTGCACGCTCACTAATCATTCCTGCTAATGCTGCAAATAATAACGGCGTCGCTAACCGCAATGAAGCATCCAACAATAATATCCAAGAAAATGCAGCATCCATTGTCTACGCCGCCTTATTTTTAGAGTTTGAGTGAGAAAATGTACTATACCAATGCTCAAGTGTCGGTTTGAGCATCCATTGCAATGCGCCGCAAAACAGAACTACTAACCCTTGAATCAAGAAAATAATATTATTACCGACAGACTCTTCATTAAAAGCCAACTCTGAACCGCCTTGGTAAAGACCGCCAAACAGTATACTAGCCACAATGATACCCAGCGGGTTATTTCGCCCCATCAATGCCACCGCTATACCAGAGAAACCGAAGCCAGCTACAAATTCATCATTCAACTGATGACTATTTCCTTGTATTTCATTAAGGCCAATAAAACCAATTAATGCACCAGATAAAAGCATGGTAATAATGACAATGCGTTGACGGCTAATACCTGCAAAATTCGCACTTTTTTCATTAAAACCTATCACTCTTGTCTCAAAGCCAAGTCTTGTATGCCACAAATAAAAGTACAACCATACACTAGCTATTAGCGCAAATATGAATGAAATATTAAGTGGCGTAGCGGCAATATTAATGTCCAACAATGCCAATAGTTGCTTCATTGTCGGTAACGCACTGTCAGTTGATATTGTGTTGCTTACGGCTGACATTTGATCTGGCGCTTTTAAAACACCAGCTAATAGATACACTAAAAGTGATGACGCGATTAAATTAAACATAATAGTTGAAATTACAATATGGGATCCGCGATACGCATTTAACCAAGCCGGTATTAAAGCCCACAACCCACTAAACAGCGCACAACTGATCATGGATAGAGGCAACAATAACCACAGTGATATGCCATCAAGACTAAGGCAAGCGATAGTCACACCTAACCCACCTAATGTCGCTTGACCTTCGCCACCAATATTAAATAAGCCAGCGTGCCAAGCCAGTGCAACGCCTAATCCGGAGAAAATAAAATTAGTGGCGTAATATAAGGTATAACCGCGCCCTTCTTGCGATCCAAAAGCGCCTTGGTAGATTTGCATAATGGCATCACTGATATTGATGCCTAAAGCAAACAACACTACAACACAGGCTAAAAACGCCAAGCAAATATTAGCAACGGGCAATACAATCACGTTTAGCCACCAACCTGATTTATTATTCACAGGCAGCCTCGTTGATTAACATTAAACTAAGTTCATTTTTGGTCAGATCCTGAGTTTTGTATTGACCAATGATTTGCCCCTGTTCAAATAAAACAACCCGATCAGATAGACTCATTACTTCATCGAGGTCAGTCGAACAAAACATGATACTGCCCCCTTGCTCACGTAATTTAAATAAACGTTTATATATACTTTCAGTTGCTCCGACATCTACTCCATGACTTGGTTGGCTTAAAAGCAATAAATCAGGATTATGAGACAGTTCACGGGCCAAGATCATTTTTTGTTGATTTCCCCCCGAGAAATAACCAGAACGTAACTCAGGTAATACAGGCCTAACATCCCATAACTTCATCATGTCTCTACATCGACGTATATATAAGCTGTCTTTAAAGAAACTAATATCGCTACTCAGATGCTGGTGATAGCCTAATAAGGCAGATTCATACATCGGCAACTCTTTAACCAAACCTATACCTAGTAGAGGATCAGGAGCGCTAGCAATAGCCATTTTATGGGCTTGTTTAACCCCGTAATGATTACTGGGCTTAAACCTTTTTTTATTCATAGTGATTCGTCCTGCCGTAAAACCTCTATGCCCTGATAACACTTCAAGTAACAGTTCATGACCTGAGTTAGGCAAACCAACTAGCGCTGTTATTTCGTGGGACTGGACCGTTAAATCAATATCGAATAAACGTAAAGCATCACGCCCAAAACCAAAACGACCTCGTGTTTTGATACTTAGATTAGTTACTTTTAATCGTTCTACGCGGTGATCAATGCTTTTCTTCACTCTGGAATGCGGCAATGTGATTTCTCGTCCTATCATCAATTTACTTAGTGCACCCATGGTAATATTTCGTGGGTTGACCTGAGCAATAACCATCCCTTGCGACATCACTGAAATGACATCACACAGCTGATGTAAAATAGCAAGTTTATGCGCCACTATAACAATTGACACTCCTTGCATTTTTAACAATGACAGCAATTCGATTAGGTGGGAGGACTGAGACGATGAAAGTAACGCTGTAGGCTCATCTAGAATGAGCACCTTAGCACCACGATATAACGATCGCAGAATATCAACAAGTTGACGCTGGCTATAATCAAGCGCAGAAATTAAGGTGTCTAAAGAAAAGCTAAAACCAAACTCTCGGCATAATTGTTCTAATTCAAATCTTGCGCTGACATCATTTCGTCCTACCCAAGATTGATTACTGTCACCTAGGATAATGTTGTCAATGATGCTTCTTTTCTCAAGCCAACTTGTTGATTGATGAAGCATGCCAATACCATGTTTTACAGCTTGTTGTGGCGTGTCAATATTCACCTTGACCCCATCGACAAATATCTCGCCATCATCGATTGCTAATAAACCATAGGCTATTTTTAAAAGTGTCGATTTACCTGCACCATTTTCACCGATAATGCCATGGATAGAACCTGGAGCAATATCGATAGAGACATTATCTAACGCCCTAACTTGTTGATAGTATTTAACGATGTTTTTTAATTGTAATGCAGGTGACAGCATATTACTCAATCCCCTTAGTACAACGATCCAACATATGTTCCATCGCATCAATATTGCTTAATAAATGCAGTTTTTTCTGTGTGACCGTTTTATCAAGTTGCTCGCTAAAAGAAAACTGGTTGTATTGATCACGCGTTAGCCCAACCCAATTATCTTCAAGGCCATATTCAATATGTCCTGATTGCCAATTCTGGTCATTAAAATCTATTACTGCCTGAAACACAGCCTGACCAAGACGTTTCACCATAGAACTTAAGATCGCCCCAGGGTAGAGCTTATTTTGATTAGAATCCACAGCGATAGCATAAAAACCATGATCGTTAGCCGCTTGATAGACACCTAATCCTGAGCCACCAGCCGCCGCAAATATAACATCGGCGCCGAGTTCATTTTGGTGACGTGCTAATTCAACGCCTTTGCTAGGGTCATTCCATGCATTAAATGTCGAACCTATATAATGACGGGTTAATTTAATGTTAGGACTCACCGACTGAGCACCTAGCAAGTATCCGCAGCTAAACTTAGTAATCAGCGGAATATCCATGCCGCCAATAAAGCCAATATGTCCTGTTTGGCTCTTTGATGCCGCAAGGACGCCGGCTAAATAAGCGCCCTGCTCTTCATGAAAGGTAATAGATTGCACATTAGGTAAATCAACGACATTATCGATGATAACAAATGAAACATCGGGAAATGCAATAGCCGCTCTTTTGATAGCAGGAGAAACGGAATAGCCAATGCCAATGATAGGGTTATATCCTCGCCTGGCTAATTTCATAACACCCAATTGAGCTTGTACTTGGCTTGCAGGTTCAACCTCTTTAATGAGGTAACCTAGTTTTCTTAATTCAATCACACCATTTTCAAAAACTGCCTGATTAAAAGAATGGTCAAACTTGCTCGAGCGATCATAGATAACCGCCGCGCCACTTTGCGCTTTAAGTTGCTTCGTTACTGATTGCGCATTGACATTCATCACAATAATAAGCGTTAAAAAGCTAACGATTTTTTTTATCCAACAAGTGATTAACCAATCCTTCATCTTAATCGCTACCTTTATTTATGCGCCGGCATTCCGCGTTCCACGGCCTTAAGTAATCGCTGTGTTTTTCTATCTACACGTTTTAACTTGCTCGCTTGCTGCATCAGCGCCCAATCGATATGCTCATTAACCAAATCGCTAACCTCACCTTTTTTTGCTGTGAGCGCATCTACAATCAATTCACTATAATCAGCATTTCCTAACGCAACAGCAATGTTACGTAACCATCTTTCATGACCAATACGACGAATAGGAGATCCTTCTGTTCGCTTTAAAAATGATTGTTCACTCCACTCAAATAAATCGAGTAATTGCGGAGAATGAATGTCTTTACGAGGCCTAAAATCATCTTCCGAACTTGCAACAGCCATTTTGTTCCAAGGACAAATTAATTGGCAGTCATCACAGCCATAAATTCGATTGCCAATCGCCTCTCTAAATTCAACTGGAATAGCCCCAAATTTTTCAATGGTTAAATAAGAAATACAACGACTTCCATCAACAACATAGGGTTCAACAATAGCTTGTGTAGGACAAATAGTAATACATGCTATACATTTATCACATTGTTCTTTAACAGGTTCTGATACAGGCAAGGGGATACTGACGAGTAACTCTCCTAGAAAGAAAAATGAGCCCGCATTTTCATTAAGGATGAGAGAGTTTTTACCGACCCAACCAACCCCTGCTTTTTCGGCTAACTGACGTTCCATTATTGGCGCCGAATCCACAAATGGACGCGCTATCAAATCGCTAACTTGTGTTTCAATCTTAGTCTGAAGCTTTTTAAGTCGACTTCTCATGATTTTATGATAATCGCGCCCAGTTGCATAACGGCTAATATAACCGTTATTAGTATCACCCATGGTCGATACTATTAACGCTTCCGGTGGTAAATAATCAAGACGGACACTAATTGCTCTCAAGGTACCCGGCAACAATTCATGAGCTCTAGCACGCATGAGTCCGTGGCGCGCCATATAATCCATTTCACCGTGATAGCCTTTTTCTATCCACTGTAAAAATGATGCTTCATGGCGTGACAAGTCCGTATCACAAATACCAACATCGGCGAACCCAAGTTCAAGTGCCCACGTTTTAATTTGATCAGCGAGTTGTTGATAAAAAGCGGTATTACTCACAAGCAAATATCTCATGTTAAAAATCAGCGCTACTTTAACATTTTAATGCAGATCTATTAAGTGATTGGTCACTAACCGGCAGGAATAGATGATATATATACCCAAGCCACTCGAAGAAACATGCCTTAGAGCTTGGGTATAATGCCTAACACCCTATGTATGGGCTATTGGATTAGATATATTTCGTGTCTAATGACCATTAGAAGTGTGTAAGTTTATCTTTGTTAATCTAGACAAACGTAAATCAATGATGGTGTTTATGAGCATTAGCCGGCTTTGTCATTGCTTTAGTTATCTTCACCACTGATTTAATGATGCCTGCATTTTTGAATTTAAGCGCCAACTCAAAACTTGTTCCATCATTTAATGGTTTTTTCAGACCCATAAGCATGATGTGAAAACCACCCGGCTTAAACTCTACACTTTTACCCGCCTCAATCACGAGTTTTTCAATATGACGCATGGCGACTTTTCCGTCATCAAAATAGCTTTCATGCAACATACTATGTTTTGCAATAGAAGCACTCACGCCAATTAACTCGTCATTTTCTGTGGCCATATTATGTAACTGTAAATATGCAGCGCCATTAGGAACCACAGGAGGTAAAGCTCGAGCCCACGCGTGACTAACCATCATAACAGTCTCATCATGAGCCTTATGATCAAATGCCATTGCAAGATTACTTGTTGCAATAAATGCGAAAGATAAAAGCGCACAACGTGCCGTTATTGTGCGCAATGGAGATGAAAATACTCGAAACATATTTACTACCTTTTTTTGTTTAATTTTGAAGGGTTAGACATATCATACACCTTGTATTTAGGATCGAGTGTTGTTTATATCAATTAACCGTTAATTTTAAAGAATATTAACGGTATACTGCCGCCATTAATGATTATAAGGAAGCGTAGTGAGTTATTTATTATCGTGTTTGTATCTAGTTTGGGTTGTTTTTATATCTGCTATTTTGTTTCCCATTGCCGTGTTAATTCGGCTAATTACAACCCCTTTTGATCGTAAGCTCGTAGTATTAAACTTTTTTAGCCACTTTTGGGGCTCACTATATTTTTGGACTAATCCATTTTGGTCACTTGAAATTAGCGGCCGCGAGCATTTACCCAAAAATCGTCCCGTAGTTTTCATCTCAAATCATTTATCAACCATTGATGTATTAGTCGTATCACGACTCTTTACGCATTTTAAATGGGTATCGAAAATAGAAAACTTTAAAATTCCCTTTATTGGTTGGACTATGTACCTTAACCGTTACGTGGCCATCAAAAGAGGCGGTTTAAGCTCCATAAAATCCATGATGAAACAATCAAATTCACATCTGGCTAACGGCAGTCCAATATTTATTTTCCCTGAAGGGTCTCGTGCTAGTGACGGCGTATTAAAATCATTTAAAACCGGCGCCTTTAAAATAGCTCAAGAAGCCGATGTTGATATCATTCCAATTGTACTATCAGGTACAGATAAAGCCGTTCCTAAAAATAGCCTGATGTTTAAAGGGCACCAACATATAGGCGTGAAAGTTTTACCACCAATAAGCCGTGAAGAGCACCAGCAATGTTCACTTAAAGAATTGGCAGAGTTAGCCCACTCACGCATTAAAGAAGCGCAATAGAACATTTAGAAAGTTTATCGATTTGAACAAATAAAACATCATTGTTCACGGGAATAGCAGCTCACCATTGATTCTTTTTTGAACTTGGTGAGTTTTTTTATCTGAGCTTCTAACTTACACGCCGCACTGCGATCATGTGCCATTTCACTATAAGCCAATACAACTGGCCTTCTCACTCTGGTGTATTTAGCGCCTTTAGGACTGGTATTATGCTCGTTAACACGGCGGTCTAAATCAGTTGTTACACCACAATATAATGAATCATCACTGCACCGAAGCAGATATACGTACCATTGACTATTATTGCTCATACAAATTGTGCACTCTTATAACTTACTTATTGGTGAATTTTACCAGTTTTTAACCTTATCACCCACCAGCCTCTAGAACAAAACAACTAAGTCTATATATATCAATAGATTAACATTATGGCGTTATCATTGCTTAGGTGCAATGACTTAAACTACATTACACACATGTCTAATGAGCTTAGATATACATTAGCTAATTTTATTCTTATAGAGAAATTATGAAATCATTACGAAAAGTAATCATTACCCTAGTTGGCGGTTCGCTATTATTATTTGGCATTATTTTTATTGCGCTGCCAGGTACCGTCATCATACTGCCTGTGGCACTGGCTATTTTAGCACTTGAATATGATTGGGCACGACGTTACGTCAAGGTGGCACAACGTATGTTGACTAAAAGTGGTAAGAAAATGGATCAATTCGTTGCGAAATGTCGAAGAAAGTAGTGCCAATCATGCACCCGTTAGCTACAATAGCTCTATTATTATCACTGGTTATTAAGAGCTAAAAATGAATCAAAACGAAATGAAAAAAGCAGCTGGCTGGGCGGCCTTAGAATACATTGAGAAAGACACAATAGTAGGTGTTGGCACTGGCTCAACCGTTAATCATTTCATTGATGCCCTAGGCTCAATTAAAGGTGATATTGAAGGTGCAGTTTCAAGCTCTGAAGAATCTACTCGCCGCTTAAAAGAATATGGTATTCCCGTGTTTGATTTAAATACTGTTGATGAGTTAAGTGTTTATGTTGATGGTGCAGATGAAATTAATCAAAGCCTCCAGATGATCAAGGGTGGCGGCGCAGCACTTACGCGCGAGAAAATTATTGCTGGCGTGGCTAAAAAGTTTGTATGTATAGCCGATGAAACCAAACTTGTTACTCATTTGGGTCAATTCCCACTACCCATTGAAGTAATCCCTATGGCGCGTTCATACGTTGCTCGTCAAATTGTAACGCTAGGTGGAGATCCCGTTTACCGTGAAGGCGTGATTACTGATAATGGCAATGTAATTTTAGATGTCTTTAATTGGTCTGTTGAAGATGCAAAAGAACTTGAACAGCAATTAAATAATATTGTTGGCGTAGTCACCAATGGTTTTTTTGCTCAGCGCCCTGCCGATGAATTATTATTGGCCACACCGAGCGGTGTAAGAAAAGTTAATTCTAAATAAAGACATCAAGTCTTAAAAATGAGAAATAGCAGATGAGATTACTCTGCTGTTTCTTAATACCATCATTTTAACCAATTTGTTTCCTACCATAGTCAAAAAAGCCATAATTCCCCACTTCGATTGCATACAATATAGCTATTAACGCAATTTGATACATATCATTAACATAAACCTACCTATTTGCAGTTATATTGGTCATAAACCCCATTAATACATCAACAAAACATCTATAAATAATTATCGAAAGTACTTTAAATACGCGACTTTTGGTTGTTATACTGCTGTTAATTTATATTTCATTAAACTCTCTACCTAGGTTGCTGTAGTTTTTAATTAAATTAACAAATACCACTCAAAAACTTGCTAGGAAATTTAACATGGCTCATTTTTCACTCGAAAAAAACAAAATAAAAGTACTCTTACTTGAAGGTCTTCACCCGAGTTCATTAGAGGTGTTCGAAAAAGCAGGCTATAACAATGTAGAGTGTTTAAAAACCTCCTTACCGGAAGAAGAGCTGATCGAAAAAGTTAAAGATGTTCACTTTATTGGTATACGCTCACGCACTAATTTAAGTGCTAAGGTCATTAGCGCTGCTTCAAAATTAGTGGGCATTGGTTGTTATTGCATTGGTACAAATCAAGTCGATTTAAATGCTGCTCAGCAGCGCGGAATTCCTGTTTTTAATGCGCCGTTTTCAAACACTCGCTCTGTGGCTGAATTAGTCTTGGGCGAAATATTATTGCTATTACGCGGCATACCAGAGAAAAGCGCAAAAGCACATCGCGGCGAGTGGCAGAAATCAGCCATCGGTTCTTTTGAAGCTCGCGGCAAACAATTAGGCATCATTGGTTACGGTCATATTGGAACGCAATTAGGAATTTTGGCTGAAAGTCTGGGTATGCGTGTTAAGTTCTTTGATATTGAGGATAAGCTCCCACTAGGCAATGCAGAACAAATTAATCAGCTTGATGAACTGCTTGCAACTTCAGACGTGGTTAGTTTACATGTGCCTGAGACGCCACAAACGAAATATATGTTTGCAAAATCACAGTTTGAAGCCATAAAACAAGGTGCTATTTTAATCAATGCATCTCGGGGGACTGTGGTAGATATTGACGATTTGGCCCAAGCGTTAGTGACTAAAAAAATTAGTGGCGCCGCCATCGATGTATTTCCCGTTGAACCGAAATCAAATAGCGAAGAATTTATATCTCCATTGCGAGGTATCGACAATGTGCTCTTAACACCTCATGTAGGTGGTAGTACACAAGAAGCACAAGCAAACATTGGTTATGAAGTATCAGGTAAACTCGTTAAGTATTCAGATAACGGCTCTACTTTATCAGCAGTCAATTTCCCTGAAGTATCACTGCCTCAACATGAAGGAAGTACACGTTTACTACATATTCATAAAAACCAACCGGGTATTATGAATCAAATCAACTTGGCCTTTGCTCAGCACAATATTAATATTACAGCTCAGTACCTGCAAACGACTGCGGATATTGGTTATGTAGTAATGGAAGTTGAAGCCAAAGATGCCGAGATTGCTTTCGATGAATTACAAAAAATTGATGGTACTATTCGAGTTCGCTCATTGCATTGTGCATAAGAGCATTTAATCGTTATTTCAGTATTAAGACCACAATGGCGCAACAATCTTTGATTCTTGCGCCATTGTTAATTATGATGCGTTAAAAGCTCTCTTCTATTAAGGTTTTCCATTGTTTAAATCACTTTCAACATTCGATGTATTTCAAAATTTACCCATGGGTGTCACCTCATTAGACGGCGTAGATAACCGTCAGTTCTTACAGGGCCAACTAACGTGTGAACTTGATGCTCTTACACCGTCCCATAGTCAACTTGGCGCACATTGTGATGCTAAAGGGAAAATGATGGCTGTGTTACGCTTGATAGATACAGACACTCAAATTTTAGCCGTGCAAGCCGCTGAAAATACGTCTGCACATTTGCCTCAGCTTGCTAAATATGCGGTATTTTCAAAAGTAACAATAACCGATGATAGTGCTAAGTTCCTTTGTACAGGATTATCTGGACAATCGAGTCACGAGTGGTTAATCAATGAAGTAGGGGCGTCATTAGAGGCTCACAATGATGCGATTAATACAGCTTACGGCGCCATAGTTAGAATCGATATTAATGAATCCACGCCTCGTTTTCTCATTGTCTCTAATGCACAGCAACACGATGAATTAACCCAAGCATTAAAACTTACAACGCATAATACCTTATCGAGCGAATTATGGTTCGCACTCGATTGTCATGATGGCGTGGCTCAAATAACACCAACAACACAAGCTGAGTTTGTGCCACAAATGCTTAATTTACAGATGGTTGATGCCATTAGTTTCAAGAAAGGCTGTTATATCGGTCAAGAAACAGTCGCTCGCATGCATTTTAGAGGACTAAATAAACGGGCGATGTTTGTTTTGCAATCATCATCACATATCGCATGTCAGGTCGGTGATAGTGTTGAAAAACAACTCGGTGATAACTGGCGTAATGCCGGTACAATAGTCAGTGTTCAGCATATTGAAGACCAAACTATTGCCTGTGCTATTTTACCGACAGATTTTGAACTTGAAGAGAAGTTACGTGTAAAAAATGGCAACGAAGTACATTTTAGCGTTTCAAAACCGGCTTATTTTGTCGAGTAATAATTCCTCAAATTTGATTTAAATAACTTAGTCCATTTGTAATAACTAATCACCTTCTATACCGAAGGTGATTAGCTTTTAGATGGAAACTGGTATTATATGACATACCTTTGGTAGTGGATTTCATAGTCACTCCAAGGGTACTAAAAAGAAGCTTAATGATATACATATGGTCCATTTACTGAAAAACTTTCCTGAAAAACTCCACATTTGTATTGCACATTTATCACTGCCCCTACAAGATTTAATCACTGATTTTGTAAGTACGAATAATTTTAGTGCCTGTTTCACAGCCCAACAAGTGACACAATTACTTGCTCATTATCAACATGCTGAGTGGCCGCAAGAACAACTCTGTCGCGATCTCATTCCTTTAGCACAAAGTTTTAGCCTAGCCCCCATCTCAGACTTTAATGTTGGCGCCGTTGCTATGGGCATCAGTGGTAGCATTTACCTAGGTGCAAACATGGAGTTTTCTGGTACCACCTTGGCGCAAACAGTTCATGCTGAACAATCAGTTATAACCAATGCATGGCTCAATCAAGAGACACAAATCACGACTTTAGCGATTAGTGCCCCGCCTTGTGGCCACTGTAGACAGTTCATTAATGAGCTTAGTCATGCAAACACAATTAATGTATTAATTACTAACGAAGCAGCTGTGAATTTTTCCACCTTGTTACCGTTATCATTTGGTCCCAGTGATTTAGGGATTAACGATCGATTAATGATCTCACCAAGAAACAACATTGAGCTAGAAAATGATGATGAGTTAATTATTGCCGCCTTCAATGGCGCAGTGACGAGTTATAGCCCATTCAGTCAAAGTCCAAGCGGTATAGCGATACAAACACCGATGGGAGTTTATGTGGGCCGATACGCAGAAAATTGTGCTTATAACCCGAGTTTATCCCCCTTACAAGGTGCACTTATTGCATTACACCTTGCAGGAGATAATTTAAGTCATATTACGCGAGCAGTCTTAGTCGAATCGTCAAACAGCGATGTATCACATTTTAAGACTAGTGATAATTTACTCTCACAAATCAGCAAGGTTGCTATCGAACTTGTTCATTGCAACTAACAAACGCTGCGATGGCTTTAGCTTTTATTTATGACGATAACGCCCGCATAAGTAGTTGAGATTGAGTGGGAGTAAACTGTAATTTCAAAGCAGCACTTTGACCGGCTGGCGACATTTTTTTCCACGTTTTTTGGACAATTGAGATGATTTTTTCTGGGCTATGTTTCTCACAAAAAGACGTAAAATAGAATGATAAAAAGACTAAACATGCTACATCTTCCAATGTTTGCACTAAAGGATCGCGTTTTAACTGCTCTTTTCGCAGCATTTTTCCAATCGCACTTACCTCTTCCTGACTACAATGCACTTGCGCTGCAATCTCCATCGCTAAATCAGCGTGCATAACACCTAAGGCTTTTCGCCATGCAAGGTAGCCCGTTCGTCCAAGGGGGTAATCAGCACGAGGAATTGACCAACGCTTAATATGCTGAGCTCGAGAGGCTATTTGCAACGATAAAGGTGCTTGCGGTGAAAAATCTAACAAAGTATTAGTCATTCGTTGACCATAAATCAATGCACTAGGCACTGGGCGCCCCTCGATAGTTTCACTCTTAGGATCTTGCATATTAATGTCATCAATAAGCGTCAAAGCTCGAGTCAACTGCATTTGTAGCGAAGAGGGTGTGTTCATTATAAATTCTCACTTATAAGGTTGCATCAAATTAAAAACTATCGTTAGAATAACAGCAGTAAAGTTTGAATTGAAATATCTCATGAAAAAAACAACTGCAGTGGTTCTACTCTCTTCGCTAGCCTTCCCTGGCGCTGGTCATTTTTTCCTGAAACATTTAAAACGTGGCGTTGTGCTATTAACTCTCTTTGGTGCGCTGTTTTATCATGTGATTAACGCGGCATATCACCAAGCTCAGTTTGTCTATCAGCAAATTCTCGCTGGGAATGTTGAGTTAAACCAACAAGCCATTGCTCAATTTATGACTGAAAACATAAAAGATATTCATCAACTACAACAAGCAGGTTATGCTTCATATGCTATTGTTTTTCTATGGTTAATAGGAATTTTAGACAGCTATCGCTTGGCAAAGGCGCAGATAAAGGGCTCTCCCAGCTAGGTATAATAATCATCTTGTAATCACTTTATAATCAGGTACATTGATATTATTTAAACACCCACTCAAACTTCCAAGGAATGGTATGGCTTCACAATCCAATTCAGTTAAAAGCATTCTGTATGCACTCGGCGCTAATTTTTCAATTGCTATCGCGAAGTTTTTCGCCGCCATCTATACTGGCTCAGGCTCAATGATGGCAGAGGCTGTGCATTCTGCGGCTGATTGTTCAAATCAAGGTTTGTTATTGTTAGGCCTTAAAAAAGCTAAAAAGCCAGCATCTATTGAACACCCCCTAGGGCATGGTAAAGAAATTTATTTCTGGTCATTTATTGTTGCCATCATGTTATTTAGTGTCGGCGGCCTTTTTTCGATTTATGAAGGCTGGCATAAGCTTAGCAGCGAAGAACCGCTATCAAGCCCATGGATTGCTGTTGGTGTATTAGTGTTTGCTATTGCAGCTGAAGGCGCTTCATTATGGGGATGCATTGTTGAAATCAATAAAACACGTGGCCAACTCTCATTATGGCAGTGGTTTAAGCAAAGTAGACAAAGCGAGTTAGTCGTTGTTTTTGGTGAGGATTTAGCTGCGCAACTAGGCTTAATTTTCGCCTTATGCGCCATTGGCTTAACGATGATCACTGGCAATCCAATTTATGATGCTATCGGCTCAATCGTCATTGGTATTTTACTGATCATTGTCGCTATTTTAGTGGGCAAAGAAGTCAAAGATTTGTTGATAGGCCAAGGAGTTTCTCCTGATGTTGATGAGCAGATGCGTTCATATATGACCAAACAGCCCCATGTCGTACAGGTTTACAACATGCTAACAATGCAATTGGGCGATGATGTGATGGTTGCTGTGAAAGCACAAATGGATAAAGGACTGTCAGGCATCGAACAAGTAGAAGCAATTAACGCCGCAGAAGCCGCTTTCAAGCAACAGTTCCCCCAAGTAATGTGGTTATTCTTCGAACCAGACTGTAAGGATTAGGTACTAAACAATGACACAACATCACAAAATTAATTATGTCGAAATAGCGGCTGTAGATCTTAATGCTACGAAGCAATTCTTTACGAAAGCCTTTGAGTGGCAGTTTACGGATTATGGTCCGCAATATAGCTCATTTAATATGCAGGGTATCGATGGGGGATTTTATGCGGTTGACGAAAAAATAATATTCCCGAAAGGCATGCCACTCATTGTTCTATACAGCAATGATCTTGAGCGCTCCATGAAACAGGTTCAAGAGGCAGGCGGCCTTATCGTTAAAGATATTTTTGAGTTTCCCGGTGGTAAACGTTTTCATTTTATTGAGCCTAGTGGCAATGAACTTGCGATCTGGAGCGACCTAGAGACTTAATTCAAGAGTTGTGATGGTTCATCAAACAACTTTTGAATCGTTTCAAAAAAACGTCCAACTTGTAAACCGTCCATCACGCCGTGATGGACTTCTACCGATAAAGGCATCATTAACCCTTCGGGTGTTTTTTTAGCCTTACCGTAAATAATTTTAGGGATGCTATCGACACATTCCGTATTGCGCGCGTTACTAAAGCTGGTGAAACTAACCCAGGGGATCACTGACATATGAATCACATCTTGAATCATTGCCTGTCCAACAAAGTCAGCCGCAATAAAAGGCGTCTTTTTTACTCGTTCTTGTGTTTGTTGGGCAATGTGATCAAATTCTTTAAAGGAAGCGCAATATGCAATATCACAAAATCGCATCGTTTCGTCATCGGCTAAAATAGCGCAACTGACCGCAATGTCTTGATAGATTCGTACTTCATCTCCCACTATTCTAACTTTAAAAGCCTCATGTTGACTAATCGCCACCTGGGTCAAATATAAATAAGCATGGAAAAAACTAATGTTGTTGCTTTTACACGTCGCCATCAATTGCGTTGCATCCACATCACTCACAATATTAAACCATGGCTGACTCGCGTTCTGATAAAACTTAAAATGTTCACCACGGTTCCATTTTGCTAAATCTATTAGTTGATAACTCATAAAGGTTTCTATTTTATTTTTTTTGAGTGGGAGAGTTTATTTAAGCAATGTTTGTTTAATATTACTTGCAAGCATAGTGACTAAACGTTGCCTTGCCTCCAAGGCCGCCCATGCAATATGAGGCGTAATAATTAAATTCCCCCCTTGATAGTCTAATAAAACATTACCATCAACTGGGGGTTCTTGTGACAAAACATCTAACGCCGCTCCGCCTATTCGATAAGTAGTTAACGCATCTAATAAAGCTTGTTCATCAACTAAAGGGCCTCGCGCAGTATTGATTAATAAGGCGGTTGGTTTCATTGTAGCGAGCGCTGGCTTATCAATTAAATGATGATTTTTGACTGTTAAAGGACAATGTAAGCTAATGACATCACTGCGGGATAACACGGTTTCAAAAGTTGTGCGACCAGCTCTTAATTGTTTAACCCCTTTGCGCTCAGCAACTAGCACCGACATGCCAAATGCCTCAGCAATTTTAGCCGTTGCTTGACCTAAACCACCATAACCAATAATGCCCAGAGTTTTACCAGCTAATTCCATAGTAGGGAAATCAAGATTGCTAAAAAATGGACTTTTTTGCCACTGCCCTTGTGCAATAAACTGATGATAGGCGGCGCTACGCCCAGCTAACTGTAATATCAAATTAAAGGTATGCTGCGCAACGGCATTATTTCCATAGCCCTTAACGTTAACAACACTTATCCCAAGCTCTTGAGCACACGCCATATCAATATTGTTGGTGCCAGTTGCTGCGACGCCAATCACTTTAAGTGCGGGTAATGCCATCAGGTGTTCGCGTGTAATTTGTACCTTATTAGTAATAATAACTTGAGCGTTGTAGGCACGTGATATGACGTCATCTTCACACGTTAATGAATAGGTTTTCCAATGCTCAAATAGTTGAGATATACAGGATAAATTAATATCACATCCGAGGGTTGCTTGATCAAGTAATACGCCGTTTATCATAACTATTTAATGTGAATTGCTGAAAATATTGCTAGTCTACCGACAACAACAAAACAACACTAGACATCATGCAAAAACGATCACCTAGATTTGATACAAAAACGGCTTCTAAAGACAAAGTTCATTGGACTCAATGCCCTAAATGTCGAAAAATTCGTGCAATTATCCTTTGGGCCATCATTGTTGCGTTGTTTTATTTCAATTTTTACGTATAAATGCACCAAATACTTAATATTAAGCACTCTACTTTGTTCGTTGTGCTATATACTGCGATTTAAATTATTATTAACGCCAATAATAGGCTTACCAAAGACTCAATGTGAATAACTATGTGGACTGAACTATCATCATTAGGCGCTGTGCTTAGTTACGGTGTTTGCTTAACACTCGTACTTCGAAGTTTGTTTGCACATGCCACACTTAATCAAAGATTAGCATTTGGCTGTGCCATTGTAGGCATTGGCTTTCATGCAATTTCTTTAGGTAATGTCATATTAAGTAGCGATGGCCAGAATCTAAGCATCTTAGTCGTAGCTTCTATTGTGAGTTGGTTAATAGCCACCTTATTAACCATAGCGATTCCTAAGTTTGCCATATTGACACTATTGCCCGTTGTCTATGGGTTTGCGCTCCTAGCCGTACTAGGTGTTTGGCTGGTTCCCTCTAGTTATATCACACACTTTGAAACACGCCCGGGTCTCTTGCTGCATATTACTATTGCCCTTAACGCTTATAGCACCCTCGTTATTGCCGCTTTTTATGCTATTCAATTGCATATGATTGATGCGCGTTTAAAAAACAAGAAACTGAGCCTAGCCAGCACGCCGCTGCCACCATTACTTACTGTAGAAAAGCAGCTCTACCAATTAGTCCTCACGGGAACGTTATTATTAACCCTATCATTAGGTAGTGGTTTCTTCTTTTTAGAAGATATGTTGGCCCAGGGTCAAGCACATAAAACCGTGTTATCTGTGATAGCTTGGTGCTGTTATGTGTATTTATTAGGGCGTCATTATCAGCAAGGCGTTCGTATTAAAACATCAGTAAAAATCACTATTGTAGGGGCGACCTTACTCACACTTGCTTACTTTGGCAGTCGTTTTATTAGTGAAATACTTATAAAATAAATATGTTGTAACTTAAGCACCCTTGACGCTCATCTGTTATCACCGTATAACGAGCTATTAATTACTTAAAGGAACACCCTACTTGGACAGCATATCTACCCTAACTTTATTTGGGGTCCTGTTCGGACTTGTCTTGCTATCGGCTTATTTTTCAAGCTCAGAGACAAGCATGATGTCTATCAATCGCTATCGATTACGTCATCAGGTCAAAAACAAAAACAAAGCAGCTAAGCGTGTTGATAAATTATTGCAGCGTCCAGATCGCCTTATTGGTTTGATTTTGATTGGCAATAACTTAGTTAATATCCTGGCTTCATCTATTGCTACCGTCATTGGTATTCGCTTATTTGGCGATGTAGGCATAGCAATTGCGACAGGGGCTTTAACCTTAGTAATTCTGATTTTTGCAGAAGTAACACCCAAAACAATTGCAGCTCTATATCCTGAGCGCATTGCTTTTCCTAGTTCTTTAATATTATTACCACTGCTCAAAGTACTTTATCCCTTTGTATGGTTCGTTAATATTATTACCAATGGATTACTGAGACTACTAGGTGTCAACACAAATGATCAGCACTCAGATCAACTCAATAGTGATGAACTACGCTCTATTGTGAGTGAAACTTCGGGCATGATCCCTAAAAAGCATCAGCAAATGCTTACCAGTATTTTAGACCTTGAAAAGGTCACCGTGGAGGATATTATGATCCCCCGCAGTGAAATTGGTAGCATAGACATTAACGATGAATGGAAGAATATTCAAAAGCAGTTAGGTCATCTTCAACACACCAGAATTCTACTCTACCGAGACAAAATTGATGACGCAGTAGGCTTTATTCACGCACGTGATTTAATGCACCTGCAATCAAGAGAGCAGTTTGATAAATCAAACTTGATCCGCGCAGTGCGTGAACTTTACTTCATTCATGAAGCGACAACACTTAATGTGCAATTGTTAAAGTTTCAAGAAAACAAAGAACGTATTGGCTTAGTTGTTGACGAATACGGTGATATTCAAGG
>Ga0105355_10000890_pt1 | contig 27713 bp, 29 predicted proteins | sample GOMGulsemesocosm_2_FD_83508 | JGI IMG/M metagenome (GOLD analysis project Ga0105355, IMG submission 83508) | Methane-oxidizing microbial communities from mesocosms in the Gulf of Mexico - GOM9C Gulf of Mexico | ecosystem: Environmental > Aquatic > Marine > Cold seeps | place: Gulf of Mexico...
TCTTTGTCTAATAAATCATCTCGTTTTATGTATACATCAATATTATTGTATTTGATTTTTTCTGTGGGTGAGTTTATGCATTTCATTAACTCTATTATACTAAAATAATAAAAATTATCATAAAAGAGTATAAATGAACATATTAGACTATATTGACAAGGGTGGTATTATTGTTACCGTTCTTATTATTTTGAATTTTTTTGGTTTTACTATTATTATTTGGAAGTTCTTAACGCTTCCAAGGAAAAATACAATGATTAAAAAAATAAAAAATAAAATTGATTTTTCTAAAAGTGCTACCTTAGAAATACAAATTGAGTATCACATCAAAAAATTAGAAGTGGGGCTTACTTATATAAAAAATATTGCTTCAATTGCTCCATTATTAGGTTTATTAGGAACTGTATATGGAATTTTTAAATCCTTTGAAGCAATGACTGCCAAAGGTTTAGGAGATCCAAGTATTTTTGCAAATGGAATTTCAATTGCTTTAATTACAACTATTGTTGGCTTAGTTGTAGCCATTCCTCATCATATCTCTTACAATCATTTTATTGCACTTATTGATGAAATAGAATTAAAAGCAAAAAAAGAGATTCTTTCTTTATGAAAAGAAGAGAAACTCTGGGAATGGATTTAACTCCAATAATTGATATTGTATTCATTCTTTTAATATTTTTTATGCTTACTTCTGTTTTTAAAAAAGAAGATTTTGCATTAAAATTAACCTTGCCCTCTGCTCAAGCTAAAGAACTCGAAGTAAATCAAGAAGAGATATTTATTGAAGTAAGCAAAGATAAACTTGCGATTAAAGGAATAAGTGTTTCGTTTAACTCTTTAGAAGATAATATAAAAGAGATAAAAGACAAAAACAGAACTATTATTGTAAGAATTGATAAAAAAGTGATGTATGAAAAAGTAATAAAAGTATTGGATTTATTACAAAAATATAATTTAAATAATCTCGCATTAGTGACTAATCAAGATTAAAAAACAGCGTAAGTCGCTGTTTTTTATTAGTTTTTATTTAGACCTAAAAGGTCAGAATATGCAACTTCTAATCTTTGAACCAAAGATAATTGTCCTGCTCTTAAGAATTTTCTTGGATCATAATAAGACTTATTAGGTTTATCATCCCCTTTAGGGTTTCCAATTTGTGTTTGTAAATATTCTTTGTTTTTCTTTTCATATTCTTTTACACCATCCCAAAATGCCCATTGAGTATCTGTATCAATGTTCATTTTAACAACACCATAAGAAATTGCTTCTCTAATATCTTCTAAGTCAGATCCTGATCCACCATGAAATACAAAACTCACTTCATTTTTAGATCTTCCAAATTTTTTGGCTATAAATTCTTGAGAATTTGCTAAAATAATTGGTGATAAATGTACATTACCTGGTTTATAAACTCCATGAACATTACCAAAAGATGCCGCAATAGTAAAATTAGGACTAACTTTTAATAACTCTTCATACGCATAAGAAACTTCTTCTGGTTGTGTATATAATAAAGAATTATCAATATTAGTATTATCAACACCATCTTCTTCTCCACCTGTAATTCCAAGTTCAATTTCAATCATCATATCAATTTTTGACATTCTCTTGAAATACTCAACACAGGTAGAAATATTTTCATCTAAACTCTCTTCACTTAAATCAAGCATATGTGAAGTATATAAAGGACGAGCATTTTTTTCAAAAAACTCTTCCCCTGCTTTAATTAAACCATCAATCCATGGCAATAATTTTCTAGCAGCATGATCTGTATGCAAGATAACAGGTACCCCATAAGCTTCTGCCATAGTATGTACATGCATAGCTCCAGCAATTCCACCTAAGACTTCAGCATCTTTATGTTTTAAACCCTTACCCGCATAAAAAGTAGCTCCCCCATTTGAGAACTGAATAATAATTGGCGAATTAACTTTAGCTGCTACTTCTAATACTGCATTAACAGAATCAGTTCCTACTACATTTACAGCAGGAATTGCAAAATTATTTTCTTTTGCATAATCAAAAAGCTTTTTAGCCTCACTACCACTTAATACACCGGGTTTTACAATATCTAATACAGACAAATCTGTCTCCTTTATTTAATTACTATCTTTGATTTTTTTCTTAAACTATCTGCTGTGTTTTTTAGAAAATCATTAAACTTTTTTGCTAAAAGATTTTGAGATATTTTAGCTTCTACTTGCTCATATTTTACAAATCCAGCAGGCATTCTATCATCTAAATATATTACATGATATCCAAATTGTGTTTTAACAGATTTTTTTGTGTAATTTCCCTTTTTTAAAGCGTTTGCAGCATTAGCAAATTCAGGAACCATTTTATCTAAAGTAAATACACCTAAAGCACCGCCATTTTTTCCACTAGGACCAACAGACTTAGTTTTTGCTAGTTTTGTAAATGTTTCTTTTTTATTTTTAGCTTCGTTCAATTCTTTGATTAAAGCTTTTGCTTCATCTTGTGTTTTTACTAAAATATGAGAAGCACTTAATTGTAAAGGTTGTTCAAATTTATTTTTGTTGTTTTTATAAAACAATTCTTTTTCACTTTTAGATACTTTAATTTCTTTTAACTTTTTTTGTACCCAAAATTCTAGTGCCAAATTTTCTGTTAGCTTAGCTAAGGCAGTTTGGTATTCACTGTTCTTTTTAATTCCGCTTTTTATAGCTTCTTGAGCAAGTAATTTTTGATCAACTAATTTATTCAATAATTTATCTTTTTGTATTTTATCTAAATTATCAAATTGAATCTTTGGGTTTCTTATAACCAAAGCAATATCTTCTGAAGTAATTTCAGATCCATTTACTGTTGCATATACATTGCTTGCGTTTAATGAAGCAACACAAATTGTCAAGCCTGCAATAAAACCAATTACACTTTTATTCATAAATATCCTTAATATTATTAAATTGTGTTATTGTATCTATTTTATATTAACAAATAGTTGAGATAAACTAATATTTAGCTTAATTTTCAATTTTTTTTATTATTATTATTTGTTTTATTTTATGCAATATATAAGACACTTTATAAATATAATTTTTCTTATACAAGCCTTTTTATCGTTCTTTAAGCAAATTTTGAAATTTAGCTTAATTTTCCTTTAAATTTCTTTTAATTTATGTTATAATTCGGAAAATTTAAACTTAATTTAAGTATAAGATTAATCAGAATAAAGGGAAATATAAATGAGAATTTTAATTATTGAAGATGAAATTACTTTAAACAGAACACTACAAGAGGGTCTTAGTGATTTTGGTTATCAAGTAGATGCAGCTGAAAACTATAAAGATGCTGTTTACTTTATTGATATCAGAAACTATGATCTGGTTTTAACTGACTGGATGTTACCAGATGGTGATGGAATTGAGTTATGTAAACTTGTAAAAAACAGATCTTCAAGAACTGCTGTTGTAGTAGTATCTGCAAGAGATGACAAAGAAAGTGAAATCGAAGCTTTAAGAGCAGGCGCTGATGATTATATTAAAAAACCATTTGATTTCGATATTTTACTTGCAAGAATTGAAGCAAGATTAAGATTTGGTGGAACTAATGTAATTGAAATTGATGAATTAGTTATCAATCCAGATGAAGAAAAAATCACTTATAATGGTGAAGAAATAGAATTAAAAGGGAAACCTTTTGAAGTACTAACTCACCTTGCACGTCACAGAGAACAAATTGTTTCTAAAGAACAATTATTAGACGCAATTTGGGAAGAACCTGAATTAGTTACTCCAAACGTAATTGAAGTTGCTATTAATCAAATTAGACAAAAAATGGATAAACCATTAAATATTTCTACAATTGAAACAATTAGAAGAAGAGGTTACAGATTCTGTTACCCAGCAAAAGACGAAGAAGCAAAAGCTAAAGCGTAAGCACTAAAATAATGAACAGTGATCAAAGTATATATAAACAGTTTTACACAAAACTGATTCTAGCTACCTCACTGTTCATTGCTATTTTATCCCTACTCTTTTATGGATATACCAAATCTACTATTTACGAACGTATTCAAAGCTCCCTATTAAATGATGCTAAACTCATCGTAAAAACAAGCAAAAACTCTAAAATAGATATTGACAACTTTATTCTAATACGAAGTTCTGGTGTTACTATTGATTTAATTCAAATTAAAAACCTAGATAAAGTTACTTATAGTAGATTCTCTAATGGAAGCGATTATTTTGCACAAATTTTATATCCCCTTGATTTAAAAAACAAACATTTTATTAAAATAACAAAAAATATTAATTCCTATATGCATATGCTAAATCAAATATTTCAAAATTTATTGTTTATCTCTTTATTTGGATTATTTTTAGTGGTTTTTTATGCAGTTACAGTCTCAAAAACCTTGTTAAAACCTATTTTATTAATCAATGATAAACTTTCAAAAATGAATGAAAATTATATGACACAAATTGATAAACAATCTTTACCAAAAGAGTTTCATACCCTTGCTGATTCTATTAATGGATTAACCAATAAAATTCAAACCTTTGTGAAATTCAAAAAAGAGTTGTTTATAGGTGCTGCGCATGAATTAAAAACACCTCTAGCTGTTATGAAATTAAAAAATGAAGTAACCTTAATAAAAGACAGAGATATTACGAGATATAAAGAGACACTTCAATTATCTATTAAACAAATAAATGACATGAACTCAATGATTTCTTCAATCTTGGATATTGGAAGACAAGAAGGGGCTCAGTTTGAAAAACCCATTGAATTAAACTTGGTTGAGTTCTTGCAAAGAAAAACAAATGATTATCGAATGTTAAGTTCACAAAAGAATATTACCATTACTTTTTATGCCAATGTAAATAAATATATTACGCTTATACAACCCACTTTATTAATTCAAATAATACAAAATTTTGTACAAAATGCTATTAAATTTACAAAAGATGAAGGTTCAATCTCAATACGCTTAGAAAAAAGAAAAGATACTATTGAAATATCTATTACAGATAATGGAAGCGGTATTGATGAGAGTATAGATTTGTTTGCACCTTTTAAAAGAGTAGGTACTCAAAGTGGTGCAGGATTAGGTTTATTTTTGGCAAAAAGTGCAGCCGATGCTCTAGGCGCACAAATATATTTAAAAAACAGAACAGATCAACAAGAAGGAACAGTAGCTACGTTAAAACTACTGGTCAACCCTCGTTGTGATTTATTCTAGGTTTTATACTATTTTAGCGTGTTCAATCTTCGTACACTTATCTTGAACTATTTTAATTGAAGCATCATGTGCTCTTTGGCAAGCTTCATTATTAACAAGACCTAATTGTGTCCAAAGACAATCAATATCACCTCTTTTAATGGCCATATCAACGATAGCATCTATTTCTTTGCTTTTTCTAAAAACATCTACCATATCAACTTTAAATGGGATATCTGCTAAAGAACGATACACATCTTCACCAAGTATTTGATCTTCTTTTGGATAAACCGGTACTATTCTAAAACCAGCATTTTGTAAATATCTGGCAACTCTATTAGAATCCTTTTCCTCTTTAGGAGAACAACCAATTATGGCAATCGTTTTAGTATTTTCAAAAATTCTATAAAGTTCAGTCTCACTTGAGTTGATACTTGCAGCTTCATAATCCATGTTATCTCCTTAATAATATTACTAGTTATTTAGTATTATACTCTTTTTTTTCACTTTCTTTCTAAGAAATTTTATCTAGTTTATTTTGTAAGAATGTTCTTGTATCATTTAAATTAATTGATTCTCTGAAGTCATCAAATTTACAACCAGAGGCATTTGGGTGACCTCCTCCATTTGCTAATTTACTTGCAAGCATTGAAACATCTACTTTTCCATCTGCTCTCAAAGAAGTATTTCCTTTTCGTGATATGTCAATAAAAAAATCATAATCAGTATTTGCTTTCAAAAAAGCATTTGCAGGAATAGAAATACCGCCAAGAGTATAAGTGAAAATACCTTTATGGCCCTTATAAGAAAGAGTTAAATCATCCTTTATCGTATTTAAACAATGAACCAAATATTTTGATGATAAATTATCAATAGTGTCATTTTCATTGTCCTGCTGTAAATACTTTTTCTTTAAAAAATAAACTTGCTCATCCAAAACAATGGCTGCATTTTTTTCATTAATTAATTTTCCAGCTTCTTTTAATAAATATATTCTAAAATCTCGATTTTCTTGGGCAAAAAGTATATTGTTAATTTCCCTAACCTTTGAAATCATTGTTAAAAGTACTTTTCCAAATTCAAAATTATCAACTTCATCATCCAACCAAATATCAACAGCATTAATAGCAGCTACTAAAGGATCTAATATTTCTTTTTGTTTTTCATCAAAGGCTTGAAATTTATCTTGTAAATATTCGTATACAATCTTGGTTGCACATCGTGTTGTATCCAAAAAATACCAATCATATTTATCGGCACTTTTTTGCCCCGTACCATGATGATCTAAAAGCTGAAGTTCTATATTTTTGCCATCTTGATTTAAAGAAGATACTTCTTTATCTAAATCTTTTGCTTCACCTGCTGTTAAATTAACATCTGTAATTAATAAAAGTACAGATTCATTATTTTCATTTTTAATTTCTTCCAAAACTTTTTTAATTGCTAGTTTTACTTCTAGGCCATAATTGGCATTTAAAAATGTTCCTTTTTTAAAATGTTCTTGGGTCAGCATATGGCAACCATAACCATCTAAATCCGTATGTGAAATGTGAAAAAGCTTCATGAAGTAAGATCTTTAAGCGTTAATTCTTCTAAAAAGTTATTTACTTTTCCTTGTAGATTACTCAAAAGTGGCCAAATTGTGCATGAACTTGCGATATCCGTTGGACAATCATTAATTGAGTGAGAACACTCAAAAACAGAAGGAATTTTTTCTTCTGCTGCAGTAGTAATTTCTAAAATAGTTAATTCATCGTATGCTCTTGCTAAAATAAATCCACCGTTAACCCCTCTTTGGGAAATAACAATTTTATTTTTAGCTAAGTTTTGCATTATTTTTGCTAAAAAAGATTTTGGGATGTTCAGTTCTTTTGACAATACATCGACATTCTTCGCTTTATCACTTTTCGTAATAGAAACTAAAGAGAGAAGTGCATACTCACTTTTTTTTGTTAATAACATTTGTGTCCTAATTATATACGATTATATATTCTTATTTTTAATATATTATAGCGAAACTCAATCAAAATACATAAGTAAAGAATATATTAAACCAGAGGAAAAGAACTTCATTAAAAAAATGTGTATTATTTATTGATTTTATAAAGATATTAGTGATGATAATCAATAAATTTTGAGTATGGCTTTGTTTATAAAACAAAGCCAATATTATTTATACAATAGCAATCCAAATTTCTGTTCGTAAATCTTGATCTTTTACATCAGAAACAGTATATTCTTCAATGGGAGCTTCATTTCTTAGTTCAATATTGTTTTCTTGAATCCATGAACCATATATTGATATATACGTAGCAGCTAAACTTTCATAAGAACCTTTATGAAGAAATTTAGCATACTTTCCTCCCCCAATGCTTGTAATCTTAATATCATTTTTAAGAGCAACATCTTTATTTTTTTGTATACAAGCATCGTATCTTAGTTTATCTATTTCTACAAAATCTGGATCATCATAAGTAATTCCAAAACATCTTGTATTATCATCTAAAACTTTATTAGTAACACCAAAATATATCAATTTTTCCCAAGCAGAATCACATTTCATGTAATCTCCAAGGTGACGTAAAGAATATACTTCAAACGTATTTATTTCTTCAATTTTAATAGGTTTAATCATTTTAATATCCTGTATGAATCTATTCGATTCTTTAATATAAGCACTAGGAGAACATAAAAACATACTTCTAAAAGCTTTATTAAAAGACGAAGGAGTATTAAAGCCCGAATTCATTGCAATATCGGTAATACTTCCTTGTTTTAATTGTAATTTCATTGCAGCTTCTTGCATTCTAAGGCGTTTGATATATTTTTTGATACTCTCCCCAGTAGATCCCAAAAAAATACGGTGGAAATGGAAATATGAATATCCTGAGATTTTTATTAAATCTTCAATTTCAACATATTCTAAATTCTTCTCAATTTCATTTAACACTTTAAACATAGTCTCTTTATATGTATTTTTCAATTTCTCTCCTAAAACTTAAATAAATTATAACAAGATAGAAAAATTAAAACTTTTCCTAATTTGCGGAATTTCAAACATTTTTACAAGACGTATTTTATTCACCAAAAGGCTTTAGTTTTTTATACATTTTATTTATAATAATCTTTTTTTCTATTCGCAAAATTCTAATTTTTAACTTATTAATATTAATAGTATTCAACATCCTATTCACATCTTCTATTGTTTTTAAAGAATAGTGATGCATTTCTTTCACTGTTGAAAAAATATTCTCATATTTTCTTAATACAGTTACACTATTCTTTATTTTCTTATTTATTAATTTTATATCTTCTTTGATGTATTTATAAAAAAGGATTTCATCTTTTTTTCTTACTGCTAGTTTTTTCCCAGCAAGCTTCAAAGAGAGATTTTTTACTGCACGTTCTTTTTTACTATTATAATCAAAAGGAATATTTAGTTTTAAACCATAAGAATAAAAAGTATCATTTTTTTCTTTCTCCATATCCTCATAACCATAAACCCCATATGCTGATATTTTTGGTAAAAACAAGGACTTAGTTATATCGCGCTCTAAAGCATTTTTTTCATACATCAAAGTATCTAGTTCAATATTTATATTGTTATTCATAAAAATATCAAAAGAAACAATATTTTTTTGTTTTAAAACTATATCCTTATAATTTTTATTGGATAGAGCCTTTAGTTCTAGCAAAAAATGGTTCTTTGCAATACGTAAATCTTCTTTTTCATTTTTATGTTCTGCAACTTCTATAATGCTTTCATCTAAAACAAATAATTCTAATAAACCATTTTTGTACATATTTTCTTGTTTAAGTATATCCATGTTTTTATTAGAAATTAAATATCCAATTTTCTCTATTTGCAAATCAATTTTATTTAAATTCAATACTGCTTCATATATATCTGATTCCAAAATTCTTCGATTTTTTATATATTCAAATGTATTCATTTTTTTAAGAACCTTGGCTTTATCTATAGTCTTAGTGATACCTCCACTTTTATAAATATCTTGCTCAATATTAATAGAAAATTTTTTGTTTTTTATTCTTGTATCTGAATTTTTTTGTTTATTATTTGATAAATCTGCTTCTAATAGAACAGGGTTTATCCAGGAGTTCTCTAATATATCTGCTTGTTTTTCTTTGATTTTATTATTATCATTTAATATTTCTACTTGTTCGAAACTTAGCACTTCTTGTGAAAAACAAGCAGAGCTTACATATATTAAAAATATTATTGTTCTCATTACTTGAACTCAACTTTTACAACTTTTCCAAACACTGTCTTTTTATTACTTTCTTTGTACAAAATCACTTTATGTGTAGAAACTCTTCTTTGATCTTTTAATCTAGAAATATGGAAAACCTTATACTGCGTTTTTTCTCCATTTATTAAAATATTTTTTTCCTTTATTTTGTTTAAAGCCTCAAAACTTAGATACAAAACGATTTTTTCTTTTCCTAGATCATAACTTTCATATAACAAGTCTCCTTGTGAAACATAAGAACCTTTTTCAAAATAAATTTTACTTAAATAGGTATTTTTTAAATAAAAATGTTTTTTTCTTTTAGCTCTTATTTCTTTTTCTATTTCTTTTTCTAAAGTATTTACTTCTTGTAAGCTTTCAAAGAAAGCTAATTTTTCGTTGTTTTTATCATAAATACTGATTTGTTTAATTTTTGACTTTTTCATATATTTGTCTTTTTTTATTTCTAAAATACTCTTTTGTATTTTTAAATGTTGTTTTAAATATCTAATATTTATATTTTGATCTTTATCGTTTATTTTTAATATTAATTCTTTATCTTTAATATTAGAAAATATCTTTTTATCTTGTACATATTCAACAACACCACTTATTTCAGATCTAACTTCTATTTTTTTATACGCTTGTATTTTCCCCATATAAATATTAGCAGGGCAATAAATGCCAAGAAGTATTAAACAAAGTATTTTTTTCATTATTTTTCCTTTTTTATTCTAAATGCCAAGGAAAAGAATGTTGGCAAAAAGACGAGTGTTAAAACAGTTCCCCATAAGAGTCCAAAACCAAGAGAAACAGCAATAGGTTGCAATACTTTGGCCTGCCCACTTGCAAAAAAGATTAAAGAAATCAAACCTAAGAAAGTAGTAATTGATGTAATTAAAATGGGCCTTAACCTTAATTTTGCTCTTGCTATGACCTCTTCTACTGTTCTAGAATGTCTCATAAACTCTAACATCACAATGGCATCGTTTACAACAACACCAGCCAATCCAAGAAGACCTATTATGGAGGTTAGGGATAAATTTAAATCAAGAAGTAAATGTCCAATAATTGAACCCAGAAAAGAAAAAGGTATTAAAGCTAGAATCATAAAACTTAGTCTAAAAGAATTAAAGAGCAATAACAAGGTAAAAAAGATTAAAATCAAAGCTATTATGAAAGCTAAACTCATTTCTTTAAGCATTCTATCGTTTTGTTCTTCTTCTCCCTCTAGCATTACTTTAATACCAAGTCTTTCGTATTTCTCTAAGGTATTCTTTAATAAATCAAGCGCTTCTGTTGCTGTTATTATTTTATTATTTACATTTGCACTTATCGTTTTTACCTCATATTGATTTATTTTTTCTATAAACTCAAAGGTTTGTTTAAATTCAAAATCGCATATTTCACTTAAAAATATTTTTTTATTTGTATTTGGAATATTTAATTCATAATGTATTAAGGTATTTATATCGTCTTTATTTTCATCATAACTTATAAGATCAAAAATACCTTCCTTATTTAAGCCCTTGTTTTGCACAGTCTTAGAAAAAGAAGACCTTAAGCTATTGAATAATATTTCTTCATTAAAACCCAAACTTTCACCATATGTATTTAGTTTTAATTTTAATTCTTTTGTGCCAAGTTTTGTATTATTCTTTACAGCACTAAGTCCCTTCATATTTTTAAGTGTTTCTTCAATTTTTTCACTTGCTTCATTTAAAAGTTTTTCATCTTTAGAACTTAATAGAATTTCTATATCATTATCCGTAATTCCTGTTTCTGCTTTTGACATTGTTAGTGTCTTTAAGTTATCAGGCTTGTGAGCATGAAAGAGTTTTTTTATCTTTTCAATAATATCCTCATCACTTAATACTCTTATTTTCTCTCTATCGTCCTTGTTTAATGCTAAAATAGGAGCTATATATTCTTCCATAAAGTTCTCAGGTTTTTTGGCATGCAGTTCTAATTGAAAATTAAAAAGTGATTCTTTTAAGGTAAAATCATCGTCACTAACTTTATATCCAATTCCATAAGAAATTGTTTTTATAAACAATTCATTTTTATGCTTTAACAATATTTCTTCAAAAATTTTACTTTTCTCAAATGTTTCTTTTACTTTGGTATTTTTTTTAAAACTACCATTTATATTAATTTCATTAGAGTCAAATTCTGGCAGTAAGTTATATTTCATAGTGCTTGCTAAAAATAGTGTTAAAAGAGGAATAATAATTATAAACAACAAAAGAAAGGTTTTTTTATAATCAATAATTTTGTGTAAAAGATTTGAATATAAGTTTAGTGCCTTAGTCCAATCTAATTCTTTATCATCTTTTTTTAATATATGCAAAGCATGTATGGGCAAAAATATATAACTTTCTATTAAAGAAGCAATAATTAGAATAATAACAGATACAGGAATCAATATTAAAAATTGCCCCAATTCATTTGTTAATACCATCATGGGTAAAAAAGCAAAAACAGTTGTTAAAGATGAAGCTAAAACAGGAAGCATTACTTCTTTACAAGCATCTTTTGTTGCTTTAAATTTGTTTTCACCTAAAACAATATGCCTTTGTATATTTTCAGCAATTATAATGGCATCATCAACTAATATTCCCAATACCAATAAAACACCAATCAAGGTAATCATATTTATACTATACGTTGTAAAAGATAAAAATACTAATGCAAATAAAATTGCTGTAGGTATTCCTAAAACAACGATAAAAGCAACTCTTTTATTTATTAAAATATATAAAGCCAAAGTAAGCAAAATTAATCCAAATAAAATCCCTGATACAATTGTATTAAGTCTATTTTTAATTAAAACAGAGCTATCTTCAACAACAGATATATTGATATTTTCATACTCTTGATTTAAGTTATTTATATAATCCTTAACTTCTTTTGCCAAAATTATTGCGTCTGCTTTGTCATTCTTATACATGGCTAATTGCACATTGCTTTTACCATTGATTTTTGAAATAACTTTCTCTTCATTACGTTTATATTCAACTCTGGCAATATCTTTTAGATATATCGTTTTATCATCAATTTTTAATAAGGTATTTAAATAATCCTTAACACTTTTTTTCCCATTTACATTAGATAAGAAATAACTCTCTTTTTCATCATCAATTTGTCCAATAGGAAATATATTTGACAAGCGTTTTATTTCTTCAAACAAAATATCTTTATTAAGATTATAAAGCTCAATTTTTCTATTATCAAAAATAACTTCAAATACTTTTTTTGTATCCTCAAAAAGCACTACTTCTGAAACATTTTTTAACAATAAGAGTTTATTTTTAATTTCATCTGCAATATCAATTAGCTTATCTTTAGAAAGAATACTTGAGGAAAAAATAACATTGATTAAAGGAGCTTTCCAATCAGCTGTATAAGCACTTGGTTCCTTCATATCTGAAGGTAAATCAGACTTAGCATTAGAAATGATATTTTTTGTTTTGTCTAGAATTTTGCCTTCATTTGCATACTCATCTAAAGTCAAAACAATTGTAAAGCTACCTTGAGAAATAAAAGATTCAATTTTTTGAATTCCCTCCAAGGACTTTAATTCATTTTCAAGAGGAATAACAGCCATTTTATTTAAAGCATCATTACTAATATTTGTATAAAAACCACTTACAATAACTTTATCGATTTTAATAACAGGAAAAACATCTTTGGCTATTGTGCCGTAAGCAAAAATACCTGAAAGTATTAAAATAATGAAAAGTGAATAGTTTAGTTTTGTACGTTTTAAAAAAAAATCTACTATTTTTATCATTTATACTTTCCTTTTTTAAGAAGAGAAGCTTGAAAAAGTTCATTTTCAAAATAAACTAAAACAGCATTTTTATTATAAATCCTAGTCTCTTTTTCTCCCCTAGTGTTTAATACTTCAAAAGTATAATTTTTATTATTCTTGTTTTGTAAGCTGTAATGTTCTAGTAGTATTTTTGCTTCAAAAGCATCATAGGTTTTTATTGTAAAGGATTTTTTTTCTATATTTTTAGCTAAAAACTCTTTGTTAATTTTAAAAGGAGAAATATCAATTCCTTTAATATCTAATACTTTCTCATTTGAATATACAAGACTATTATTTTTTTTAAAGGCTTTTACTTTTTTAATTTTTCCATCTTCATTTTGAATAATCTCAAAAGATACTAATTCTTTATTTTTGTAAAAAGATTTTTCGATGTACGTATAATAAAAAGAAAAAAAGAAAGAAGAAGTATCAAGTTTTATCCTTGTAATGGACGAATTTTCTTTTTCATCTATTGTCATTTTTCCAATTTTTTTTCCTTCACTTTGCAATATATATTCTAAATATTTATGCTCTTTAGCTTGCATATATGAAAAAAAGAGCAGTACTAGGAGTAGCTGTTTAAGCCTCTTATTTTTACGCTTCATTTTTGATCCAATCAATTATTAATTCTTCATAACCATCAACAAAAGCGTCCTCACCTAATATATTTAGCTTAAATAAAAACCATAGATCATACTTTGTATTTTCAAAATATTCATTTTTAAGCAGTGAGTGTTGCGCTTTATCAAAAACTTTTAGTGAAAAATTATTAGGCATTAAAAGTTCTTTTTTTAATACGCGAATACTTTCATTGATATCTATATTTTCATCATCACTTGCAAATATGCTCAATAAGTTTTTATTTAAATATTTGATATTTTTTGTCATATCACTTTTATAATTCAATTTAATAAAATTAAATCTATCTTCTAAAATACTGTTTTTTTCTTTTATTTTTAAATACTCTTGATAAGTAGATGAAAAGATACGTTTAGAATTTATCAAGTCTTTTTTTATTTGCAGGCTAATTTCTTTTTTTGAAAAACCTTCTTGTAAAAGGCGTTTTTCACTCATATAAGCACTTTGCTGTAACCAATTTATTGCAGGCGAAACTAAAATAAAATTGTCTATATCTTTATTGTCTTTGGCAAAAAGAGAGATAGGCCACGAAGCTTGTGAAAAACCTAAAATTATGATTTTATTAAAAGTAAACTCTTTATTACTCTTCAACATTTTAAGCAGTGAGCTAAGTTCATCTGCCCTATCTTGCATACTTTGATTTAGCCAGTTTCCTTGCGATTCTTCTACGCCTTTTTTATTCCAAGAATATGAAATAATAGAATTTTTGGCAAGTTTTGAAAATAAAGAATCATAGTAACCATAAGCGTCATAATTTATAGCTCCATCTCCATGAACAAAAATAACCAAATTTTGTTTTTGTTTTTTAATTAAAGGCACTATTAATTTACCCTGTATTTTTTCATTGTTATGAACAAAGTTTAAGTCTTCTATTTCATATGTACTTTCACTTAATAGAGATACGCAAGCAAACAAAACGAAGATGAGTATAATGATTTTGATTTTCAATTTTATCCTTTAATTAATTTTAATACTTTTTTATGTGGAAAATATGTGTTCAATGATTGTATGAAAAAATTAAGTTAAATACTTTTCCAAAATTGCTATTTAAGAATGTAATATAGAAGTAAAGCCAGATTTCTAAAATGAACAGCTAATCAAGTAACTTTAAAAATAGTACAGATTTGTTCTATTTTTAAAGTATGTTTGTTTAAAAAGTATAGGAAAGGGAGATAAGAGCAATATCCGTGTTACTTTTAAAAAAAGCTATGTTTGAGTTTCGTGTGTTTTTAATATAGTCTGTATTGAATACTAGGTTTTTATAATTCAAAAAATTGCTTTTAGAATAATTGACTTTTAATGAAAAAACCTTTTCATCTCTTTTAGTATTAAAGTAAGAGTTTTTTTTATCATAGGTATAAACTTCGTAGATATTTTCTAATGCAATTCTGTGAGTATTTAAGAAATTTATTTCCATTTCATATTTTAAACCTACTTTTTTATAATCATTACTATTACCATCAAATGCCCCATTTCCTAAAATAAAACCCATAGCACCAAATGAGTTTTGATTAAATTGTAACAAGGTCGCCATTACATTTATTTCATTGCTATAACCACTTTGTTTTTCACTTTTATTTACTTCATCGTTTATATTTATTTTTTTAAAATGGTAGGTAAAATCTAAAAAATTATATATTTCTTTTTTCCCTAAACTTAGTTCTATAAGCTTTGCGTTCACACTTTTTCTTTTGACATTTAGAGCATAAGGATTGACATAAACATCTTCAAGCTTGTATTCAAGGCTATAAAAGATATCACTTTCAAAAGACTGTTTTATACCTAAACCTGTACTTGTTATATAAACTGCATTATCTTTTGCCCAAGTATAAGCTATGCTTTGTTCTTTAACATTTCCATTTAAAGAAAAATTTCCATACGCTAAGTTAAATAAGGGGAAAATGATATTCTCATCAATCTTATTTCCTTTTTTATTTAAAGAACTTATTTTATCATTGTCTTTGGTATTATGAAAATTATCACTAATACTCATTTGTCCAAAACTGAAACCTAGGCTTCCACTTACTTCATTTTGTGCAAATAATATATTTGTACATATTACTAAAGTAAAGATGCTTTTCTTAATCATTATTAATCCTTTTGTCATAGTGTCATATATTAAGCAAACAAAAAATGACTGCTAGATATTGAAAAATAAGTCTATAACAAAATAGGTTTAAATACTTTTCCAAAATTGCTATTAAGTGAATTATATTAGGGATGTAATTATTATCTAGAAAGTTTGTTTAATACGTTTCTTCATTCTATGAGCTTAGATGCAGTTATTTAGAATATGGGGTGATGTAGTGTGAGTTTGCGAGAGAATAAACAGATTTTATTTTGGGCAAAAAAAAAGCTTACAACCTAGGTTGTAAGCTTTTTTATAAACTAAATAAAATTATTTAGCTCTGATTCCTAAATCAGCAACAAGTGCTAAGAATTTAGTATAATCAGTTTTTCTTAAATATTTAAGAAGTCTTTTTCTTTTTCCAACCATTTTTAATAGACCTAATCTTGAAGAGTGATCTTTTTTATTGATTTTAAGGTGATCAGTTAATACTGCAATTTGTTTAGTTAAAACTGCAATTTGTACTTCACTTGAACCTGTATCTTTTTCGTCTCTTTGGTGCTTAACAATAATACTTGTTTTTACGTCCTTATCTAAAGCCATAATGACCTCCTAATAGGTATATAATCTCACTAAATAATAGTGGAGCGCAATTATATCTAAACTAACTTAAATATAATTTAAATCAGCCTCCGGTTTCGTAGAAAGCTCTTGTCGAAACTTCATTTTCATTGCCTTCATTCCAATTGTTTTTTTCTGGTTTATTTGCAAGTACATTTTGTAAAATAGCTGCTGCTTTTTTAATATCTTTGTCTTGAATCGCTTCTTTGATACTTTGAGATTGTTCAAAAAACAAACAAGGAATTAATACTCCACTTGCAGTTAATCGTATTCTATTACAGGACTCACAAAAATCACTTTTATGTGGTTCAATAATCCCAAATACGTAACCATCATCCAAAACATAGCCTTGTGAAGGAGAAGGTCCAGATCTAGGAACCAGGGTAAAAGAGTATTTTTTAGCAATGATGTCTTGAATAGCTTGCGAATTTAAACCTTTTGCTCCTGTATGTGCATGTTGGTTTTCCATAAATTCAATAAAACGAACTTCAAATCCATTCTCTTTACAGAAATCTAAAATATCAATAAGTTCATCTTCATTGTATCCCTTCATCGGAACACAATTAATTTTAATCTTAAAGCCCAAGTCTTTCGCTTTTGCTATTCCTTCTAAAACTGTTTTTAGTACATTTTTTTGAGCAATTTTTGCAGCTACATCTTCTTTTAGGGAGTCAAGTGAAATATTTATTCTTTTTAATCCTGCATCTTTTAACGCTTGTGCAGCACGTGGCAATAAAAAACCATTGGTGGTTAATGCCAAATCAATATTATTATCATAATCATAAATCATTTTTAAAAAAGTATCTAAGCCTGTTCGTAAAAGTGGTTCTCCACCTGTAATTCGTACTTTTTTTATACCTTCATCAATTCCAACTTTAATAAATTCAAATAAATCTTCATAAGAAAGTAAGTCTTCCTTTGGCACCCATGAAAATGGTTTTTCAGGCATACAATATTGGCATCTAAAATTACAGCGTTCTGTAACTGAAACTCTTAAATAATCAACTTTTCTACCATGTCCATCTATTAACATCATGTTCTCCGTATTCTTTGTGTCTTAAGTATAGTATTAATCTACTTAATCATTCGTTATTTTGGTCAATTATTTTTGACTTAATACTTCTACTACTATATTTGTTTAAATTATAGCTACAAAGTATTTTTTATATCTTGATCAAAAGCAATGTTTATTTTAGACTAAGATTAGTTTTGTTTATTTTTTAAACATTTTAGTCAAAAATATGTATAAAAAATAGGCTATAATACAAAAAAACATAGGATTTACAATGGTATATTTAACAGGAGCAGGTCCTGGGGATATTGATTTATTAACAGTTAAAGCTTTAAAAGTAGTAAAAAAAGCGGACATTATTATTTATGACAGATTGGTAAAGAACTATTAGAATATGCAAAAAAAGATGTAGTATTAATATATGTGGGAAAAGAAAAAGACAATCATAAAGTTCCACAAGATGAAATCAATGAAATCATTTATCAAGCCTCTTTAAAATATGAACATGTAGTACGTCTAAAAGGTGGGGATCCTTTTGTATTTGGTAGAGGTGCGGAAGAAGCCCTATATTTGGTACAAAGAAATCAAAAATTTGAAATAATACCAGGTATTACCTCAGCTATTTCAGTACCAGCTTATGCAGGAATTCCTGTAACACACAGAGGGATTACGCCTTCATTTAGAGTAGTAACAGGACATACAAAAAGTTCAAGTGATGTTGCTAATATAAATTGGTCTTCTTTTGTTGAAAATGAAACCATTGTTTTTTTAATGGGCTTACACAATATTCAACTTATTGTAAACAAACTACTTGAAGTAGGAAAATTACCTTCTTATCCCTGTGCGATTATTACAGATGGAACTACAGATAAACAGCAAGTTTTAGTAGGTACCTTAGAAAATATAGTAGAGCTGTCAAAAAAAGCAAAAAGCCCTTCTATAATTATTGTAGGAGAAGTAGTTAATTTAAGAAAAGAACTTAATTGGTTTAAATAAACCTATTACATATAATAGGTTTTTAAGATCTCAACATTCATAGTTTTTTTACTAATATTAATCAAATCACTGTCTTTAAATACTTTTAATGTACGAGATAAGGTTTCTGGCGTCATATTTAAGGTCTGAGCAATCAATACATTTTTTGTTGCAAAAAAGCTGTCTTTGTTATCTACTATATACTTAGCCACTTTTTGTTTTGTATCTAAAATCAAGTTCATAAAAATTATATTTTGTAAATTCTTGATTTTATTAATCAAAGAAGATTGAATTCGCATAACAATATCAACATTAGATAACATTATCTTTTTAAATTCTTCAAAATCAATTTTTAAAACAACTGCATTTGTCATTGCTTCTGTAGTAGCTGGAAATGTCATATTCTCAAAATTTGCAAATTCCCCTATCATTTGATCTTCATGAAAATATTTTAATACTAACTCTTTATCACTTGAAGTTACTTTGTATAATTTAATTGTTCCTTGAAGAACAATATGCAAAGACTTAGGTTCATCTCCTTCATAAAAAAGAATATTACCTTTGTTTAGTTTTTCAACACGAGATATAGCTTCAATAGATTTGATAGTATCTTCATTCAGACCTTCAAATAAAAAAATGTTTTTTAATTCCATGATTTTAAATACTCCTTAACTTTTTCTTCAAAATAATTCATTCTCTCTTTTCCTTTTGGCATAGAACTTCGCAAAGCTTTCATCTCTTTTAAAAATTCTGTTATATTTGAAGGAATTTTATCTCTTATATATACTTTTAAGGCTTTTGCTAATGCAGGCGAGCTACCTGAAGTTGAAATAGCAATAACTAAGTCCTCTTTTTTTACATAAGAAGGAAATATAAAGTCACAATATTTTGCAAAATCCACACAATTACATAAACAAGACGTATTGCGTGTTTCTTCATAAATACTTTTTTGAACATCAAAATTATCTACGGCTACAATTATTATGTCATAGTTTTTATAATCACCTACTTCATACTTAGCATCTTTATACAATAAATCATGTTCTTTAATTTTATTCTTCATATCAGCATTTAATAAAGGAGATATAATATCAATATCTTTTGTAAAATCAAGAAGTTTTTCAAGTTTTTCATAAGCAATGAAACCACCGCCTACTAACAAAATATTTTTATTGTCTAAAGAATAAAACATAGGGAAATAAGACATGTTATTTCTTTAATAGCATATAGCCATCTCTAATAGAATCAACTCTATTTGTTGCATACAATAAAATTGCTGCATTTAAATACGCCAAGTTCATTAGGTCCTCACTTGGATTCTTTAATTCTTTTAACATATCATCAAGTGTAATTTCTTTGTATTCTTTCTCATAGTTAATTCCAAAGTCTTCTAAAAGAACTTTTTCTTCAACAATTTCGCCCTCTTTCTCCAACCAATATTTAAAGTTTGAGAATACTTCAGGATTTCCCTCATTTCCTTTTAATACCAATAATTTTTCATAATTATCTTTAAACAACATATTGTATTTGCGTACATAAGGTTTATGAAAAGCAGAAGTAAGAGCATATTTAGAATTTGCTGGATTAAACAATTTTTCTACGGTATTAAAGACAGACCGCATAAAGAGTTTTTTTCGTAAAGGAGTAAGTGCGGATAATTCTTTAAAATAGTCTTTTCTATCAAAAAAATGAACATTATCTTCTAAAGTAATCTTTTCTATTAATTCTTTAAGCGTAATTCCAATATTTGAAGGTTGGGGTTCATCTCCTGAAATAATTAAATCAAAACTTTTATAGTCTTTGTTATTGACAAAAAAATCTTTTAATATTTTTGAATACAAGGGAAATAAATATGTTTGTTTCTTTTTACCATCAAAAGAAAAGCCCAATTCAATAGATTCTTTTATATTTGTTTTTTGAATAAAAGTATTACATGCTTCTAAACATCCTTTTAATTCATCATCACTTTCTAACTTTACGCGTAAACACATAAGAAAAGCTGCACTTTGCTCAGGCTCACATTCTTGATTTAAGATCATTCTAATAGCTTCAAAACACTCTTCTTTTTCTAAATCTCTATTGGATTTAGGCCCTGTTGCTACTGCTTTTAGATATTTAAAAAAACTCATTTACTTCCCTCTTATATTTTAAATATTTTATCATAATTAAGATTTTTCTATTGATTAAAAAACAGATAATGATAAAAAATAATCAAATAGGACAAAAATAGTCTTAATTAAAACTTAATAAAATTGATTACAATCAATATTTATGCTACAATTTAGTGATAAAATTATTACTATAGATTTAAAAGGAGATAATATGGCATTGAACAGAAGAGATTTTTTAAAAAGCTCAGCAGCAGCATCTGCAGCGGCAGCTATTGGAATGAGTGTTCCTTTAGAACTTCAAGCGAAAGCTAATACAGCTGAAACAGGTTGGAGATGGGATAAAGCAGCATGTAGATTCTGTGGTACTGGTTGTGGAATTATGTTAGCAACTAAATCAGGTAAAATTGTAGCAGTAAAAGGTGATCCTGCAGCTCCCGTTAATAGAGGACTTAATTGTATTAAGGGATATTTTAATGCAAAAATCATGTATGGAGCGGATAGGTTAAAAAAACCACTTTTAAGAGTTAATAAAAAAGGTGAGTTTGACAAACAAGGAGATTTTGCAGAAGTATCTTGGGAGAGAGCTTTTGATGAAATGGAAATACACGCTAAAAAAGCCTTAAAAGAAAATGGTCCTGAAGCAGTTGCGAACTTTGCATCGGGACAATATACTGTTATGGAAGGTTATGCCGCGCAAAAAATGATGAAAGCTGGTTTTAGATCAAATGCTATTGATCCAAATGCAAGACATTGTATGGCTTCTGCTGTTGTTGGTTTTTATCAAACGTTTGGAATTGATGAACCATCTGGATGTTATGACGATATTGAACTTACGGATACAGTTGTAACGTGGGGTTCTAATATGGCAGAAATGCACCCTATTTTATGGTCAAGAGTAACGGATCGAAAATTATCTAATCCTGATAAAGTAAAAATTATTAACCTAAGTACTTATACTCATAGAACATCTGATGTAGCAGATATGGAAATTATTTTTAAGCCCAATTCTGATTTAGCTTTATGGAATTATATAGCAAGAGAAATTGTTTATAACCATCCGGAATCAATTGATTGGGACTTTGTTAAACAAAATATAGTTTTTGCTGCAAGTCCTGTTAATATGGGTTACGGTATGAAAAATCCTGACAAAGAAAAGTCTATGGATAAATACAGTGATTTAGAAAAAGAAATAATGGAAAAAGAAGCTAGAAAAGTTATTTCAAAAGATGAAGCACCTGCACTTGCACCTTATGGGTACAAAGAAGGGGATGTAATGGTTAATAAACCTGCTGGTCTTAAGCACTGGGAAATTTCTTTTGAAGAATATAAAAAATTCTTGGCACCTTATACAGCAGAATATACAACAGAAGTTTCTAAGGGTAATCCTGATGAGAGTGATCTAGAGTTTATGAAAAAAATAAAAGAACTTGCTGATTTATATATTGAACAAGGAAGAAAAGTAGTTTCTTTTTGGACAATGGGAATGAATCAACATACACGTGGAACTTGGGTAAATACACTTGCTTACAATGTTCACTTTTTATTAAATAAACAAGCTAAGCCAGGTTCTGGTGCATTTTCATTAACAGGACAACCAAGTGCTTGTGGAACTGCAAGAGAAGTAGGTACATTTACACATAGATTACCAGCAGATATGATGGTTAAGAACCCAAAACACAGAGCTATTACTGAAAAAGCATGGAAAATTCCTTCTAAAACCTTAAATGGTATTGGAAATCAACATGTAATGAAAATCATGAGAGATATAGAAGATGGTTTTGTAAAATTTGCATGGATTTCAGTTACAAATATTTTCCATACAACCGCTTCTGCAAAACATTGGATTAAAGCAGCAAGAGAAATGGATGTATTTATTGTATGTTCAGATGGTTATCCAGGAATTTCTGCAAAAGTATCTGATTTAATTTTACCAACAGCTATGATTTATGAAAAATGGGGAGCTTATGGTAATGCTGAGAGACGAACACAACATTGGAGACAACAAGTTTTACCAGTTGGTGATTCTATGTCTGATACTTGGCAATGGGTTGAGTTTGCTAAACGTTTTACTGTAAAAGATTTATGGGGAGCTTCAAAACTTAGAAATGGAAGTGAACTTAAAGATGTACGTTCTGAGGCTTATAAAATGGGCTATTCTGATGATACAACTATGTATGATATTTTATTTGCAAATAAAGAAGCAAAAGCCTTTAAACTGGATTCAAATGATCCTATTCAAAAAGGTTATGACAATACGGATGGTTCTGGAGATAAAAGAAACGTTCTTGGTTCTGATGGAAAAGTATTTGATGGTTATGGTTTCTTTATTCAAAAATACTTATTTGAAGAATATGCTGACTTTGGACGTGGACATGGACATGATTTAGCTGATTTTGATACTTACCATAAAGTCAGAGGATTAAAATGGCCTGTTGTTGATGGGAAAGAAACGCAATGGAGATTTAACGCAAAATACGATCCTTATGCTGCTAAAGAAAATCATGGAGATTTTGCATTCTATGGAACATTGGCTAAAAAACTTTCATATGGGGATTTAAAAGGTATTACGAAAAAAGACAAAACAAGCTTAAAAAACAAAGCTAAAATCTTTGCACGTCCGTATATGGATGCACCAGAGATGCCTGATAAAGACTATCCTTTATGGATGAGTACGGGAAGAGTTTTAGAACACTGGCATTCAGGAACAATGACTATGAGAGTTCCTGAATTATACAGAGCAGTACCAGAAGCTTTATGTTACATGCATCCAGATGATGCAAAAAAAATGGATCTTACTCAAGGTGGTTTGGCTTGGATTGAATCAAGAAGAGGAAGAGTAAAAGCAAGGGTTGAAACAAGAGGAAGAAACAGACCTCCAAAAGGTTTAGTTTTTGTACCTTTCTTTGATGAAAAAGTATTTATTAATAAAGTTTGTTTGGATGCTACGTGTCCTCAATCAAAACAAACTGACTTTAAAAAATGTGCAGTAAAAGTTTATAAAGCCTAAATATGGAAATAACTAGAAGAGAATTTTTCTTAAAATCTGCACGAAGTGCGGGTTTATTAGCCCTTGGAGGTTTGGTTTGGAGTGCTTATGTTGATGAAGTAACTGCCTCTAAACTTATTTTAAGACCTCCAGGAGCATTAAAAGAAAAGGATTTTCTAGCAGCATGTATCAAGTGTGGGCTTTGTGTTGAAGCCTGTCCCTATGATACTTTATTGTTGGCAAAACCAGGGGATAATAAACCTCTAGGAACACCTTATTTTATCCCAAGAGACATACCTTGTTATATGTGTCCAGATATTCCTTGTGTTCCTATTTGTCCAACCAATGCTTTAGATGAAAAACGTGTTAGCTCTAATGGTATCTTAGATATCAATACTGCTGATATGGGGCTTGCACTTATTGATGAAAGCGCTTGTATTGCTTTTTGGGGAATACAATGCGATGCTTGTCACAGTGCTTGTCCACTTTTAAACGAAGCAATTACTTTAGAATATAAGAAAAATGATAGAACAGGAAAACATGCATTTATTGTTCCAGTTGTACATGCAGATGTATGTACTGGCTGTGGTTTATGTGAGAGAGCTTGTATTACACAAAAAGCTTCTATTTTTGTTTTACCACGTGAGTTAGTAACAGGACGTGCAGGAGATCATTATATTAAGTCTTGGAATAAAAAAGATGAAAAGCGTTTAAAAAATGCAAGAGAAATTAATACAAAAACAAAAATAAGCAATAGACCTGCAATAGATTCGTTAAATGATATGAAAGGACTTTTAGATGATTAGAAAATACAAATATCTCATCTTAAGAAGATCTTTTCAAATTTCTTTAATGTTTTTATATTTTGCAGGAAATGCTTGGGGATTTACTTTTTTACAAGGTAATTTATCTTCCTCTTTGTTGCTTGGATTTATTCCATTAAGTGATCCTTATGCTGCTTTGCAAATGTTAGTTGCAGGTGCAGTTTTAAGTGGCGATTTATTAATAGGTGTTTTAATCATTTCCCTATTTTACATGAGCATAGGCGGACGTGCTTTTTGTTCTTGGGTATGCCCTATTAATATAATTTCTGATGCAAGCAATTATATTAGAAGAAAATTTGGCTTTAACAAAATCCAAAAAAAACAACCCGCAAGCAGAAACTTACGGTACTTTGTTTTGTTTTTAAGTTTGTTGCTTTCGTATTTTTTAGGACTTAGTGCTTTTGAATTTATATCACCTATCTCTATGGTACATAGAGGTTTGGTTTTTGGTATGGGCTTTGGTTATGGAGCTGTTGTTATTATTTTTTTATTCGATTTATTCGTTTTAAAAAATGGTTGGTGTGGACATATATGTCCCTTGGGTGCTTTTTACTCTTTGGGTGCTAGGTTTTCACTTATTAAAGTCACTCACGATGCGCAAAAATGTACAGCATGTATGGACTGTAAAGATGTTTGTCCAGAAAATCAGGTTTTGTTTATGATTAATAAAGAATCAATTCCTGTATTAAGTGGAGAGTGTACATCTTGTGCAAGATGTATAGAAGTATGCAATGACGATGCATTAAATTTTACAATTAGAAATTTTAAAGGAGAAAAAAATGAAACTTAGAAATACAATTTTAGGTCTTGGTATTATAGTAGCAGTTTTTATTGCTGGATGTACGGATGCAAATAAAAGTTATTCAACAGTAAACGAAGAATCTTTAGGTTTAAGAAAAACTAACCTTTACACAGAAGATACAACAACGGGTGATAAAACTATGTATGGAACAGGTGAACCAATGAGTGGTTATAAAATCAAGAGAGCCTTCCAAGATGCGCCTCCAATGATTCCACATAGCACAGAAGGTTTATTGCCTATTACTATTGAGAATAATTCATGTACTGGATGTCATGATCCAGCAGTAGCAGAATCTATGGGAGCAACTCCTATTCCAAAATCACACTTTATTAATTTTAGACCTGAGCATATGTACTCTTTAAAAGAAGGTTTCAAAAAAAGTATTGATGTGATGAAAAATGAAGTATCTATTAAAGAAATACCTACTTTATCTGGATCAAGATTTTCTTGTACGCAATGTCATGCACCTCAAAGTACGGGAAAACTAGTAGTTAAAAACAATTTTAAAGCTACTTTTTTAAACAAAGATGGAGAGAGTAAATCCAGATGGCATGAAGTATTAACAAAAGATTTAGATACTCTAAAAAATGATATAGAGAATTTAGACAAATAATGAACAGAAGAGAACTCTTTGGCTCTCTTGCTTTTAAAAAGCAAGAGAGTATTATTAGACCCCCTTACAATAAAGAAGATATTCTTTTTAATGATTGTGTAACATGCGAAGGTTTATGTAAAGACATATGTCCTAGCAATATTATAGTCATTCAAAAGAATAAATCACCTATGTTAAATTTTGAGAATGCTGGCTGTACCTATTGTGATGAATGTGCAATAATTTGCCCTACAAAAGCACTTAGTTTAGAATTAAAACATACCATCAAAGCAAACATTAGCATTAATACTCAAAAATGTTTATCCTGGAATCAGACCATGTGTTTTTCTTGTAAAGATCCTTGTTTAGATCAAGCGATTGATTTTATTTCTTTATTTAAACCCTCAATTAATGATAATTGTACCTCTTGCGGATACTGTATAAAAGCCTGTCCAACAGGTGCTATTGAAATAAGTATATAAATGAACGCTTTAAAAATACTTATGTGTCTACTTTTTTCATTCTTACTATCTCACGCTAAAAATATTGAAGCAAGCTATAGTTTCTCTCTTGATGCAGGTGTTACAGATATGATTAAACACAAGAAAAAACTGTATATTAGTACTCAAGAAGGAACGCTTTTCTCATTTGACTTAGATACAAAAGAAATAAAAGCCCTAGTTAAAATGCCAAAAACAAAAGACTTTTTAAATAAAGTAATGCCTTCTAAAATATATTCTCTTGATATTATTGAAAATAGAATATTACTTTTAGCTCAAGGCTTAAAAGGTGCCAGACATCTTTTACTTTATGAAAATAAAAAATTACTAACTGTTCTTTCAGATGAAAAACATCTATTTATTTCTCAAGCAAAATTTATAAATAAAAATCTAATCATATTTGCAAGTCTTGCAAATGAAATTTATTTATACAATATCAAAGAAAAAAAAAGTTTGTATATTAAACAAATATCTGCTTCAAAATTCTCACATTTTGTATTAAATGAAAAAAAAGATAAGATAATTATTGCAGATGAAAGCGGAGATTTAAAAGTTCATAAGAGTTTAAGCGGTGAATTTATTAAAGCCTATGAAAAACAAAATCTTGACAATGTATTTCAAGTAGCTATTAAAAAAAATGTCATTTTAACAGCAGGACAAGACAGACGTGCAGTTGTTTATAATCAAGGAAAAACATTTTATAAAAAGGTAAAATTCTTGATATATGCATGTGCATTAAGCCCAAGTGCGAATCTTGCTGCAATTGCGCATGATGAAGAAAACAATGTATTGATTTTTAATACAAAAACAAAAGAAGAATTATTTGTATTAAAAGGCAATAAAATGCTCTTAAACCGTATTTTGTTTATCAATGAAAAAGAACTTTTCATAAGCAATGACGGCAAAAGCATTAATTATTATATCTTACCCTAAAGGAATAAAAATGAATATCTCAAGTATCGTAGTAAAAACCCTAGAAAAAAATCTAGACGCTGTAGTAACTAGCTTAAAAAACTGTGAGGCCTGTGATTATCACATGCACGATGAGCAAGGTCGTATTATTATTACAATTGAAGGCGCAAATGTTGAAGAAGACTTAAAAAAATTACGTGTAATTGAAGAACTTCCTTTTGTAATAGCAGCAGAAATGCAAATGGCGTATAGTGAAGATGAACTGGATCAAAATATGGAAAAATTAAAGAACAGTGACGTTATTCCAAAAGGAATCAATGACAATGATATCAATCCAGAAGATATTTTATACAATGGAGATTTAAAGAAAAAAGACTTAGAAGCATTTTCAAGACAATTGGACTCTGCTCAAGTTCAAAAAA
>Ga0105355_10000892_pt1 | contig 27676 bp, 28 predicted proteins | sample GOMGulsemesocosm_2_FD_83508 | JGI IMG/M metagenome (GOLD analysis project Ga0105355, IMG submission 83508) | Methane-oxidizing microbial communities from mesocosms in the Gulf of Mexico - GOM9C Gulf of Mexico | ecosystem: Environmental > Aquatic > Marine > Cold seeps | place: Gulf of Mexico...
AAAATAATGACATTAGAAAATAAAGCTTCTATTGATGAGCTTACAAATGCGTATAATAAAAATACTGTTACTAGCTTCATTAAACTGTGGTTAGAAAAACGTGATTTTTGTTTTCTAATTTTAGATATAGATCATTTTAAAAAAGTCAATGATACGTATGGACATCCTGCGGGTGATTTTATTCTTAAAAATATGATAGCTCTTATTTCAGAAGAATTGTCAAAAGAGGATATTCTTGGACGTTTTGGAGGAGAAGAATTTTTAATTTTAATTAATGATTACTCAAGTAATAATATTCTAAAAATTGCAAACAGAATAAGAACAATTGTTTGTAATCATGACTTTATTTATGAAGGAACGAATATTGATATTAGTGTATCTATTGGCTGTACTTTTTGCCAAAAAGGTGAAGACTATACTACTGTGTACAAAAGATGTGATACTGCTTTATATGAAGCAAAAAACACAGGAAGAAATAAAGTAATCTACAATGAGAATATTATTGATAATGATTCTAAGTAGATATTAAGCTCCACTTAAGATGAATACGGGAAATATTGAAGAATAAGAAGGATATAGATTGATTAAAACAGAAGATATTATTAAGATTGCTGGTTATTTTAGCGTAATTGCTCACACTCCTGGACGATTAAGAGTTAGAGTCTCTTCAAAAATTAAAAATGAAAGTTCTTCTATAACCATTAAAGACATAGAAAACATACCCGAAAAAATCAAAGGCATCACCAGTATAAAAGTTAAAAAAATAATTGGTTCCGTAACTATTATATATGATCCTGTTGTTTTTCCCTCTTCTTTATGGGAAGATTTAATAAAAGGTGAGAATCTTGAAGAGATTACTTCTATGATTAATTCATTAGCTAAGGAGGTTATTTAGTTGAAAGCAAATACTTTTGAAAAAGAGAGTCCATTTATACAAGATTTGGAAACAAATGAGAATCTAGAAGATTTACAAGAAAGTAATGAAACTTCATTACAAGCTGATTTTTCATACCTAGACAAAAAACGTGTAGATTTGAACTTGAGTGAAACAGCACTTTCACAAGTTCTACGAATTGCTGTTTATGACGAAATGCAAGCCTACGAAACGTATAGCGCAATACTTGTAAATTTAGGAGATATTGAACCTTTTTCTAGTATTAAACAAGCAGAAGCTGTTCATTATTCTGTTTTGATTTCATTGCTTGAAAAGTATGAAATTGATGTACCTCTTAATGACTGGAGCAACAAACTTACTGTGCCTAAAACATATATAGAATGTTGTGAAGTTGGTGTAGCTACAGAAATAGTAAATATTAAAATGTACGATGATTTACTAAAATATATTCAAGAAGAAGATGTAAAGGATGTTTTATATCGTCTACAAGCTGCTTCTTATAATAATCACCTTCCTTTATTTAGGAACTGTGTGAAAGAATATTACAATCAAGATACAAGTTCTGCTTTATTTAATCCTGAAGAAATGATGAGTAAAGCAAGTGAGTATCAAAACCTATTAGAAGATATAGCAACAGGAAACATAGACCAAGATAAAATAACACAATTATTAGGGAAAATGAATGTTTCAATGATTTCAGGCGCTGCTCTAGGCGCGGCATCAAGTGCTTTTTTAAGTACGTATTTAAATAAAAATGAGGAGTAAGTTATGGCATTACCATTTATATTAGGATTGGCGTTAGGCGCAGGAGCAGTGGTAGCTTTTAATAAAAGCGATAAACTACAAGAAAAAGCATGTAAGGTTGTTGATAAATCAAAAGAACTTGCATGTTCATCATTGGAAAAAAGTAAAGAGCTTGTAAGCGAAGTGAAGAGTAAAATTATGACAAGTTCAAAAGAGCTTGAAAATGAAACAAGCGAAAATACGTTTTTAGAAGAACCAAAAAAACGTGTACGTAAAGTTAAAGCTAAGGAAGAAAGTTAATGAAAGAACTGCTAATTAATACGGGTGATGAAAGAAATGTTTTAGGTCATATAGTTAGTGGTGCTGTTGCATCCGCACTTATTTCTGGAACTATAAATTATAAAAAAGTTATGGAAAAAAAAGTTAAACCAAACCTTGCTTTAAAAGATACTATTAAAAAAACATCTCAAGGCGCAATTGCTACTGGTGCTGCAATTGCTACTTCTAATTACCTTGGGCAAAAAGGCGGTTTAATGAAGGCTTTAAGTGCTGTTTCAATAGGAATGGCGGGTATTTATGCTCTTGAAATTTTAGATGAGAAATTTAATGCACAAGACGAGGCAAAATAATGCAAAAATATGATAATAATATAGAAAACTCAAGAAATACGAGGAATACACAGATTAATCCATATATTAATCAAAACAATGAAGTACAAAATAATAATACTTCAAATGTACAAAATCCTCTTGGTGGTTTTTCTCAAGGTGATTTTGTAAAAGGAGCACTTATTGGTGCCGCCGTTACTTTTCTTTTAACCAATAAAGGTGCACAAGAAAAAATTATGAATGCAGCAGCAAAAGGTAGTGAACTTTTTCAAGCTGGAATGGAAGAGCTAAAAGAAAGATATGAAGATGCTAGAGCTCAAATGGACGAATCAGGCGAGTAAGATAAAATGAGTAATACATTTAAAAAAGTTCACCAAACATCCTGCCGAGCTAGATATCGCTTTAATTTGTTAAAAGAAGAATTTATTGATGATAATATTTTGTCTGCATATCTTGAAAAGATTAAAGGTGTTAATAGTGTAAGAGTAAATAAAAAAGCATCTTCTATTATTTTTAATATAAAAAATACTGAAGTATGTTACGAAATTGAAAGTATTCTAGACAAATTAACTCTAGATGATTTATTAAATGATGGTTCTTCAAATTCACTAAGTATTGCGCATATCAGTGAAGAAGCTCCAAGCGTAAAGGGTGTTATTCGTGCTTCTTCTGCATTAATTTCAGAGCGCTTTATTTCAAATGATTTCTTAAAAGCTTCTATAACGTTGGGAGCAGCTGCTCCTATGTTAATTGATGGAAGTAAAGAGTTATTTACCGAAGGATTAACTTCTAAAGTTTTAGAAAGTGCTGCTGTTGCAGTATCAGTATTTAGAAAAGATTATTTAGCTGCCAATTCAACCAATGCAATGTTAGAGCTTGGTGAATATATAGAAGAAACCACTGTACATAAAAGTGATGATTTATTAAAAGAGTTGTCTAAACCAAATGTAAAAGAAGCTTGGTTACAAACAGAAGAAAATGGAAAAATTGTAGAAAACCTCATTCCAACAGAAAGTATACAAATTGGCGATATTATTGTTGTGGGGGCTGGAAGTACTATTCCTATTGATGGCCATATTGTATCGGGAGAAGCATCTGTTAATCAAGTCTCTATGACAGGAGAAGCGGAACCTGTTTCTAAAAGCAGAGGAGACAGAGTAATTTCTGGAACGGTTATTGAAGATGGACGTTTAAAGATATGGGCTGAGTGTGTTGGTAATGATACCGCAACACAGCGTATTAAACACTATATTGAGAATTCTTTAAATGAACAAAGCTCTGTACAGTTAAAAGCAACAAAACTTGCAAATAAATTGGTACCTGTTACCCTTGGATTAGCGGGAGTTTCTTATGTGATTTCAAGTGATTTTGAAAGAGTAGCTTCTGTTTTACAAGCAGATTATTCTTGCGCTTTAAAACTAGCAACGCCTGTGGCTTTTAAATCAACCATCTCAAAAGCTGGAAATGACGGAATTATGATTAAAGGGGCTAAAGCAGTGGAAGCACTTGGCCTTGCTGATACATTTATTTTTGATAAAACAGGTACTTTAACATCGGGAGAATTAGAAGTTATGTCTATTGATTCTTATGATAAATCCTGGAGCGAAGACGATATTCTAAATTTAACTGCAAGTACGGAAGAGCATTATTTTCATCCTGTTGCAGAAGCTGTTGTAAAAGCTGCAAAACAAAAAGGTTTTGTACATATGCATCATGAAGAAGTAGAATTTATAGTAGCGCATGGTGTAAAAACGGAAGTTAATGGAAAAACAGTTATTATTGGTTCAAGACACTTTTTGGAAGATGATGAAAAAATTCCTTTTGCTAAACATAAAAAATCCATTGAAAAATCCTTAGAAGATGGACGTACTTTACTGTATATTTCTTATGATGGGAAATTATTAGGAACGATTGGTTTATCCGATCATTTAAGGCACAATACAAAAGAAGCACTAGAACGTTTAAGAACATTGGGTGTTAAAAATATTATTATGTTAACAGGTGATACCAAAGAAAAAGCCGAATTAATTTCTAGTGAATTAGGAATTGATAAGGTGTATGCGAGTCTCTTGCCTACAGATAAAGCAAGAATTGTAAAAGAATTAATGCAAGAAGGTCATACTGTCGCTTTTATTGGTGATGGAATTAATGATGCACCTGCTTTAATTTCTGCTCATGTAGGTATTTCTATGAGTAAGGGTGCTGATATCGCAAAAGCAACGGCTGATGTTTCTTTATTAAAAGATGATATAGAAGCAGTAGTTGAAGCAAAAGAGTTTGCCAATAAAACAATGAAATTAATTAACAATAATTTTAATACAACTGTAGCTGTTAATTCCGTTATTTTAGCAGGGGCAACTTTAGGATTTTTCACTCCTATTGTTACAGCTGTTTTACATAATGGAACTACAATTGCTTTATTGTTAAATTCAATAAAAGGTATTAAGTTAAATAAAGAAAAGTAATTAAACAGGCATTGCTTCAATTTAAGTTTTCTTAGATAGAATTCTGATAATTATTATCAGAAGGAAAGTTATGCCGATTATTTTACACCTAGCTACTATTTTAACCTTTGCTTTAAGTATTAAAACACTTGAAGGAAGTACAAAAGTTATGATTAAAAGAAGGAAAAGGAGACAGAAAGATGGGATTTGATTTAGAAATTCAAAAAGAAGCTGCCAAAATAGCAATGAGTGCAAGTTTAGGTGCTACTGTTGTAACATCAATGTTTATGAAAAATAAATTGGCTAAAAAAACACATATTATTGCAGGTGCTGCTTTCTGTGGTTTTGCTTTATGGCATCATATGTTATACCAAAAGAAAAATAAAACAAGCAGTAAAAACAAAGAAAAAATTAAAGTATAAAAATAACTTTCTTTTTTGCCCATCTTTGGTTATACTAGTGCAGACATATCAATAATAAAGGCTTTAAATGTCAAAACATGACGAAGTAATAGAACAACTAAAATTAATTGTTAAACAAAAAGGTTTAAAATATACAGAACAACGTGAGATTGTTCTTAGAGTACTGATGAGTGTTGAAGAACATTTGACAGCTGAAGATGTTTATAACCATATTAAATCTTCATATAAAGAATCTAATATTGGAATTGCAACTGTTTATAGAGCACTTTCTTTTCTAGAAGAAGTTAAATTAATTACTTCTATAGCCTTTGGTACTGAGGGTAAAAAATATGAAGCAAATATAAAAGCACATCATGATCATTTAATTTGTACAGCCTGTGGTAAAATTATTGAATTTTTAGACGATGAAATAGAAAAAAGACAAGACAATATTGCAAAAGTGAATAATTTTAAAATTACTTCTCACTCTATGCAACTATATGGTACTTGCGAAGAATGTCAAGCAAAAAGCTAAAAGCGTTAAGAAGCAAAAAGCTTCTTAACGCTTTTATAAAATTCGCTCTTTTATAGTATTTATCCACGCATCAATTCTTTCTTCACTTAAATCATCTTGATTATCTTCATCTAAAACTAAGCCTACAAATTCATTTTTTATCTGTGCTGTTGATTCTTCATGGCAAAAACCCTCAGTTGATGTAAAACCAATAATATTAGCACCTGTGTCTTTTAATGCGTCATACATAGTCCCAAGACCATCTACGAAGGTATCTGCATAAGAATCTTGGTCTCCTAAACCAAATAAAGCAATGGTTTTCTCAGAAAAGTTGATATCACAAAAATCTCCCCATGAATCTTCCCAATCATCTTGTAAATCACCATCACCCCAAGTAGATACTCCAAAAATGATTTTTTCATAATTATTGATTTTTTGTATACCTTCATCACATATATTATAGGTATCTATATCCCCTAATTTAGTTGCTAGCCTTTTTGCTATGTCTTCTGTATTTCCTACGCTAGAAGCGTAAAATATTGCTGTTGCCATTGTTTATCCTTGTATGTTTCGTATAATTGATCGTAGAGAATAGGGTATGACTTTAATTTCATAATTTTTGTCTTCTAATTCATCTACTTTTATTTGTATATGTCTGTTAAAATTTTCAAGTTTTGGATATACCAAATATACTTGCTTAAACTCACTTTGTTTAATTGAGTCAATTGCTGTATTAATATCATCTTCAATTTTTAAATTTTTAGGATCAATTTGTTTCCATGAGGTATAAATTTTTAAAGGAACAGCATTTTTCTTAAAGATACAAATGGAATCTCCATTATCTACTACCTTATTATCTTTATTCATATTTCTTATCTTATTTAATACAAATTCATGAAAAAGTAGATTCTTATCAAAAAACAATTGTAATTTATTGTTTACAAAACAAGTTGCAATAACTTTTGCCATTGGTAAGAGTTTAGAACTTGCATATATGTGTTTTTTCATTTCTTTGTTTAGATAATTGTTTATAATTAACGTAGAATGCAAACAAAAAAGAAAAGATTCTTTTCTTTTAAAAGGTTTAATATAAGAAATGGCTTTTAAAGAATTTATTTTGTATTCAAATATTTTTTTAAAAGTATACTTACTTAATATTTTTTGCTCATATTTGGAAAAATAGTAATATTCTTTTATTAATGTTGAACTTAATGATAAAAACAATTGTCTAAGTTTTTCTTTATTATTAAAGTGATCAAAAAAATACGGTAAGGATTCTTCCTCTTGAAAGAACCCAATAAGATTATTTTGCATTTTTATAACGTTCACAATCTGCATAACAAGTAGCACAATCTTTAAGATCCATTACTCTTACATATTCATCATATACACATGAAATAGAACGTTTGGCACATATAAAAGGTATCTTGTATTTTTTTGCCTGGGTTTTGTATTTAAGCATGGTATTGTGATTTAAAAAAGAAGTTAACATTACAATACAATCTGTATCAATAGGAATTTTCTTTTTAGGAGCGGAAGATTTTTTTCTTGCATCCCAATGATTAATGTTTTTTGCACCTAAATCTTCTAACATCGACTGAATATGTGAAATTTTATCTCCACCTATAATTAATATACTCATTTTATCTCCATTATTAACAGGTACAACCCGTAGGTTTCACCAAGTTTTGTTTATTGTCTGTACAAAAATCAATCATAATTGATATCCTTAATGATAATCGTTATTAAATTTTAGTGTAAGTTTTCTTAAAGTACTATTAATAGTGAGAACTGTTATCATATTTATGTAAGTATGTAAAAAATTGTAAAGAAATAGAGTGTAAATGAGTAGTGAAAGGAGTATTTTTCTTTGCAGCTTAGTTAAATAAAACTAAGCGCACGAATATTTTGTATTATCTTTTTGCTGTTTTGTACAAATTAACATACCAATCATCGCTGGTATCTTCTGAGGTTAATTGAAATAATGAAATTTCAATTGTATCATTATGATATTCAACAGATTCAATTTTTTCAAGAGGAATCTCTAAAGCCATTTCACAGTATTCAAGCAATACTTCTTCATAAATGAACTCTTCTTGATGGTATCCTTGTTCAAAATTTGTAATTAAAAAATATGTTTCCATTGTCTCTCCAAATTGTATTGCGGAATTATTATCAAATAAAGCTTAAGAAAGTTTTAAATTGATAGTAAAGTGTGTGAAAATTACAGAAATCACTGTTTTTTATAGTAATTAACTTATTTCTTTTTTCTAGAAGGCAAATATTTGAAGAAAAAGTAAATAATCCCTGTCATTAGTATGGCAAATAATAATGCTTCAAAACTAAATTCAACTTCTTTGCTTCTATCTGTTTGTATCTCTTTTGATGCAAATAAAAGCATAATTGAAACAAACATAAATGTGGCAGTCATTATTGCAATAATATGTGCGAATAACATATGAAATTTTGTTATATAAAAATCCTTAACCATTTTCCATGTAAAAAAACTGCTTAATAAAGTAACTACAAGAACTATCGCTCTATCATCCATTATGAATCCTTTTGAGGCAAAGCCCTGTGTATATATTTGGGATATTGTATTTTGTTATTACTTAAAGCTTCGTTATTCTTTGGAGCTATTTCTCTAATTTTTTAAGGAGATTATGTGCTACTTAGTATTCTTAATAATTTAATCTATACTTGTGAACAGATTTTATAGAGAAACTTTTCTTTTTTACTTTGTAAAAGGATATTGGTTATGATTAATGAATGCAAAGACAGTATAGTTATTTTTTTACTTAAGACTATCCTAAGTACTTGGGGAATAATAGTTAGTTAAATTACTTCTACGAATTTTTAATTTGTATGTATCTTCTTACTTTTGTTTTTAATTAAAAAAGATTTAATAAATAAAGCTCATAAACTTGATTTAAGCATGATACAAACATCAATCTTTCAAAGTCAATGCTTCTTAATATAAATTCCTATTTTCTCTTCACAAGCGAGAGAAGAAGAATTTATTTTCCAATTATTTAATCTACATATAAATCTCTGATTTTAAAAAATATTTCTTTATTCTTTAAAAATAAATCAACTAAAACTGGGTCAAAATGTTTTGCTTTTCCTTCTTCCAATAAAGCAAATATTTTATCATCACTCCAAGCTTTTTTATAGACCCTATGGCTACCTAAAGCATCAAATACATCAGCAATAGCCGTAATTCTTGCATAAATATGTATCTTTTCTTTTTCTAAACCTTGAGGATAGCCACTTCCATCCCATTTCTCATGATGTTCGTGAGCAACAATAGCAGCAGCTTGTAGAACTTTTCTTTTGGAACCTTTTAATATATTAAAGCCTATTTGTGCATGATCTTTCATTATTTCAAATTCCAAAGAAGTAAGTTTTCCTGGTTTTTTTAATATCTTGTCTGGAATTCCTACTTTCCCAATATCATGCATTGGGGAGGCTGATAATAATATTTCAGCTTCTTTTTTGTCTAAGCCATATAATAAGGCTAGGTTTTTTGAATATTCTGCAACTCTTTTTACATGGTTTCCTGTTTCTTCACTTCTACTTTCTCCTACTTCTCCCATCTTATAAATTATTTCTTTTTGCGTATCTTCAATTTCATTGTGCAGATTAAAAAGTTCAGTGATATCATGCCTTATACCCATATATTTTATTACTTCTTTCTTTTCGTTTTTGATAGCTACATAAGTTACATTAGTCCAATATGCTTTATTGTCTTTTGTATAGTTTTTTACTGTACCCTTCCAAGTTCCTCCTGTTTTTAATGCTTTGTGTACCTCTTTGAATACTTCTTTATTCTCTTGGGCACCTTTTATCATGTTAAAACTGTTTCCTATAAGTTCTTCTTTCCTGTAACCCGTAAGTTGACAATATGCTTTGTTTACATAAAGAAATTCATATTTTAAATTGAACACCGAGATAATGTTGGCTTCATCAAGTGCATTTCTATATTCTTTTGCTATATTCATAGTATCACCATGATTTTTTGATTCATCATGAAGAAGTATTTTAAAATACTCTTTCATATTCTCATGCTCCGTAATATCTGTTCTGATACTAATATATTCAATGACTTCATTCTTTTCATTAAGTATGGGTTTAATAATAGTTTTTACCCAATACGAAGAACCATTTTTTGTTAAGTTTTTAATATTACCTCTCCAGGTATTTTTGTGTTTCTTAATAGTTTCCCATATGTCTTTAAAAACCTGTTTTTTTGTATCGGGATGTTTAATAATATTTTGATTCTTCCCAATAAGTTCTTTTCTGCTATATCCAGATAACTTACAAAACTCATCATTAACATATGTGATTATCCCGTTCGGAGTTGTTTTAGAAACAATTGTACATTCATCTACAGCATCTTTATATTGATTTCTTAATTTGCGTAAGGGGCCTAAGATACTTTTTATAACGAAAAACAAAGAAAAAAATATGAAAAAAGAAATGATAAAAAAGAATAAATAGGTAATATCTTTAATTTTATGTATTTCATTATGAACTACACTTATTAGGGTATTTCTTATATGTTCACTTTGTTTATCTATTTCTTGTAAATAGACTTTAATTTCTTTTAACAAAGCAAAATTTTCATTTACACCAATAACTTTTTGGTACATAACAAGTTTCGAAAACTGACTTTTATATGAGATTAGAGCATTTTTGTATTTTAAATGTTTTAAGTTTGGACTACTTAACAAAGCATCAATCTTTTTATTAAATTCTTTTTCATAGAACAAATTTTTATGGAAAATAAAGTCTTTTTCATCTTTTCTTAATGCGTATACATCCGCGAGTAAACTATTATCTGTTACGTGCATACCATGGGTTAATAAGATATCAACTGTGAGTTTTATTTCTTTATGTAAAGCATCTTCTTCGTTTAATCCTATTATTCTTTCCATTTGAACAACATCATAAAAAGTTTTTTGATATTTTTTAATTAAAATAGTATAAGCAGTAATATCAGTAGAGTCAAGTTCATGCCTGTCTAAAGCTTCTTTTAATTTTTTTAATTTAACACTTAAGGTATTGGCTTCTTTAGAAAATAATACGGAATATTTTAACTCTTTTTTGTGCATAAAGTCTTTTTGAATAACAATGAGGGCATAAACCTTTGAATTAATTCTTTCAACTTTTTCTAACATTTTATGCAACACACTTGTTTTATTAGCAGACGAAATTATTAGAAAAAAACAACCAGAAAAACCCAATGATTATAATTAAAGTACTTAAGATTAATTTACTTTTAATTGAAAAATAATGATTTAAATTTGATATTTTCATAGTAGAATCTCTTTCCTAAGAACCCAAACATATTATCCTAGGTAGGATAATATAGCTCTTGTAATACGTTTTATTGTTTATCTTATTAATTAAGTATAGAACTAAGTATCTTTAATTATAATTAAAGATACTTTAAGTGTTAAACTACTTAAGTAGCTGATTATTAAAGGAAACTTTTTATTACACGAAGTCTTTTGTTATAATGCATAATGAATAAATAGGAGTTATCGTGTATGAAATGAATATTCAGTGTCCTTATTGTTTACAAGCAATTAGTGTTTTATTAGACTTAGGTGTTTACAACTATACAAGTGTTATAGATGACTGTGAAGTATGCTGTCGTCCCATTGAGTTATCCTACAATGTAGAAGATGGAGAAATAACTACTTTTTCATATTCTTCTATGGAAGGGAATGAGTACTAAGCTTACTTATTATTTTTTTATTTCTCACAAGTATAAAAATGCTGCCTTTAGTATTTTAATTAGCATGAAACATTATTAAATGTTAAAGGTAAAAATACAAAGGCATACATTTTAATTAATAAATTTTATTTAAAATACTTATTTTAAGAAAAGTTTTTTAAAAAATGAAGAAGCATTTTGTGGGTTCCAAGATACGATTAAACAAGGTAATTTTAAACTTCCATATGCATTTATCTCTTTAATAATAGTAATATCACCAAATTTACTGAACAATTTAAAGTGATCTTTTTTAATTGCAAAGACATACAAGTCAATCTCATTATCAATAAATATATTATAAGTAGAGAGCATTAAATATTTAAATTCCATATTTAAACCTTTATTATTATGTTTAATTACATTTCGCGATATTTCAGCAAGTGTATCATGACTCTTTCTTTGAGCATTAAAAGAGTAGATTGCATCTGAGGGTAAAGTATTGTTTTCATCAAATATAATACGACAAGTAGCGCTTAATTCCTTGTTTTTTCTATAGGTAATGATTGCTGAGTTTTTGTCATATTTATCAAAATTAAGATATTCAATAAGATCTTTAAATTCGTTGTCATAAGATAGAGAAGAAAAAACTGTGCTTCTTAGTGTAAATACTTCAATTAATTCTTCTGCATTTACAATAAGCCCTAAGTTCTTATTTGTATTTTGCCACCTTAGGTTTTTGTTAAAAGAAATACTTTCTTCAATGACTTCTTCTAAAAACAACCTGTTTTTAAACAACATTAATGCATTTTCTTGTTCTTCATTAAATGCTTCACTCATATAGGGAAGCGATCGTTGAATACTTTGTTCTACTAAGTCATTTAGCTTGTCTAAACTTTTATTTTTGTTTACATAAATCATTTTAATCCTTTGTGTTATGTAGGATTATTTTAATGAATAGCTGTCACAGTTTGCGTCACAAAATATAATTATTTATTAAGTTATTTATTTTATATTGGCTTGTTTGGATGTTATTTAATTGATGATGGAGAAAAAATTAGAAGTTATTTATTTTGATTATGAAAGAGGAATTTAGTATTTAAATATTTTTAAAATGAAGAATGAAAATAAACTAATTATTAATTATGTTTATTTTACATCCAATTGAGGGAATGGTTTCTATTAGTTTGTGTTCAAGTTTTGTTCTCATTCTGTAAATAAGTGTTCTTAAAGTACTTTGAGAAATACTTTCTGCGGGCCATAATTGGTGTTCAATATCTTGAAAACTCAAAATACTTCCACGTGCGTGAATAAGAAGCTGCAATAAGCTATTCTCTTTAATACTTAGGCGTACAGGAAGGTCTGTAAAATATAACTGTTCTTGTTTTGTATTATAATAATAATTAAAACCCAAATCTATACTGTTTTCATCTGGAATGGCATTTTTATTAATATTAAGTTTATAAACAGCCAAAATTAAACTTGATTTTAATTCAGCTCTGGTAAAAGGTTTTAGAATATATCCTAAAGGATCGGTTTTAACCGCTCTTTGTAAGGTCTCATCATCAGAAAAAGCGGTTAAATAAACAACTGAAATATTATTCATTTTTTGTAATTTTTTCGCAATTGCAATACCATCTTTGGAGTTTTGTAAATTGATATCCAGTAGGGCAATATCAGGGCAGGTATTCTTAACACTTTGTATAGCTTGTTCATAGGATGCTACCATATCCGTTACTTCATAATTAAGTTTAAGTAAAGCACTTCTTATATCTAAAGCAACAATACTCTCATCTTCAACAATTAGTATTTTTATTTTAGGTATTTTCGTTCCAGGTGATTTCAACATGTACTCCTTTTTTTGAATTGATATTTATATTACCCTTTAGTTGGGACACTGCAAGCGTATTAACCAAAACAATACCTAATGATGTCCATGCAATGTCTTTTTCATATCCAATTCCATCATCACTTACTTCTAGTTTATATTGTCCTTCACTTTTTGATAAAGAAATATTAATATTCCCTTCTTTATTAATAAATGCGTATTTAAAAGAATTTGAGATAAGTTCATTTAAAATCAAGCCACAATAAATAGCTTGTTGCATTTTTAGTTTGCACTGAATATTGTAATGAATGTTTATATTATTAGAATAAGAATCTTTTAATTCATTAATTAAAATATCAAAATACTCATAAGCATTAATATAAGAAATATTATCTTGTGTATATAAAAGTTCATGTAAGTGGCTCATTGCAGAGATTCTATTTTGTATAGTAAGGAAAAGATCTTTTGTATTCTCATCTTCTATTTCATCACTTTGAAGACGTATTAAAGATACTATGGTTTGCATATTATTCTTTACACGATGATTTAATTCTTTTAATAATAAACCTTTTTCATTTAAGGCAATTTTTAGATCCTTCGTTTTTTCATTCACCTTTATTTCTAAGCGATATTTTTCATTTTCTTGTTGAGTAATTAGTCTATTTTTCGCTTCTTCTTTATCTTTTTGCAAATAATTAATTCTATCTGCTAAGGCAATAGCAAATATAATTACTTCGCATAAGAGCATGGATTCAATCATATATGGAAAATATTCATAAAAATCGAATAAGCCTGAACTAGAGATAAACATTAAAACAATAGCAAGAGCAATTAAGAACCAGCCAAACAAGATAAAATAAGCTGCACGTACTTTTTTAATAGCAGAATAAATAGTAATAAAAACCAAGTATATTAATAAGAGTAAATTGAGTATATTTCTGTATTTGTCATAAGAGTCACTTAATACAAATATCAAAACAGATAAAGGAATAAGTATTAAAAAAGTATTTAATATAAAATTTAAGCGTCTGTATTTTTTAATATTAAGGGATTTTTTTGTAAACAGTGCCAATGCAAAAATAGGAAAAGAGACAATGGCTGAGGCTAAGTTTACTACAATAGGAAGGAAGGATGCTTCTAAAAGATAAATATTTGCCATACCCACATACATTAAATGATGTATTACTATTCCAAGAACATACAAAACATAATAAAAATAAGAGATGTCTTTTGTGAAAAAATAAATAAATAAATTGTAAATAGCTAAAATTAACATAGCACCAAAAAATAAAGCCAAAATTAGCTGATGTTGTATTTCTTGTGAATAAAAATCTTCTTCTTGCCAAAGCTTTAATTTTACAATTAAGGAAGTAATATGTGAGCTTACTTTTAAATAATAGGTTTTACTTTCATATGCATTTAAGTGAATCTTGAACGTGGGATTAATATTCGTCCTTGAAGTATTTATATTTAGCAAACCATCTGTTTCATGTCTGTCCTTATCAAAAAAATCAATATTACTTGTTAATGAATTTTGATACTCTAAGATTTTTTCAATACTTTTATTGGAAGTATTTTTAAGGCTAAATTTAATCCATACATTAAAATCAGGAGAATACCCGTAACTTAAAACACTTTTATCATTCTTTACAAATAACAGTTTTTTATTTTTTACTTCTTCTAAGTTCTTCATTTTACTTTTGTCTATATAAATAAAAGAAGAAGGAAGTAGGTCTATAAATGAAGTGTTTTCATTAATTAACACGGAATTTGCAAAAAGAGCATTTGAAATAAACAGTATAAAGAGTAAAAGACTTTTTTTCATAAATTTAGGCCTATTTTTTTTCTAATTGTACTAAAAAAAAAGTCAATAAAAGCTAAGTGTACTATTGAAATTTCAAGAATTAATAAATTTGTAAATTTGTCTTTTCTGTGACGCAAACTGTGACGCAGATATGATATTGTATATATAATATAGATTAATAAGAAGTGAAATGACAAAAAAAATTATACACAAAACATACATTAAAAAAAATACAAAATGCATTAGAACGTATTTTAATAATTTGACTTACCCCATTTATTATTTGGAACTAAGTAAGCTTAAACAAAGTGAAAAAGAATACAGTTCTTTTTCGTATTCTTTGCATATAGAATATGAAGATGATAGTATTGAACATAAAGAGCTGCATATAAAAGATGATTCTTCTTCTTACTTAAATTTAGCAGCTCTTATATGTAAAGACATTCCCAATAATGTGACAGTGTTAAGTGCAAATATTAAGACTCAAAAAAGTATTATTAAAGAATTAGCGATAAAATACGAATCCCTAAGCCCTAATTTAATTGCGATTTATGAAAACAGTAAAGATTTACATTTGGCAATAAAAACGAGTAAAGAGTAATTTAAAAGCGAATTTCAAAAACAGCTTCTTGTTTTTGATTGTATGCTTTTATATTTCCCTTATGTTCTTTGATGATTTTTTGAGCAATATTTAATCCTAATCCAATGCCTGAATAATCTTTAGTACTAATAAAGGGTTCAAATATCTGATGAATAATGTCTTCATTGATACCAGTGCCTGCATTATCTCTAAAAATAAGAAAGATTCCTTTTTCATTTTGATAGATAAAAATATTTAAAGCTCTTTTTTTTAAATCTTTTTTACTTTTAAAAAACTCATCATAAGCATTACTTAATAGGATGAGGATAACTTGCTCAATTTTATCTTTGTTAAATTCAAAAAATATTTTTTCTTCATTCTTTTTAATATCCAAAGAAAATACTTTATTATTAATGAATATATTCATGTGATTTTTACTGTGATGAAAAAATAAATTTAAAGATTGAATAAGCACTGCATATAAATTATAGCTCTTCTTTTGATCAGGGCTTTTTTTAACCAATTCATTGCTGTTTCTAACAATACTTTCCATACGTGTGATACTTGATTTAATAGAATCAATATGATGTCTGTTTTGTTTATTAATACTACTGTTTTCTTCAAGTTCTAATTCTAAGAGTTCAAGATTATTTTTCATAATGGTTAAAGGGGTATTGATTTCATGACTCATACCAGCAAACATTTTTCCAATGGATTCTAATTTAATACGTCTTATTTGTTTTTTTCTTAGGCTGTTTATTTTAGAGATATTCTTCAAAATAACAATGCTTAAATCATTATTTTTAATGGCTTTTATTTTGAATTCATATGTTTTATTTTCTTGCTCAAGAATTAAATTATAGTTCTTATTTTTTGCAAGCAATAAATCAAACCAGCTTTTTATTGAATAAGCATTGAGATATTGTCCATTTGTTTTAGGCGGAAAATGTTTTTTTATTTCTTTTTTATTTTTAAATAAAAGCTTAAAGTTAAAGCGTTTATTAAAACTGTTATTGCTTAATAAAAGCTGCTTATTTTCATCAAATAAAAGTACTAAGTCATTGCTATTATCTAATAATAAATCAATAAATTCTTCTTTGTACATTAATGTATTTCTAGGCAATCTAATACTTTGTTTTCTACATCTCTTAAAGAAACAAAAGGTTTTGTTAAATAATCATCTGCCCCAATTTTTTTAGAAGAAATTGCCTTATCTAAAGTTGAATAAGCAGTCATCATAATTACTTTTGTTTGAGGTACTTCTTTTTTAACCTTTTCTAAAAAATCTATTCCATTAAGCTCTGGCATCATAATATCCAATACAATAAGTTTATACTTAGCCCTTAGCACCTCTTTAAGTGCTTCTTGTGGGTTGGAAAAAACATCTATTTTAAAACGTTTACTTCTTGATAAATACTGTTTAACGGAATCTAATATTAGCTCTTCATCATCGATTATTGCAATTCTTTTCATGTTTATCCTTCTTTACAATTCATTATTTTACTTGTGTCTAATGCTTCAAAAATTAAACTACTGGCTTCTTGAATTTCATTGTTTACTGCTAGCAGTTGTTCGTTACTTGCGCTGTTCTTATTTAATTCTAGATAATGCTTTATTTTTTCATGCGTTAAGCTATTATTCTTTACTAGGACTTCCCAATGCTCACCTTGAACATAGTTTTCTTTATTTAAAATAGAAGCTTCAATCCACTTCCCAAGACTTGTTTCATTGCTTTCTTGTATGCTATAGGCTTCCTTATTAACAAGGTTTAAAAAAGATTCTTCTTTAAAGGTAATATGATCAAGTTTTAAGCTGTTTAGCTTATTTGAAAAGTCCATATCAGAAACTTGTAAATGAGCTTTTTTATTATATGTACTGGAACTTGCTATTTGAATTAATTTATTTGATAAGTCTTGCACTTCTTTTGACATAGAAGAAATAGAACTAGCATCAGAAGCATTTTCTTGTGTATTTTTATCCAGATTTGAAATAGCATTGTTAATATCTTGCATAGAACTGTCTTGTTTTCTTGAGGCTTTTGTTACTAAATCAATGATATTTTTTGTTTGTGTTATTTTATCCTTTAAGTCATCATAGCCCTCAATCATAGCTTTTGAAATCTCTTTTCCTTCTTTTGATGTTGTGGTTGCTGAGGATACAAGTGTTTTAATATCTTTTGCTGCTTGGGCTGAAGAGTTTGCAAGGTTTCTTACTTCTTGTGCAACTACTGCAAAACCTTTTCCTGCTTCCCCTGCTGTTGCTGCTTCAACAGCTGCATTTAAAGATAAAATATTGGTTTTAAAAGAAATGCTATCAATTATACTTAAGGCCGTATTTATACTAGAGATTTTTTCTTCTATTTCTTGCATTGAGACAGAGGTTTTAAAAGCAAGTTCTTTTCCTTCTTGTGAGGTATGAATTAAACTGTCTGCTAATTGACTCATTTGTATAATATTTTTTGCATTTTTATTATTTTCTAGAGTTATTTCTTCAATAGAAGCAGCAGTTTCTTCTAAAGATGCTGCTTGCTGTGTGGAGCTTAAGGATAAAGAATTTGCACTAAGAGATAAGGTATCAATGTTATTTGAAAGGTTTTGTCCTGTTATCATAATAGTTGCTAATAATTCAGATACGTTTGATCCAATGGTATTGCTTGCACTTACAATAGAAGAAATAGTTCCTCCCACATTATTTACTTTCATTTCATGTTGAAAGTTTGTATTGCCATATTCAACCAAAGCAGCAGTAATTGCTGTAAATTTGTCGTTAAAATCATGTATCATTTCATTAAGCGCATTTTTTAAATCATTGGTACTTCTGTTTTTACTGCTTGTGTTTATGGTATAAAAAAAGAAACCAGCTTTTGCCATTTGGATGGATTTTTCTACTTCTTCCACAATTTTTTGATCTTCAATAACAACAGAACGTAAAGACTTCATATATGTATTAAAGCTGTTCGCTAAATCATTTAGTTCATCTTTTGTATTAATTTTAATTTCTTGATCTGCACTTGAAAAAGCCATTAAGGTATTAACTCCAGCAGATAAGCGCAAAATATTTGATATTATTTTTTTTGTGATTACAAATAAAATAATCAAAAATACGATATAAAAGAAAGTTGATACAGAAGCTGTATTTTCTAAAGTGCTTAAAGAAGATTCATTCTGTACTAACTTCTTGTTTACATTTTTCTTTAGTTGTATGGATAAGAGGTCTAAGGTTTTAAAATAGTCTTTTACCAATTTATTGGCTGTTTTTCTTGCAATATCTTGCTCTTTAGTGTATTTAACATAATTAAGGCCATGAGTAGATAAATCATTTCCAATATTTGCTAAGGCTTCAATATGTATTATTTGTTGTTGCACTATTTTTAAATATTCTGCTTTGTCTTTATTTTTTCTTAATGCTCGATTTAGTTTTCGCATTATTTTCTTTTTTAATTTTTTTGCAGAAGCTAAATTTGAATTGTCTCCACTTGCAAGAACTGCAATATATATGCTTTGCATGGATGCTAGTTCCATTTGAAGTTGTGTAACATGAGAACGTATTATTATTCCATATAAAGATACTATTGTATCTTTTGCATTATCTACAGCCAGTGTAAATTCAAGTAACATTTCATTGTTAACTTCTTTTTCTTTTTCTTTTTTAATACCCAGTTTTGCATTTTTAAATAAGGATAAAAACATACCATCAAAAGTCTTTTTCATCTTTAAAAGAGAAACGTTAACTTCCTTACTTAAGTTGAATTTTTCAAGTTCTTTTACTTGTATCCAAAATTGTTCTTTTAATACAAGGAGTTTTTTTAAATCTTCTTCATCGTTACTAAGTGCTATTTCTAAGCTTTTTTCTTGCAAAGATTTAATAATAAATTTAAGATTTTGAAATTGGTTGAAGATGTTACTTTCATTTTGTACTGAATGATTTAATATAGAAATATTATTGATAGCATAAAATATACTTCCAGCATTAATACTTACGATAATCACAAAGGTTAGAATTAAATAACGTATTTTACTCTTAATGCTCATTGTTTTCCTTTTGTATTTATATCATTAGATATTTGTAAAAAGATAATAATAAAAAAGAGTTACCACTTGGTTACGAAGGAAAATAACACTATACTTTGTTTTAATTTTAATACAAAGATACATAATGATAAATGATAAAAAAATAGCAGTTTTTTTTGATTGCGAAAATGTAAGCTCTAAATATCTGGATGAAATATTTTTTGAATTGGCAAAATCTGGGGAAGTAATGATACGTCAGGCCTACAAAGATTGGAGCTCTAATCAAAGTAAATCTTGGGGAGAGAAACTTCCTATGTTTGCTATTAAACCTATTCATTCTAATTCCAATGTGTCATCAAAAAATGTTTCAGATTTTCAAATTGTTATTGATGTTATGAATACCATGCATTATTCAAATATTAATACTATTGTTTTAGTTTCAAGTGACAGTGATTTTACCTCTTTAGCCATTGAAATTAAATCAAAAGGTTTTGAAGTTATTGGATTTGGGGAGAAAAAAACACCTGATTCTTTAATCAATGCTTACAGTACTTTTTTTGAACTACCTATTAAAAAAGTAGATGCTCTAAAAGATGAAGATGAAGATGAAACTGATATTATTAGTATTTTAAAAGATGCAATAATCTCTACACGAGGAGATGAAGATTTTGCTTATTTATCTCAAATAGGAACGTTTTTAAAAAATAAAAATGCATCTTTACATCCTACAAATTATGGGGCAAGTACGTGGAGTAAGATTTTAAGACGGCATAAAGATATATTTTATGTATCGAATAAAGATCACAGAGGAAAAATTATTATTGTAAGCCTTGTTGAATAAAATAAAAGAGTTCATCTCTTTTATTTTTTAGTCTTCTTTATTACTTAAATATTCATGCGCCATATATGAAGATCTTGCATAAGGCGTTGAGTGAACAAATTCGAAGCCCATATCCAAAGCAGTTCTTTTATACAAAGCGAATTGTTCTGGATGTACAAACTCTTTTACTTTTTCAAACTCTCCTGAAGGAGCTAAGTATTGACCAATACTCAAAAATTTACAGCCAACTTCTAATAAGTCTTTAAATACTTGTTCCATTTCTTCAGGTGTTTCCCCAAGACCTACCATTAAGGCACTTTTTGTTTTTACATTATCTCCGCCTAAACGTTTTAAATCTTTTAGTACTTGAAGTGAACGTTTATATGAAGCATTTTTTCTAATACGATAAAACCTTGGAACTGTTTCAATGTTATGACCAATAATAACAGCTCCTGAATCCACAACTTTTTGAATAGACTCAATTTTACCTTTAAAATCTGGAATTAATAGTTCAACTTGCGTACCAGGGGATTTCTCTAAAATATCTTTAGTAACCTTATAGAACTGATTAGCTCCTCCATCTCCTAAATCATCTCTAGCAGGAGAGGTTATAACAACAAATTTAAGTCCAAGTCTTAAAACAGAGATAGTTACCTGATTGATTTCTTTGGGATTTACTTCTTCTGGTTTTCCTGTTAATACATTACAATAAGAACATCTTCTTGTACAGATATTTCCAAGAATTAAAAAAGTTGCATTTTTCTTAGAAAAACATTCAGAAATATTAGGACATTTGGCTTCTTGACAAATAGTGTGAATTCCAACTTCTTCTAATAACTGGTCCATTTCTTTTTGAGCTGAGAAATTTATTTTTTTTCTTAACCATTCTGGTTTTCTGTATTTGGGTTTACTTTCTTGTATCGTCCTGTGTGTCCTTTAATAAAGAACGTAAGTGCTCTTCTTCTTTTTTACTTAATGTAGATATTTTAAGACTTGTTTTAAATGTTTTTTCAAAAGCATTTGCAAGTCTAACTTTAGCGTCTTTGTATGTCAAATGAATGTCAAATTCATTTAAACAATGTCCAATTTCATTTTTTCTGTTTTTTGAATCTTCATCTTCTAAGGCTTTGATTGGAATGGAACCGTGTTGAAAGATGAGTTTTTTTGTTCTTCTTTGTGCATTACCACCAATCTTAATTCCATTTACCAAGATATCATAGGCTTCAAACCCAACTTGGCAAAAACTGCTTTTTGAAAGCTGTGTATTTTTATCATCTTTTGCATATATTGCATTTAATCCAAGTTCTTTATAAAATTGTAATAAAAAAGTACATATTTTTTCGTAAGACTCTTTTACGTTTAAGTTTTTCATAAACGATACAGGAATGATAAGACAATAAGATAAATCGTGCCCATGGAAAAGTACACCACCTCCTGTAATACGCTTGGCACAGTTGTTTTTATATTGTTTTAAATAATCATAATCCTTTATTTTTTGAGAAACTCCAATAGTAAAAGATTTTTCCCAAGAATACAGTCTTAAAATGGGCAAGTCAAATTCTTCGAAACTTTTTACCAAAGCTTCATCTTTTGCCATATTGTAAGCTGCAGAATTTGTATCGTCTGACAATAATCTATAGTGTATATTTTTATCTAACATATAACTCTTTTTCTTTTCTTGATTCATTTATAAGTATATAAATTCTTTCAGATATATTTAAAATGATATAGAGTACTATTATATTGTTTTGTAGAAAAAAATATTTATAGTACAAATTACTGCAAAATTATATCAATTAATGAAATTTAGTTTTATTATTGCAAAATATTAATGTAATTTTGTAATTTTAATTTAAGTTAAAGAATAAAAATAATCTTTTATTTTATTTATTTCTCTTTTTTAAGAATAATTTTGAAAAAAAGTGCATTAATCTGCCTAAACTTAATTTTATATTAAAAATAATAAGTAAAATTAAAAATATATTTTTGTATTTTTTAAAAAAAACCCGAATAATTCGCAAATCTTATCTGAAATGTTTACTTTGGAGTATGCAGAAAGACGTAAGTTTATTAGAGTATAATATTAAAAATTTTAACTAAGAATAAATTAAGTATTAAATTTTGTTAACAAATAATTATAAGGAATATATATGTCAGGTATAAACTTAAGTGATATTGACCCAATAGAAACCAAAGAGTGGATAGATGCCCTTGAAACTGTATTAGAAGAAGAAGGTAAAGAGAGAGCACATTATTTATTAGAACAATTAATAGATAAAGCAAGAAGAAATGGTGCATACTTACCATATACAGCAACTACAGCTTATATTAATACAATTCCTACAAGCCAAGAGCCTAAAATGCCAGGAGATCAGTTATTAGAGCGAAATATTCGTTCAATTATTAGATGGAATGCACAAGCTATGGTTTTAAGAGCATCTAAGAAAAACTTAGATTTAGGTGGACATATTGCCTCATTTCAATCATCTGCTACATTATATGATGTAGGTTTTAATCACTTTTTTAAAGCACCAAATGATAAAGATGGGGGAGATTTAGTATATTTTCAAGGACATATATCTCCAGGTATTTATGCAAGATCTTTTGTAGAAGGTAGAATCTCAGAAGAACAAATGGATAACTTTAGACAAGAAGTAGATGGAAAAGGTTTATCTTCTTATCCACATCCAAAACTTATGCCTAATTACTGGCAGTTTCCTACTGTATCTATGGGACTAGGCCCAATTCAAGCTATTTATCAAGCAAGATTTTTAAAATACCTAACAGATAGAGGTATTAAAGATTGCTCTGGTCAAACTGTTTATTGTTTCATGGGAGATGGTGAATGTGATGAACCAGAATCTTTAGGTGCCATTGGATTAGCTGGACGAGAAGGTTTAGATAACTTAGTATTTATTGTAAATTGTAACTTACAAAGACTTGATGGACCAGTACGTGGAAATGGAAAAATCATTCAAGAACTTGAAGGTGAATTTAGAGGTGCTGGTTGGGAAGTTACTAAGGTTATCTGGGGAAGACAATGGGATCCCTTGTTAGCTCGTGATAAAACAGGTAAATTAGTTGAACTTATGGAAGAAACAGTTGATGGAGAATATCAAAACTTTAAACAAAAAGGTGGAGCATATACCAGAGAACACTTCTTTGGAAAACATCAAGAAACAAAAGAACTCGTTGAAAACATGGGCGATGATGAAATTCTTAGATTAAATCGTGGAGGACATGATCCTGTTAAAGTATATGCTGCTTATAAAAAAGCACAAGATACTGTTGGACGACCTACTGTTATTTTAGCTAAGACTATTAAAGGTTATGGAATGGGTGAAGCTGCTGAGGGTAAAAATATTGCTCACAGTGTTAAAAAAGTAAACCTAGAAGTATTAAAACAATTTAGAGACAGATTTAATATTCCAATTCCTGATGATAAATTAGAAGAGGCACCTTATTATTTACCAGCAGCTGATTCTCCTGAGATGAAATATATGCAAGAAAGGCGTGAATCTTTAGGTGGATATCTTCCTCAAAGAAGAGCAAAATTCTCAAGCGAGATGGACGTACCCGCGTTGAGTTTATTTGATGCAGTATTAAAAGGTTCAGGAGAGCGAGAAGTATCTACAACAATGGTTCTTGTAAGAATTCTGAACTCACTTGTAAAAGATAAAAAAATTGGTAAAAATATTGTTCCTATTGTTCCTGATGAAGCTAGAACATTTGGTATGGAAGGTATGTTTAGACAAATTGGTATTTATGCTCATGAAGGTCAAAAATATATTCCACAAGACAGAGACCAAGTGGCTTATTATAGAGAAGATAAAAAAGGTCAAGTTCTTGAAGAAGGTATTAATGAGTTAGGAGCAATGGGTTCTTGGGTAAGTGCTGCTACTTCTTATTCTGTTAATGATTGTCCTATGATTCCATTTTACGTATATTATTCAATGTTTGGATTCCAAAGAACGGGTGATATGATGTGGGCTGCTGGAGATTTACAAGCAAGAGGTTTCTTAGTTGGTGCTACTGCTGGACGAACTACTTTAAATGGTGAAGGACTACAACATCAAGATGGACATTCTCATATTTTAAATAATACTATTCCAAATTGTGTAACATATGATGCTTCATATGGTTATGAATTAGCTGTTATTATTCAAAATGGAATCGAGCGAATGTATGGAAAAGCGCAAGAAAATATTTTCTATTATTTAACAACATTAAATGAAAACTATAAACAACCTGCTATGCAAGAAGGAATTGAAGAAGGTATTATTAAAGGGATTTATAAATTTGAAAATGTAAAAGCTAAAAACAATTACAAAGTTCAATTATTAGGTTCTGGTACTATTTTAGAACAGGTAAGAAAAGCGGCACAAATCTTAGCCAAAGACTTTGATATCGCTTCTGATGTATATTCTGTAACGTCATTTAATGAGCTTACTAGAAATGGTCAAGAAATTGAGAGATACAATATGCTTCACCCAGATGCTAAAAATCAAAGTGCTTATATTACTGATATTTTAGGGGATGATGAAGATAATATTGTTATTTCTACAACGGATCATATGAAAGCATATTCTGAGCAAGTTAGAGCTTATGTAAGTGGTTCTTTTAAAGCATTAGGAACAGATGGTTTTGGACGATCTGATTCAAGAGAAAATTTAAGAGCGCACTTTGAAGTAGATGCAAACTTTATTGTATTTACAACATTAAGCGAATTAGTTAAGGCTTCAAAACTTGATAAAAAAGTATTAAAAAAAGCGATGAAAAGCTTAAACATTGATTCTGAAAAAATAAATCCATTTAAAGCATAAGGTGAATAATATGAATGAATTAGAAGAAATTTTATTGCCAGATGTTGGTGGTGAAGCAGTAGAAATTATTGAAATTACAGTAAGTAATGGGGATTCTTTGGAAGAAGAAGATGCAATTATTACTGTTGAAACTGAAAAAGCGTCAATGGATATTCCTGCTCCTTTTACTGGTGCTTTAGTTGAACTTAAAGTAAGCGTTGGGGATAAAATTAAAGAAGGTACAGTCATTTGTACTATGAAAAAAGAAACAGCAGAGCAAGTTGAAGTTGCTGTTGTTTCTTCTCCTGTTGAAAAAGTAGAAGAAGTTAAAGTAATTGAAACTCCTGTTGAGGTTGTAGAAGAAACACCCGCACAAGATTCTATAGAAACAGTAATTGCAGATGTTGTTGTTCCTGATATTGGTGAAGACGGAGAAGTTGATGTTATTGAAGTACTTGTAGCGCTTGGGGATAGTATTTCTGAAGAAGAGGGTTTATTTACGCTTGAAACAGATAAAGCAACTATGGATGTACCTGCTCCTTTTTCTGGAACAGTAACAGAACTTCTTGTAAAAGAAGGAACTAAAGTTAAAACAGGAACCTTAGTTGCAAGAATTGAAAAAACAATTGTTATAAAAGCAGCTACTACACCTAAAGCAGCAGCTGTAAAAGTAGCAAGTTCTGCTAAAACAGTTGCACCAGTAGTAAGTGTAAGTATAGCTGCATCCTCTGCTATTAATGAAAATTCAAATAGAAAAGCACATGCCTCTCCCTCAGTTAGAAGAGTAGCACGTGAGTTTGGTGTTGATTTATCACAAGTAAAAGCAAGTGGTCCTAAAAACAGAATTATGAGCCTTGATATTAAAGCGTATGTAAAAGAAAGTCTTGCAAATATAGCAAGTGGAAATACTGATTCTTCCTCAAAAGGTTCTTCATTTGGCTTTAATTTACCTGCTTTAAAAACAGTAGACTTTTCTAAATTTGGCGAAATAGAAATCAAAGAATTAAGTAAAATTCAAAAAATATCTGGACCTTCTTTACATAGAAACTACGTTGGTATGCCTCATGTAACACAATTTGATGAAGCAGATATTACAGAACTAGAAAATTTCAGGAAAGAACAAAATGCCATTGCTGCTAAAAAGAAATTAGATTATAAAATTTCTCCTTTAGTATTTGTATTAAAAGCAGTAGCAAAAGCCTTAGAATTACACCCAATTTTTAACTCATCATTAAGTGAAGACGGTGCAAGTATTATTCTTAAAAAATACATTAATATAGCAGTTGCAGTTGATACTCCAAATGGATTAGTAGTTCCTGTTATTAAAGATGTTAATGAAAAAACAATTTCACAATTATCAAAAGAATTATTAGAAATCTCTCTAAAAGCGCGAGATGGAAAATTAAAGATTCAAGATATGCAAGGTGCTTGTTTTACAATTTCTTCTTTAGGTGGAATCGGGGGAACAGCATTTACTCCAATTATAAATGCTCCCGAAGTTGCAATTTTGGGTGTATCTAAATCTAAAATGGCACCTGTTTGGAATGGAAGTGAATTTGAACCTAAATTGATGTTGCCATTATCTTTATCGTATGACCACAGAGTTATTGATGGAGCAGAAGGTGCTAGATTTTCAACTACAGTTTCTAATATCTTAAGTGATATTCGTTTAATAGTATTATAAAAACAATTATTGCTATGCAATTATAGAAGGTAAAAAATGAGTAATGAAATTAAAACTCAAGTCTTAGTAATAGGTTCAGGTCCTGGTGGATATTCAGCTGCTTTTAGAGCGGCTGATTTAGGAATGGATGTTGTATTGGTTGAGAAATATAAAGAGCTTGGTGGCGTATGTTTAAATGTGGGATGTATTCCTTCAAAAGCATTATTGCATGTTGCTAAAGTTATGGAAGAAGCAGAACATATAAGCGCTCATGGCGTTAGTTTTGCAAAACCTGAAGTAGATATTAAAAAAATAGCTGCTTATAAAGATGGTATTGTTAATAAATTAAGTTCTGGTGTTGCTGCTATGGCTAAGATGAGAAAAGTAAAAGTAATCAATGGTTATGCTGATTTTACTTCTTCTAATACTGTTGTAGTAAAAGGGGATGATGAAACTGTTATTACTTTTGAAAATGCAATTATAGCAGCCGGTTCAAGACCTATTCAACTTCCATTTATTCCACATGAAGATCCTAGAATTTGGGATTCTACATCTGCTTTAAATCTTGATACTCCTCCTTCTAAACTTTTAGTTATGGGTGGTGGAATTATTGGTTTAGAGATGGGTACGGTTTATCAAAAACTTGGCTCTTCAATTGATGTAGTAGAAATGTTAGATCAATTGGTTCCAGCTGCTGATAAAGATGTAGTTAAAGCCTATACAAAAGCGAATAAAAAAAGATTTAACATAATGTTAAAAACAAAAGTAGCTAAAGTTGAAGCAAAAGAAGATGGAATTCATGTAACACTTGAAAGTGCAAGTGGTTCTGAAATCGTAGTTTATG
>Ga0105355_10000901_pt1 | contig 27511 bp, 18 predicted proteins | sample GOMGulsemesocosm_2_FD_83508 | JGI IMG/M metagenome (GOLD analysis project Ga0105355, IMG submission 83508) | Methane-oxidizing microbial communities from mesocosms in the Gulf of Mexico - GOM9C Gulf of Mexico | ecosystem: Environmental > Aquatic > Marine > Cold seeps | place: Gulf of Mexico...
ATCCCCGAGGAGAAAATCAGGTTGAATCAATGCATAACGTCTGTGCAGCGAGGTGCGGATGAAGTTGTGCTTCAGTTAGTTCATGGTGGCTTTGTACACGGCGATGTATTGATTGATGCGTCTGGCATATATAGTAACTTACACGGTAAAGCGTTATTACGTGATTCAAGGCAATGGTGTTGGCGGGCAATTATTGAGCTGTCTCGACCGATATCACATATGGGTGAGTTTTGGTTTGGCGAGCAACGGCTAGGTATTGGCCCGATTAATGACCACCAGGCCTATGTTTTTCAGGTATTGGATCAACAGGCCGGGCGCGAGGCCGACGTTTATCTACAAAGCGAGCGTGAAGCGTGGATACAGTCTAAGGCGAAGCAGCACCCTGACATTGCTGCGTTGATGTTTGAGCAGGTGGAATGGCTGTCGCATGCATTGCAGGAGCGTACTATTGACTGGGGTTGCAATAAGGTAATTGCCATTGGTGACGCTGCTCATGGAATGACACCCAACCTTGGGCAGGGAGCAGTATTGGCTATGGAAGATGCAGCTGTTCTGGCGGAACTTATTAAGGCGAATACGCCGAATTTATCAGCTGTTTTACGGAGCCGACGTGATGCTCGCGTAAGAACAATGCAGAAGCGAAGTTGGGCGACAGGTGAGCTAGCGCACAATACTTCCATTATCAGTCGTGTTATGAAATGGATCATGTTTACAGTTTTGCCTATGAATAGTGTTTTACGCTTACAAGTTAATTGGATGAACAAATTTGTTTCCGAGTTGGGGCGATAAATGATGAGGAGTAGCTGTTTGTTTTAACGAATAATATAGTGGCCACCACTTCAGCTGAAAGGTTCGCTGGAGTGGTGGGCTGGGTCTGTGCTGGCAACAGAGTGTTACAAAGCAATGATAGGCGCTTCTGGTACTCTTCCTATCGCTTCAGGGCTGGGTGCGGCCGTCGCTGCCCAGTGTGGGGATTGCCGCATGCGGTCAAAATATTCGTTGAGATGCCCAAAGGGCGTCCAGTTGAAAGGAATCATTTCTTTGAAAAACTCTACATGAATCAATGAATAGTCGGCAATGGTTAGTGTATTGCCAACAACATACGTTCGCCCCTTTATATGTTCATTTAGCACAGAGGCAAATTTAACTAGCTGTTCCTTGCTCTGGTTTATAATGGCGTCATTCCCCTGCATATTCAAAAAATTGGGTTTGGCAACAGATTCAAAGGCTAAGGCGCCAAAGGCCTGATTAAAATGGGCGAGCTCCCAGGATTGCCATCGCACAATGTCCGCTCTTTGCGTAAAGTCCTTAGGAAACAGGGTTTCGTTCTCAGATTTGTCGGCCAGGTATTGATTAATGGCATTTGATTCCCACAGGTTTAGATCACCGTCAATCAATGTCGGTACCATGGCGTTTGGATTTAAGGCTTTATAGGCCGGCTTGTCAGTATCACCTTCAAAAAGGTCGAGGTATTCGATATCTATTTCAATACCCGTATGGCGAGCAACAGCCAGTACTTTGCGCGAGTTGGGTGATCCTACTATGGCGTATAATTTCATCATGCTTCTCCTGTTATAAAACACTTATATGGCTTTAGCAGTGGTTGCTAAAGAGTTTTTCCTGAATATGTGGGTAAAAGCTAATCCCGTTGCGTTGTAAGGAATGACCGCAAACAGTAATTCGAAACTGACGTATTGCCAGATGGCTGTGATGGTGAACTTTGCGGGTACGGCTAGAGCAGCATAAGTCATGCTGAATGTCGTAAGCAGTGGTCGTTGTTATAGAGCAGATAAAACAACGCTGATAATGCCGGTGCTTCGATCAGCATGGTGAACATCCCCAAAGGAATAACGGGGGCCGCCCTGTTGGCGTGCTGTGTCAGTTGTATATAAATGTCTGGGAAAAAAAGTAGGTTCCAAACCACAGCAAGCGCCATGGTAAATACAACATATGACAGTGTGGCGAGTAAAAACTTGCGCATAGCTTATTGCCTCTTAATATCTACTTGTTTTTTACAAGTGAATATCCTAGTCAGTTGACTTCCTTTTTGCAAGTTATTTTTGGGTGCGTTATCATTGATCTATGGTTGATAAAAAATCAAAGGCTTGGTCCGGCTGCCCGGTACGTTTTGGCATGAGTCAGTTTGGGGACAAATGGAGCTTTCTCATTATTCGTGACTTGATGTTTAAAGGGCGCAAGTACTACCACGAGTTTATAGAGGCGGGGGAGGGGATCTCCACGAATGTGTTGGCTACTCGACTTGTCGACTTGGAAAGTAATGGCATTATCAGCAAGTCGAGAGACCCGGAAAAGGGTTCAAGATTCATATATAGGCTAACTCAAAAAGGAAAAGAGCTAATGCCAATGATGCTAGCTATGATGGACTGGGCGGAAAAGTACGACGCTGAGACCGAGGTGCCAGAAGACTTTATCAAAAAGCTACGAGACGACCCCGTTAAGCTTCAACAAGAAACGCTAGAAAATTTACCCAAGTAGGTTTTTGTTGTTCAGGCTGAGGATGTTAAACTGATAGTGGGTGTTTTTTAACCGCTTAGAAAACTCTATTGTTGCCTTGCTCTTCTTAACCTTCTTACTCTTCTTGCTCTTCTTGCTGTCGCTGGAAGCATCGGGTACTAATGCGGCCTAACTGCCACAAATGCTATTAACTAACGCTAAAGTTTTTTTCCTCTCGGCCGCTACCCGTTAGTTAACAGTACGCCTTTCAGGGTTGTGCGCGATTAAGGAGAGTTTTTCATGGGTAGTATCCACTCGCAGGGACTCAACAGCGATTTAGCTAGCCTACTACAAAGTCGTCAGCGCCCTATCGATACAGCCAAGCAGCCGGTCGCCACAGTCGAGGATCCAGCGGTACTGCGTTCTAAGCCTACGGTTGAAGAAGAGCCCGCCGCGGTTGCGATGCTCAGTTCCAACACCAGTAATCAAGTCAGTGGTGGTGGCCGCGAATCGAATACCTATAGTCATTTGGAAAAAACCCTAACTGCTGAGCAGCTCAACAGCGGTGAACTACGTACAAGCCTAAACAGTTTGCAGGGTGTGTTTGGCAGTGTGCAAAGTTTCACGGGTTCGATGCGCGAGCTCAATGGCATCCTGCAAGCCGAGCTGCCTGCGGTGGATGGGGACAGTGACTCTTACCAGGCAAGTGATAAAGGTAAGTTATTCACTCTGACGGTGACCACCAGTGATGGCGATACCATTGAACTTGAGATCAATAAAAGCCAGGGTGTTGAAGGTAGTCTGAGCGATGGTAATTATTACCGTTATACTGATACCACCATTAATTATAAAGTGGACGGTGATTTAGATGCCGGGGAGCTGCAGGCGCTAGCAGAATTGGCCGATAAATTAGGTGGCTTGGGTGATGATTACCGCAGTGAGGGCTGGTTAAAGCTCGGTGGGATGGAGGCCTTCAATAGCAGTGAGTTGAGTGGTTTTAAGCTTGATGTTCTCGGTGAGGGCGCCGACAGCTTTAGCTTGCAATACAGTATTGATGGCGCTGGTGGCCAGCGCAGCTTGAGTAGTAATCTCAACGGATATACTGTTGACATAAAAGTTGATGTGAATGGTTTTAAACTTGATGAGGATGTGGCTAATAATGCGCAATACCAGCAGTATCGCGAGCTAATACTCAATACCGCAATGTCGTATAACGGAGGGGAACAAGCTGGTGGTGCTAGCGCTGGCTTGGCGGCGGGCTTCTTTTTAGACGGTTTAGATGCGGTCTTTCAAGCGCAGGGTGTCGCCCCCAGGGAGGATGACGTCGCCGAAGAAGAGCCAATTGTCGCCGACGATGACGCCGCAGTTTTGCATCCAGCGCTCAGTGCTATGAATAATGAGTCTAGAGCGCAGGCGGAAAACTTCACTAGCGGCCTTGCGGATTTTACTGCAGCCTTTCATACGCCGATATTTCGTCCCAATGAAGATCAGCCGGGCGAAGTGTCGACAATGTCACTAAATATCGCCCAGACCACTACGGTGGGTGTAAGCCGCAATGATGAGCATCGGTATACGCGTGTTAACCAGCAAAGTGAGTACGATTCACGGGTCAGTCAGCATTTGGGCCTGGCTGGCGACGGCGTTGAGCACGCCAATTTAGCGCCACAGGAAGAAGGCGGGCAATCATATTTGTATCGTACCGATATGAAGGCCGCGATGATTTCCCGCGGGCTTAACTTTGAAGATAATAAACTGATCTCGGTGGATGAATTGCGCCGGCAGCAGCATCTGCAAGAAAAAAAGAAAGTGGTGCAAGGCGAGGTTGAAAGTCATACTCGAGAGGACCTAAGCTCTTCATTGAAAAATACCGCCGCCTATATTGAGGTGGCCCGGCTAGATGGTGGGCAGCGTTTAGCCCAGCAGTTTCTCGGTGATAAGCGTACTATTGAGCAGTTAGACGACTTTATAGATGGTAGTAAAGTCGATCTTTTCTTGTGATTTTGCTGTTGCTCGACACAGTCAAGACTACTTCAGTCGCCGACCGCGCTGCGGCAGGTTGTCGTCTTTAAATTCAAGCTTCCACCTGATAGGTAGGTTCACCGGTCAAGTATTCTTTCGCAGCGTAATATTCATAAGTGTGATTCCAGTCTAATGGATGTCTGTTCCTGCACCGTTGAAAGGGTGCGTTTCTGTTATCCCTGAGTTGAATTATCCCTCAGCTTGAATTAATGTATGTCCCCATTGAAACTTCTAATCACAAAATAAAGCGAGCAAGAGCGATGAAATGGCTGTCTTCAACAATTATTGTTTTTTCTGTTTTAGTTGGTTTTTCCATGAGCAGCGTAGCGGAAAATAATGTGCAATCTCGCAACATTCTTGTTACCGGCTCAACAAGTGGTTTAGGTCGTGAAGTTGCTCGTAGTTTGGTTGACGCTGGAGATCACGTTATTATTCACGGGCGTAACAAAGAGCGAGGAGAGGCATTGGTGGCGCAGTTGAATGCTAAACGAGCGGGTAGTGCACGCTTTTTCGCAGCCGATTTTTCTTCGCTTTCGCAAGTGCACTCACTCGCAGAGAGTATTGCCAAGCACTATGATCACCTGGATGTTTTAGTTAATAACGCCGGCATTGTAAGAATAAACGACCCCGAACGTCGATTGAGTCAAGACGGCTATGAATTGCATTTTCAGGTGAATTACCTATCAGGGTTTTTGCTCACCGACTTATTATTGCCCTTGCTAGAAAAGAATAAGGGTTCGAGAATCGTTAATGTTTCATCGCTTGCGGCGGCACCTTTAGATTTTAGTAATCTGATGCTGGAGAACGGCTACAGTTCAAATAGGGCTTATGCGCAAAGTAAATTGGCGCAAGTTATGTACACGATCGATATGAGTAAAATGCTTAGTGAAAAGGGCATAACAGTTAATGCTTTGCATCCTGAAACCTATATGAATACCAGTATGATCCTGTCTGCTGGTTTGGAGCCTCGTAGCTCCGTCAAGGATGGTCGCGATGCCGTTTTACAGCTGGTCAACAAGGACGGTGTCGGTAATGGCGAGTTTTATAACGTTCTGAATTTGTCAAAAGGCAACGCGCAAGCCTATGACGCAAAGGTAAGAGCGAAGCTCCGAGATGTTAGTTTGCAATTGATAGCTAGTGCTGGAAAATAGTAGTTGTTATGCATGCTTGAGTGTGTCGCCCTTGAATCACGGGTCGTGTCCATTATCAGTGAGTCTAAATGGATTTAGCTGTATTCGGTTTTAGCGAGTCCCAGAGTTTGTCACGGTCAGGCCAGGAAGCGAACAGTAGATTAATCAGTAGGTGCCCACTATTATGAATATCGAACTAAATCCGATAACACCTCATATTGGTGCTGAAGTGCTGGGAGTGGACCTATCCCAAGAGCTGAGTCATGAAGAGTTCTGCGCCATTCATCAGGCTCATATCGATTGGACGGTACTGGTATTTAGAGATCAGGTTCTCGACCGGGAGCAGCACAAAGCGTTCGGCCGTAAGTTTGGCTCATTGCATGTTCACCCGATGAATTTTTCCAAGGGTGGTGATGCCGAAATTCTCACAGTCAAAACCACCGCTAATTCGGCTTATACGGCCGGAGATGGATGGCATACTGACGTTACTTGTGATGAATACCCGCCGATGGGATCGATGCTGTATATCACTGAAACGCCAAAAGGTGGTGGTGGTGACACCCTATATGCAGACATGTATCTGGCCTACGAGTTATTGTCGGACCCTATAAAAGAAATGTTACAGGGGTTAACTGCAGTTCATGATGGTGCCATTCCCTATGTGGGCTCATACAAGTCCACCCCGCCCGAAGGAGGTTATCCGCGCACTGAGCACCCGGTTATCGTTACCCATCCGGAATCAGGGAAGAAAGTGCTTTATGTTAACTCGGGTTTTACCTCCCACATTAAGGGGCTTAGGGCATGGGAGAGTCGCGCTCTACTCGATATGCTATACAAGCATATCGCCCAGACGCCAAAATTAACCTGTCGTGTTGAGTGGAAGCCCAATACTCTGACGTTTTGGGACAATCGCTGTACCCAGCATCACGCGGTATGGGATTATTACCCCGATAGTCGTTATGGTGAGCGGGTGTCAATTATCGCCGGCTCAAGACCGGCTCAGGGCTGAGTTTTATGTCGTAGGGTGGTTTGCTCATCACTGCGTAACGGCACGCACCGATGGTGGGCAGTCAGCTAGCATATGAATAGTGCTGGTCAGTCGCTACCGGTGATGTTCGAGATATAGGCCGCTGGTGTGCCCAAGAAAGGCGCGGTTTTAGCAGCGGATATTAAGTGCTAGGAATATTACCTAGTAGCGTATGTCCTCGGTGACGGCTAGCTGTTTCCGGGATGTTTTATGGCTCGCTGGTTGAGTGGCTTGTGAGGCTGTGTCTTGGCAGGACTACGGTCCTCGTTAGCCGTCATGCCCCGTATTAAAGCCCCGTATTTGCCATTAAGATTTGGCAACATCGCTTAGTAGTTGGTCCATCATGCCGGCGATTTTTCCTGTCGATGATTCTGGTTGTAACAAATCTTGCTGTGCTAGGCGATTGGCCAGCAGGTCACTGAGTAAGTTAGTCGGTTCGGCAAAGATGTTGGCGTTTTCAAGCATTTCGATTAAGTTATTTACTAGGTTCCCCAGTTCTTTAAGCCCTGCAGGTGCTTGCTGCTGTTGCTCATTGCCGTTGCCGGGCAGATTTTGGACATTGCTATAGGACTGTGCCGCGGTATAACTGGTGCTTCTCTCCATGTTCAGCGACATAGCAGCCAGCTCAGTGGTATCCATCTGCAGTTCAACGGCCATTGAAAATGCCTTTTCAAAGTCGCCGTTAAAAAATTCATCGGCCAGTTCGGTCACTTGATTCATCAAGTCTGACAGTGCAGTAAGCTCACCTTCATCCAGTTCACCTTCAATACGAATAGCAAAATCGCCACTGGAAAATACATCTTCAGTAAACGCAGCGGAGAATTCGCTGCCATTTTCGTTTGAGCTCTCGCTAAAGGCGCCACTGCGTTGCAATGCCTGTAATGCTTCGTAGCTAATAGAGACTTTGTCTCCGTCACGAGTGACCACTTCTAGGCTCGCAGATTGGTATTTTTGGTAATTTTCGATAAACGCTGCCTGTTGGGACTGAACTCGGCCTTGATGGCTGCCGCTACCGACAACGCTAGTCGAACTATAGCTGCTTTGGTACCCAGACACGACCGTAGTGCTGACAGGTGCACTAGTTGGAGTCTCCGATTCGGTATTCTCGCTGGAGGCGTTGGGCGCAAATTGCCCGCGTAAATCTTCAATCCCACCCAGAATCAGTTGCTCTGTTAACGCGAGCTCCTCGCTCAGCTCATTAGTTAAAAACCCCGCCTCGTCAAGAAAACTCAGTGCCTCATGGTAACCGCTTGAAAAACCTTCCAAGCCGTCGTTGATGGCCTGCGCCAACTCCTCTTCAGAGGCGCCATCAGCGGCAAGGGTGCCAATGTGGGCACTGATAAAGCCCAGAATGACCTGCGCCGACTGCTGTGAACGCGCCAGTTTATCCGGAGCTGTGACCTCGGTCCCTGCGTTTACCGATAGCGATGCGTCTCTAGTTTGCAGGCTACGCCCGTGTTCAGACAGCGACACACTGCCTACCGGCGAGTTATCTGGGTGTTTATTGCCGCCGCTATTATTCACTGCAGGGTTGGCAGCTGCCGGTGTAAATCCGTGAAATGGAAGCGGGCGAGACGCGGGAGAAAATGTGCTTTGATTAATCATAATCGTATACCGAGGCAATAGCGTGGAATGCTAAACCCTAGTAGCGGCTGTGTTCGATAAAACTTTAGCGTTTACATAGTGTTAAAGGTTATAAATAGGTGTTTTGTATACTTTTTTATAGAATATAAGCAGCGATATTCAAACGTTGGCGGTGAAGGCATTGTAAATTGCCGGTGCAAAGCCTGGAAGGGCTACGGGTTTTCGCAGTTGGATATTTGAAAAGCACAATAATAAAGAGGATAAAGTGGTGGCGCACTGGAGTGGTAGTCGTTATCAAACTGATCTGGGGCCGTGATTACCCATGGGGATTACCGTCAGTACTGGTATGTCTGGGGCTGTGACTATTAGCGCGGTAAATATTAGGGCTACGACTAAATAGGTAAACTGTCCCGGTATTTAGTGATCGAGGGAAAACACCTGTACAGAGGCTCCGGAGCCTTTAATCGGGGCGGGGCGGTGCCAACCCTCCTTCTTAGAGATGTCAGTGTAAAATCGCTTCCAGTCCCGATGATGATTGTTTGACTGACCTATAACCAGCGCCAGGTATTGTTTGCCATTTATGGCATAGGTGATAATACTGCTGCTAGGGTCATCAGTCAGCGCACTCTGCCATAGAATTTTGCCGGTATCGCTGTCAAAGGCTTTTAATGACGGGTCCAGGTCACCGGCAAATACAAGTCCACCTGCAGTGGCCAGGGTTGAGCTGACAATTGGCGATATCTGGCGGTGCAGCCAGCGGGTCTCTCCTTTTTCCATGTCGATGGCGTGCAGGCGTCCGATTTTTCCCTTGCTGCCAGGCCAGGCAACACTCTGAGCGTTAACACCGGTCATCAGCATGGGATAACCCTCGCCACCGGCGGAAAAGCATGCTTCGATAAAAGGCTGGAATAACAATTTCCTGCGGCTGTCAAAGGCGGTGGGTGTCCAGCTGCGCGCGCCAAAGGCGGTGGGGCAAACCAGATAGCTGCCATCGCGCCCGGGTTTGGTGTCGGGGTTGTTGGTTTTCATGCCCGTTCTCGAATCGATTGCGCTGATAGTAGTTTGAATGCCCATATCTACCGAAAATAAATAGTCACCGGTGGCGGCATCCAGCGCATCTAAAAGAGCGCCTTTACTGACAGTGGCGACAACACGGCGTTTTTCTCCCTGTAGCGTTAAATCAATAATTTGTCTTTCATGGGCCCAGTCTAGATCCCAATGGTCCATGATATGGTGGGAGTAGTGCCACCGCAGGCCGCCGGTTTTTACGTCAAGTGCCACTGTCCCATTGGTATATTTGGCATCGCGATTTTGACTGGGGTCCTCCACGGGCCGGTAAAAAGGTTGCACTCTATAGGTTGGTGCCACACCGAAATAGACCAGGCCCAAATCCGCATCGTAGCTACCAGCATTCCATACTGAGCCACCGGTGCGCTGTTCGGCGCTCTGACCATTCCAGCTGTTGCCACCGGGGGTACCCGGTTGGGCAACGGTGCGAAAACGCCAGAGCTCCTTACCCGTTTCCATGTCCAACGCAAAAATAAATCCACCGGTCGGTACTATGCTCGATACCACGCCCATTATCACTTTGTCGTCGGCCACAATCGGTGCTGCCCGCAATTTGTAGCTCGCTGCACCGCTAAAGTCGATGGCTTTGTTTTTACCGTAGGCGATTTCTGACTGCCACAATTTAGCCCCGGTTTTCATATTGAGTGCCAGCATACGCATGTCTGAAGTGGGAACAAACACCATGTTGCCACCCAGTGCTATGCCCATTTTTCGATCGGGTGCGCGACCTTCCGGTTCTTGCTGGTAGCGCCACAGTAGTTCGCCGCTGCTTGCGTCCAATGCCATGACCGTATCCGGGAAGGTGTAGAGAAACATCACCCCGTCGTGTACTAAGGGGGTAGGGTTGTTATAGCCCTCTGCGAGCTTAACTGACCATGCCTTGCTCAGGCGACCGATCGTTTTCTTGTCGATATTGTTAAGAGGGCTAAAACCCGTATTCTCATTGTTTCTACCCCAGCTCAGCCAGTCGTTTGCGGGGGAGTTGGAGAGTAGTTCCGAGGTGACCGGGGTCAGTGCGGATAGCAGCGGCTGGTTCTTTTTCGCCGGCACTGTGTGAGTGGCGACAGCATTGTCGGCCACTGGCAGTTGCATGGTGTTAAGCGTCGGCAAATCTGTTGGCAGCGCTATCTTCCCCGCCTTTATGCCATGAATCTTGAGTAAGTAGGCGGTGATATTGGCATATTGATCGTGCTCAAGACGGGTTCCCGGTGGCATGCGCTTAATCGCCTGGAACAAACCCGCGACAGGGCGACCAGCCCAACGAGTTTTAAAGCTTTCATTGATCAGGTTAGGAATAACGCCACCACCACCTGTCGGTTGATGACAGGGTAGGCAGCTATTCTTGTAGGCGGTTTCGCCCTTATTGGCCTGTGCGGGGGTATAAGACACAGGGGTGGCTTCGGCCGAAGCTACCATAATGGCTAGGTTAATGGCGGCAACGATCAGGGTTTTAAAACAATGCATGAGTTCCCCTTGTTATTGTATGGGTTTATTTTTACATAGGGTGGTCAGTGCATGCAAGATGGTAACGGCGTAAATTCGGCCCCAAAGGGCGGGCTGAGACGGGTGAAATGCAAATGGATTGACGCCGCAGGGTTATACGGTGTGATAAAAAAACTTTTATTCTTCGATCATAGTCATTACCCGGCGCAGATTACACTGTGACTATACCCCTGATAATGCCGGCCGCGCTTCGAGAGCGTTGGCAAGTATCTGTACTGGAGAATAGACGGAAAGGGGAGGAATCAACAGGGGAAAGACACTGCCGAAGAGGTCTAGCTGCAAGCGTAACGACATCGCTAACGACAGCCCTAACGACAGCCCTAATTACAGCTCTAACTAAAGCCCTAAATATGTGTGTACTGTAATACAGGCACTATACTACAGTAAATAAAAGCGATTAATTTATGTCTTTTCCGGCTAAAAGCTCTAAATGCGCTACAGTTTAAATACTGTATGTATATGTTCGGCTTCATTGAGAGTAGTAAATGAAACTAAATGTGTTTTTTGTCATGACATTGTTTGCTGGTGTCTGCTGCGCGAACAACACAACGATACCCCTGTTATCCATCGACGGCGCAAATTGGACCAGCGAAGAAATCGCATATATTAATGCGCTGCACCAAAAAGGCAGTATACATATTGCCACAAAACTTAGCTCTGCCGTGTATTTACCGCATAAAGACGGTTCGGTTAGCGGCTTTCATTATCGTGTGCTGAAAGAACTAGCAGCCCTTGCCGAAATAGAGATTGATATCCACTTAGTGGATTGGAATGACTATTTCTATAAACAAGGTGAGGACCTTGAAAAAGTTAAGAGTGATCCGGAGTATTCTTATGTGCCCGCACTCATTGAAACGGTAGATATCTACCTAGACGGTATGACGGGCTTACCTTGGCGGGAAAAAATGTTTGATATTATCAAGTACGTTCCCAGTCGCCAGATGGTTGTCTCTAGAAAGAACAACAAACCGGAAAACATTGCTGACTTGAGCAATAGAGTTTGCGCAATGGTTAGAGATACCTCGATGGAGGAAAATCTCGAAAAGCTCAGAAAATCTCATCATATCAATGTCACCTATGCAATGACTGAAGAGTTTGATGTTATGGATAAAATGGTGTCCGAAGGTACTGCAGATTACACCGTCCATGATAGCGATAGAGCATTTGCCGCTCTCGCCAATTACAAAAACCTGACGATAGCGTGGCCTATCAGTGATATTCAATTGCAGGGCTGGGCCATAGACAAAAAAAAGACTGTGCTTAAAGGTATTTTAGGTAAGTATCTCAAATATGCTCAAGAAACAGGCATTCTCGATAAATACTGGAAACTATCCTACGGCGTGACCTTTGTCGATTACCTCAAATTAGTGAACCTGGGAGGGACTGAAAATTAAGCTTAAAAAGAAGTTGCTTCTATTTATCATTCCTTCAATTGTTATTTCGATTACGCTGATAACGGCCACCACGTTTATCATTACAGCGAATAAAATAAGCTCGTTGCAATACCAATTGTTAGACGACGATGTTGGTCATATTATTGCCCGTATAGAGTCGGACTATAAAACAATTGATGCCTTGGGAATGGCTAATGTAGCTTTTTATAGTGATGCCACAAAAAAAGGGGTGCTGCAGGGTATACGTGAACATATTGCGGCTCGAACATCTGTAGCCGTCTTCAATGCTAAAACAAATGCAATGATTTTTTCGGTTGGGGAAGACGCTCAGAAAATTCAGATGAGTGTAGCTGCTATCCAGGATTTGGTGATGCGGCAATATGGGCAACGTGAATATGAGGAGAAATTGGCCTCAGGAGAAAATGTAAAGCTGATGACAGCGTTTGCTATCTATCCTAACTGGGACTGGTTGGTTGTCACCTTTGCTAATAAAAACCAGTTGTTTAGATATATTAGTGAGGCCATTGCTTATTCGTTGCTGATTGCCGGTGTATTTTTAATTTTTGTATGTTTTGTGGTATACCGCTTGTCCGACGGCATAACCCGGGCAATTGTCGCGTTGGAGAAAGGGGCGCAGCAGCTTTCTGTCGCAGACATGGCGGTTGAGATCGACATTGATGTCAAAGGTGACGGCGAGTTTTCTAGCCTTGCAAACAGTTTTAATACAATGGCAGCGGAAATAAAGTTGTCGCATAATCAGCTTAAACGTTCTATTACAGAGGAGAAAAAGACCAATTTGTCCCTGCAGGAAAGCCGCAAACAGTATTTCGACTTAGTAGAGAGAACCTCCGATCTCATTACCAGAGTAGATTTACACGGTCGCTTTATATTTGTCAACGATGCCGCAGCTACGGTTTTTGGTTTGGCAGTGAAAGATTGTATTACGCGGGATGCCTTTGGTTTTATCCACCCTGACGATAGAGACGCAACCTCGCAGGCATTTTCTAGTTGGGTGAAAGGGGGGAATATACCTCTTCAGTATGAAAACCGTCAAGTCAGTGCCGGCGGTGTGATCCGTAATATGATGTGGTCAATCCGCTCAGAGCGCGATGAAAATGGCGATATCTGCGGTTTCGCCTGTTCTGCAAGAGACGTTACAGAGCAAAGACGGATAGAGAGTGAACGCGAAAAGCTCGAAAAGCAATTGTTTCAGAGCCAAAAAATGGACGCTGTTGGGCAGCTTGCAGGAGGCATTGCACACGATTTCAATAATATGTTGGGAGTCATTATTGGGCATGCTGAGTTGGCGCAGCTGCAGCTTGATCCATCGAACCCCGCAATGTCCTACTTGAAGGCGATCCAAAAGGCCGGTATTCATTCTGCCGAGCTTACTCGGCAGCTATTAACGTTTGCTCGTAAGCAAGCTATAGAGCCTAAAGTGATAAACTTGAATGCATCCGTAATGACCATGTTTGCAATGTTGCAGCGGCTTATTGGCGAAAATATTAATCTCTCCTTTGAACAAGAGCAGGCTTTGTGGTCGGTTAAAGTTGACCCTTTTCAGGTGGATCAAGTTCTCGTGAACCTATGTGTAAATGCCAGAGATGCCATCGACGAAATAGGTAGTATTGTCATAATTGTGAAAAACTGTCGTATTGATGGCGTTACTAATAGTGCCCAGTCATCGGTACAGCCTGTGGTTGTTCCACCAGGAGACTATGTTTTGCTCTCGGTGAAAGACGATGGCTGCGGCATGGAGCGCGCCGTTATGGAGCGTATCTTCGAACCGTTTTTTACCACCAAGGCGGTGGGAAAGGGCACCGGACTGGGCTTGGCTACGGTGTTTGGGGCGGTTAATCAAAATGAAGGTTTTATTCAGGTATCCAGTGAGCTGGGGCAGGGAACAGCCGTCGAAATATATTTTCCTAGGACTGTCGAAGTGTCGCCAAAAAGCAAAGAGCTAACGCAAACGTCAAATCATCAAGGCTCTGAAACTGTGCTCGTGGTTGAAGATGACGAGGTGTTGCTAGATCTTGAAATTGCCATGCTCGAACAAAAAGGCTATAAAGTATTGTCAGCCTCAACAGTGACTTTGGCCGAAACGCTTGCGCAGGACAACGCGGGGCAGATTGCATTGCTACTGATTGATGTGATTATGCCCGAGATGAATGGTTGGGACCTTTCTGTTAAGTTAAAAGCAGTTTGTCCTGCGATAAAAGTTCTCTTTATGTCGGGTTATACGGCGGACATCATTGCTTCGCAAGGTATCATCGAAAATGATGTTCACTTTCTTCAAAAACCTTTTTCTGTTGAGGCGTTAGCCGCTAAGATTCGGCAGGTATTGGCTTCGTGATCATGCAGTAGTGGTCAAATAATCTAGGGTCAAATTTAGTCGCATGCAATAGTTATAGGTGAAAAATTAGGCTACATCATTGTCTTAATAGGATAATAGTCAACATATAATAAGGAGATTCTGCCATATGAGTTCCATCCCCAAAGAGTTTGATCCCGATCATATCAAGTCGAAATCCACTGGTGTGCTGCAAATGTACCGCGATGAGATAACATCGAAAGAGCCGATGAGGTCTGTGTTAAAAAACAATCCAGAAATTTATTTCGTGCAACCTAAACGCAGCAATGACTGGGGCAACTGGGAGTTTAAACCGGGGTCTTATTACGACACGACCATAGCATCGAAGCACCCTTACTGGAAAAACAAAGATTTGCCTAAATCCAGTAAAGATCTTGTTCAGTTACGTGCCGACTTCTTGAAGTGGGGCTATTGTAAAATCGAGGCCGCGCTCTCTATTGCGCAGGTCGAGCGCATTCGCGAGCGCGTGCTTGATCAAGCTGAAGGCGAAAAACTTGCCGGTATTGCACAAAAAACGCCAAGTGGTCAAAACATCAATTGCTGTGTAAATAAAGGGTTTTGCTTTGAACAATTAATTGAACACGATCCCAGTGGTGTTCAGGGCGGCCCGTTGATAGAGCAGCTTGTCTCAGAGGCGTTGGGGTCTGATTGGATTTGCGCCTCTCTTATTGCAGCTATTTCCTTAAAGGGCGGTGTGCCGCAGGCCTTGCACCAAGATCAAAACAATGCTTTGGATTCCCGTAGCCCAATGTCGATTAACATTCTTACTGCCATTACCGACATTGATGATGCAAACGGTGGCACCTTGGTAATTCCGGGCAGCCATCTAGTGCTATCGGAAGCAATGAGAGCGGGAAAACCGGTAGGAAAATTACCACCCGCGATAAATGTCGACGCTAAAGCGGGAACAATGATAATTACCGATGGCAGGCTATTACATGGTACGGGCATCAATCATACGGATAAAGCCCGTATTGTGATGCTCAACGGTATGCAAAAGCATTGGTTGCGCCAGCAAGAAAATTGGATGTTGTCGGTGAACCCCGAGGTGTTAAAAAGAGCGAGCCCAAAATTACTTCAGCGTATGGGTTATCAGGCGACCAATAGCGCACAGACTAATGAGGGGCACGGATTTGGCGCTAATGGTACAGTAGATGAAGCCAATGGTGCTATCGTAGGCTTTCGTATGGCTGCAGATCGCGGCGAATACTTACGGGTAGGTGAGTTGGGGCCAAGCTCGAAACCGGAGGAGCTGAATGCTGCCTTCACTATACGTGATATTGTAGGAAAAGCCCGAGCCGGTGGCGGCAGTGCGCCGGTGGGAATTGGTAGGGTAGCGAAAGGCTAGCCGCTGAGCTATGTATGGCAGTCGCAGGTATTATCAGTATGGCGGTGTGTGCTAGCACCTATTGAGAGCTAGCAGTGTCAATCAGATTACGAGAGTATAAGCTTCCGTGAGGAGCCAATAACATCTGTAAACCATGCCATGCTACCGCAAAGGTAGCGAACTATCTTAGTTTATTGATAATGCTGTTTAGTTTCTTAGTATCGAAGGGCTTATACAAGAATGACTTAATCCCGAGAGCAAGAGCTGAATCTTCGGTAACGCTGTCGGTATGGCCCGTGCACAGCACTATATTGACATCGGCACGGTGGCTTAACAATTGCGAGCTCAATTGAATGCCAGATAAATTGGGCATAGTTTGGTCAGTAACGACAATGTCGATATTGGCGCCTTCCTCTTTGAAATACTGCAAAGCCAGCCGACTATTGGTAAATCTTTTAACCGTTGCATGTTGCATTTGTAGAGATTCCGTCAGGTATTGTGCGACAGCCAATTCGTCATCGACGACCATTATCGCTAGCTCCGAAAAGTCGTATTGATGGTCGATTGATTTCGCAATGCCCGCCGATTTGAGGTTTCCCTCCTTTTGGTTTTCTGATAAAGCGGGTAGGTAGACTCGAAAGCAAGTCCCTTGTTGTGAGGTGCTTGTTACTGCAATATGTCCGTCAGATTTGTGTACTATACCATGCACCACCGAGAGCCCCATGCCAGTGCCTTCACCGGTATTTTTGGAGGTGAAAAAGGGCTCGAAAATTTGCGTAAGAATGTCTTCATCTATTCCGCTGCCGGTGTCAGTAATCTCTATCACAACAAACTGCCCGCTAAATTTCCCGTGGCATGACATACATAATTGCTCATTAATATCATCAACAAGCAAAGAAATTTTCAAACATCCATCCAAGGTCATGCTATCTTTCGCGTTAAGACACAAATTCATTAAAACCTGGCTTAGTAAACCAGAGTGGCATTGCACTGGCGGCATGTTGGGTGAAATAGACGTTTGTATACCTATAGTTGCTGGAAAAGTAGCTTTTAACATCCTTATCGTTTCTTCCAGTACAGGCTCAACTCGTATAGAAGAGGTTTCGATATGGTCGTTGCGACTGTATATCATCATTTGCTCGATCAAATCTCGGCCGCGAATTCCTGCGGACTCTATTGCCTGAAGATATTTTTTTAGCTCGTCTTCTTTTACCGCGTATTTTATTTGGCACAGTTCGGTATAGCCGAGTATGACGGCCAAAAGATTGTTAAAGTCATGGGCAATACCGCCAGTCAGTTGGCCGATAGCTTGCATTTTTTGCGCCTGAAATAACTGTTTTTCAAGGGACGATTTTTCTGCTTCCATTTTCATGCTGGCAGTGGTGTCAGTTGATAAAACACAAATGGCATAAATGGAATTGTTCTCATCGTACAGTGGGAATTTGGCAGAACGATAACTAAGTAATCTGTTAGGTGTTGGAACAGTGATGTTGGTTTCGACCACCTTCCCATCTTGGAAAACATTTTTGTCAGTGCTTTGCATCTCATCGGCAATTTCTTTTGAGAAAAAGTCGTAAAATGTTTTTCCCAGTATTTTGCTTTTTTCAGACCCTAGAGAAATTTCAAATTGTCGGTTGACGAATATAAAGCGACCGCTAGAATCCTTTACATAAATGACATCCGGAGAATTATCCATAATCGCTTGTAAGTCCCGCCGACTATTGCTAATAGTATCGAGCATACGATTGAGGTTTTCTGAGAGTTTTCCTACTTCATCATGTCGGGTAATAGTGGCGCGCACGGTGATATCACCCTCTTTCACCTCCTCCGCGACATTGACCAGACCCAGTAATGCACGAGTGATCCCCCCAGCCATAAAAAATGCAAATAACGCACCTACCAGTATGGCAAGTAGTGTATACAACAAGCCATCTCGGGTAACAATCATCAAGTTATCCGCGATGGTCTTTTGCGATAGGTTAATTCGGGCCCAGCCAATAAACTTTCCATTATTTATAATCGGATAGGCGATATCGATATAGCGATTGTTGTTGATGAGAATGATTTCGTTATAGTGTTGGGTGGACAGGCGTGCACTGATTTCGTCATGTAAGTATAGGCCCACTTTATCCTTTTCGGTGTGTCCTATAACCCTGCCCTGTGGACTCAATACCATTGCATAGCGCAGAGAGGGGAACTCTCTTTGCGTTTCTAAAATCTCCTCCAGGCCGACGATATCGTTAGCCAATAACCATGAGCTACTGTTGGTCGAAAGAGATAGCGCGAGACTGCGGGCTTGGGCTAGACTTTGTGAATGAAGAAAGTCGCGTTGCCGTTCAACCAGGTCGAATACAAATATACTCATTAACACTGCGTGAACGGCAATAATTCCCAATATTAGTTGGCGGCGGATGGAGGCGCCCCAAAATTTGTAGACAATATCAATAAGTGCTTTCATATCAATTTACACGTCTAACTGTTTTATTAAACAATGTTAGAAACTCTATGACGGGGTCATAGGTGGCATTGTTGGCTGGTTCAAATTTAGTCAATTCAATTTTTCGCAGCCACTGTCTTCCTTCGGGATGAACATGCAAGTTCAGTAGCAGTTCTTTAACTTTATTCACAATAGGCTTTGCTATATCGCTGCGAACGACAAAGCTATTGTTCGGTAAAGATGACGTTTGCCAAATAACTTTTAACTGCTTTTCGAGTTCGGGGCGCTCCTTGGATAAAACTCTCCAGGGTGGGGGCCAGGTCGCTCCCGCAATTGTGTCACCTAACATCACATTCATGATGGAGGATTCTTGAGAGCCGACGTACTTAATGTCAATGTCATTCATTACATCAAGTCCCTGTTGTTGCAAATAATACTGCGGTAGCATCGTTGCGGCCAAAGCAGTCGGTGCTGGAAAACTCACCGATTTTCCTTTGAGGTCAGCAACACTATTGATGTGGCTGTCTTTTCTGACCAAAAATATCCCTCGAAAGTCTTCGTCGTCAGACATTTTCGCAATGACGGAATAGCCGTGTTCAAACGAATTGACGGTCTGAAAAGGATTGGGTAGGGCGAAATGAAACCTCCTAGCGTACAGTTTTTTGCCATAGCTCGCATAATTTCTTGACGCTTCAATTTTGAAGCTAATGCCTGCTATGTTCTCGCTTAAATAGTCGGCTAGGGGACCAAAAATCTCATGGAGTCTTTTAGGGTTATGAAGAGGGTGTACGCCAATGACATAAACATGCTCAGTGAGAGTTGGAGGGGTTCTGGAATACTCTGGGCTATATTCGGCGGCTTGTTTTTCGCTACAAGACAGCAACATTAGTCCAATAAATACAACTGCAGTTACAGTTGGGAGCTTGTCTAAAGTTAATTTCAACTGTATAGCCTCATCGTTTTTGGAGGTTTTTATTTGTGGATGATCGAGCAAGCTCTCCCTATCAGTAGGCGCAAGGAAAAACTTGAGCCCTCGGAAATATCATGTGTATCTGCAAATTGGCGAGGTGACGCATGCAATTAATGTGTTTGTAACAATCCATTATCACCTTCCCTAAGAGTGCTGACTGGCAGCGGGATTCACTTCCTGTTGGTAACTTGCTGGTACACGTAATAAAGTGCTTTTCAATACTTGCTATTATCGAAGTACTTGTAGGGCATTAATGCGATGCTGTCATCGGAAGAAGATCTTTGACTGTGGTTTGTTAGTCTTGGGCTACCAAGTCACTGCAGAGTAATAATCTGATGCTTAATGGCGTATAACAAATGATGGATATATGCATAGTATCAATCTATGGTAGGGCTGGCTACTGGCAATTTTTACGTTCAATTTTTACGTTCAATTTTTTGGGTCATATGGAAGGGCCGCGGGTCGGACGGGCTAATGGGGCTTGTCAATGCTATTGCGGTGATAGGCGAATCTGGCTTGCTGATACAATGCTAGGGTATGCCTTCAATGTATAGAATCAACTCCGAATTCCGGCTGGATAGGCTGTAGTCCAGTCCAACTGTTAAGCCAGTACATAGCGGACGCTGACAACCGTGCAAAACTGGTCATAGCCTGCGAGAATGGGGGCTTTAGTATCGCGTCTAACGGTCGGGAATACAATCGCGGGTGGCGATGCTGTCACGATAACGAGCGAGTTACTTTAACGCGAGCAGTGAACGCTCAGCAGCCAAATTTTCGGACGCCGTGGTGCCCGTGACTCCGGGATTGCTATTGCTGGTCACGCTCAATGCGCGAAGCGGATTTGCGTTCGAAAAAGTATAGCTGCGGCTGATAGTGTCGGCGTGGTGTGGGCGAACAATAGTTATTGATGGTAGTTAAGTGGAGGTTTATGGCCGCTCGCGATCGTCGTTAGCATTATCAAAACGCTGTGTTACTACACAATTACGACCTTGGCTCTTGCCTCGATAAAGGGCCCGGTCAGCTTGCTTTACGAATTGATCGATATTATCAATTTGCGGGCCGAGCGCACTGACAACCCCCAATGTCAAACTAACTGGGCGGAGATCTTTAGCTCCGTAGGGAATATTGCGCGCTATAATTGCAGCGCGAATTTTCTCTGCCACCTTAAGCGCACCTTCACTGTCGGTATTCGGTAAGATCAGTACAAATTCTTCACCACCAAAGCGAGCTACAAGATCAGTAGACCTGCCGCAACATGCCGATATAGTGGTTACAATGTCAATGAGGCATCTATCACCTGCCTGATGGCCATTGCTATCATTGTATAGCTTAAAAAAGTCAACATCGGCCATAATGAATGACAAGTTTGAATTAGAACGGCGCGCCCTAGCCACTTCTTGCAATAGCGCAGATTCAGCTCCGCGGCGGTTCAATGCGCCGGTTAAGTAATCAGTATTCGATTGTTTATCTAGCTTTTCTAAAAGAGAGCGAGTCATGGAAGAGAAGCTCCAAACGATCCACGTCGATATCAGGCACAGGCATGTGAGAACGAGGACACGACCTAATCGAAGACGGTCGGGACCGTTAGGGTTTTCAGGGACCATGTTATTGAACTCTAGTACAAACAAACCTATTAGAGTCAAACAGACAAATACCAGTGATATCCCCGCCGCCCGTGAATTGATTAACAACATCGTTAAAATGGGGATTAGGGGAGCCAGTAGAATGACAGATCCATCAAAACCACCGGTGTTGAAGCTTCCAGTAGCTAATCCCGCCAGCAAAATAGCTACTAACACCCACGCAGCGACCTGCATTGAGCCTCCGCGCAATAAATAAAGGCCATTTGCTAGGCCGACTACCACCACAAAAAATGCCGGGATTGGGGGCGGATCCATTCCCATTATCATGATTTTGGTTAAGGTTAGTCCGGCTACAAGTATGACTAGAGCGAGGTTGCTGGCTTGGATCAATCCGCGCCGACCCAATGGTACCAATGCGTCAAACTCAATACTCACGATATTGTTGCCTCCCTGGCTATATCTTGCAATATGCGAAACGTAAAAATACTTTTATACCCCGGTGTAGCGTTATTTGAGTGTGTCTATTTCTAATTGTCAATTGCAAGCTGTATAAATATTGACCGAGCTTAGTCATTGTAGGATGTGTTTAACAATGCTCACATTATCATGATGGGAACTAGCGTCAAAGTGTCAGCTAGAATCGACCGAGGTGGGTAGCGGAACATCGTTGGCAATACAGACAGGGCATTGCCTGTTAGCCGAGTAGCTCTGAAGCGATGGAATAACAACCCTTTTGTGGGGGGCTATGTGTGCTACCGCCGCGTATAGTCTGTGTTAAATCCACGTCAAGCATCGGCTAGGCAGTATTGGTTTTTGCCGGAATGTTTGGCATCATACATCGCGGTATCGGCTTTTTTGATTAATTCATTGTGGTCGGGTTCGCTCTCACCGGTATAAAAAGAAATACCGATGCTTCCGCTGATGTTGGCCGTTGTATGGTCAAGTTCGAAGGGGGTTTTCAGTTGTGAGAGGATTTTCGCAGCCACCTTGATGGCATTATCGGTACTTTCAATATCGTAAAGAATGACAGCAAACTCATCGCCCCCCATGCGAGCGGCTAGATCCCCTTCTCGAATGGAGGTTGAAATACGCTGGGCTACTTGGACTAATAACTGATCGCCCGCATCATGCCCCGCACCGTCATTAACCTGCTTAAAACTGTCAAGATCAATAAAGAGCACGGCCAACATTCCTATGCTGCGTTTTTGCCGCAGCATAGCCTTGTGCAGAGATGCGTGATACAGGTTGCGATTGGCAATTTGGGTGAGGCCGTCATAGTTGGCCATATGCTGCAGTTGCAGCTCTTTCTCCTCCAGTTGTTGGTTTTTCAGCACCAGTTCTTCTTTGAAGTTCCATAGCTCTTTGAATACACGGATTTTCCCTAGCAGTATAAAGGGATCTACGGGTTTATACATGTAATCCACGGCTCCGGTGCCATAGCCCTGAATGACAAATTCATCAGATTTACTAATGGCAGTTAAGAATATAATGGGGATATGGGATGTCTTTTTGTTGCTCTGCATCAGTTCGACTGTTTCAAAACCATTCATCTCCGGCATCTGAACATCCATTAGTACCAAAAAGAAATCGTGTTTGAGTACCGCTTTGAGTGCTTCCATGCCTGAATAAGCAGCGATGATTTCAATATCCACATCGTCTATGATTCGTGTGAGCGCATGGATATTATTGGCTTGGTCATCGACCACTAAAAGCTTGGGTCTATTGATTGTCATAGCATATCCTCAAAATAAACTTTCCAATATCGTGTAAAGATAATACATGATCGATTGTTGCCGCCTCAATGGCAGCTTGGGGCATCCTAGCCGCCTCTGCGGTGGACGGGTCTTGTACTAGGGCCAGTCCGCCGTACTGTTTAATAGTTGCCAATCCTAGACTGCCGTCGGCACTGGCGCCGGTCAAAATAATACCGATCAACTTGTCTTGATAGACTTCAGCGGCTGATTCAAATAAAACATCGATGGAGGGGCGAGAATAATTAAGCGGTGGATCGGTTGAGAGCGCAAGGGTTTTGTCCTGTTCCACCAGTAAATGGTAACCTGGGCAGGAGAGATAAACGTGGCCACCAACTATGTTTTCGTTAAGATCGGCTTCTTTAAGTTCAATAGCGAGATCTTTGTTGAGCAGTGTAGCCAGTGTACCCAACTCGGCTTCCCCTTGGTGTTGAACGATAATCACCGGCGTGGGGAAGTCAACGGGTAATACCCCCAGCACTGTTTTTAAGGCCTGTAGCCCCCCCTTGGACACGCCGATGACTATCGCGTCATACATGACGTTTCTTCCGGTAAATTTTGAGCGTATCGTTGAGTGAGTCAAATTGCTGCTGACTAGAGCTAAATTTTAGTGTCTCCTTCTCACCTAGGGCGAGAAAACCCCTTGGTACCAGCCCCTTTGTAAACAAATCGAGAACACGCTCTTGCAGGTTCTTGTCAAAGTAGATGAGAACGTTTCTGCAAAGTATCAAATGCATCTCGGCAAAGTTTTGATCGCAACATAAGTTATGGCTGGCAAAGGTGACCTTGTGGCGGAGGAAGTCATTGATCTTGGCCGAGTCGTAGTTTTCCCAGTAATAGTCGGTGAATGCCTGTTTCCCCCCCGCATTCAGGTAGTTTTGGCTATAGAGTTTCATGCGCTCGGCGGGATAAATAGCTGCTTGCGCGGTGGCTAAAGAGCGATGGTTTAAATCGGTGGCGTAAATTCTTGCCTGCTCCAATAGGCCTTCCTCGTGCAGTAAAATGGCCATAGAGTAAACTTCTTCCCCGGTGGCACAGCCGGCGTGCCAGATATTGATACGGGAATACGTTTTAAGTGTAGGGATGACGTTTTCACGCAGTTCTTTGAACATTGCCGGATCGCGAAACATTTCCGTCACTGTGACCGACATACAGTGGAGAAAATCGCCAAAAAACTCCCTGTCGTGTAATACCTTGGGAACGAGTTCCGAGACCTGTTGGTGGCCAGTTTTGGATACAAAGCCCTGTATGCGTCGTTTGAGAGAGGCCTTTGCATAGTTATGGAAGTCGTAGCCATAGTGTTGATGAATAGCTTCGAGTAAGCAGTCGACTTCAATATCTTTCAGAGCCTTGCTCATATCTGCCCTTTATAAAGCCATATTCTGAGCATGGAAACTAGTTTGTCAGTGTCTATAGGTTTGGTCAGGTACTCAGACGCACCGGCATTGATGCACTTTTCTCGATCCTCCTTCATCGCTTTGGCTGTTAGGGCGATGATAGGCACATCCTTATAATCGGGCAGTGTACGTATTTTCTGGGTAGCTTCCAAACCATCCATAACCGGCATCATTATATCCATTAACACCAGCTGAAAGAGTGCGTTGGCGTCAGTGTTGTTGTTTAGCGTATCCAGCGCCTCTTGACCATCACTGGCAACCTCCACGTCAAGGCCAAGCTCTTCTAGTTGACGCGACAGAGCAAACAAGTTGCGCATATCGTCGTCTACCAGCAGAATTTTCTTGCCCTGCAGCATCGTATTTTCGTCATGAAGAGAGTTGCCTTGTTGCTTTTCCTCCTCAGGTAAGTCTTTGTTTAGCTTGTGCAGAAATAGCGAGATATTGTCCAATAGTCGCTCGGGAGACTCGGTTCCTTTTACAATAATGTTACTAGTATATTTTTCGAGTAATTTTTGATCATTGTCGGAAACTTCCTGGCCAGTGTATACGATAATTGGGATGTTTTTTAAGCTGGCTAGGCTAGCAATATACTCGAGAAGTTCGTAGCCGCTCATATCGGGTAAGCCTATATCGAGTATTATGCACTGGAATTGGCCTTGCTCGAGTATCGGTTTCGCTTCACTACCGCTGGCACAGTTAATCACTTGAAAACCGTCGCTTTTAATAAGACGTTCAATGGCTATGCGGCTCTTAAAGTCGTCTTCGATAACTAATACAGTCTGCTGTTCTAGTGCCAACTTCTCGCTAATACTGCTTAGAATCGCCTCAATACTGTCAGCTTCTACGGGTTTTTGTAAAAAACTTATGGCGCCACCCGCTAGGTATTGGCTGGGGTTGCTCTCTCGACCAGAAATGATATGTAGCGGTATATCGCGGGTATCCGAATGAAATTTTAGCTGCTCTAATACTTCCGTGCCGTCGATATCGGGTAGGCCCAAATCCAGTAAGATGCCGTTGGGTTGGTAGTGCATAGCCAGGAAGACACCGTCCCGCCCCTTGTTGGTCACCAGGGCCCTGTAGCCGTTTTCGCGAATGATTGTTGTCAGTACCTTGGCGAGACTGGCGTCGTCTTCAATAACCAATATGGACTTGTCGTCATCACGGGTGTTGCGGCGATCGTCGTCGATAAAGTCTTGCATAGACTGTAGGGAGATAGCGTTTTTCTGGTCTTTTTCAATAGTTTTCCCAGCGTTTGTTTGGATTTCAGTCGCGGTTTCACTTTTCGCTGGAGATGACGCAATTGAGGTGTTTTCTGTGGTTAGGTCAGATGTGTTAAGCGGTAGGTGCAAGGTGAAAGTACTGCCTTTCCCGTGTTCACTGGTCAGCGTTATTTCGCCGCCCAGTAGCTGCGCCAGCTCTTTGGAGATAGACAGGCCCAAACCGGTGCCACCATACTTTCTGGAGGTGGAGCCGTCTTCTTGTTGAAAAGATTCGAAAATAGCATGCTGCTTGTCCTCTGGAATCCCGATGCCGGTGTCGCTAACAGAGAATGCCAACACGGTTTGAGTATCGAAGGCGGTGTCTAGATTGTGGGCATCGGTATCGGATTGATGGATGCCGATTACCACGGTGCCTCCCTTATCGGTGAATTTAAGCGCATTGGAGAGAAAGTTTTTTAGTATCTGTTCTACACGTTGACCGTCACTGCGAAAAAATTTGGGTAAATCAACACCCAGCCGATGGCTAAATTCAATATCTTTGTCGGCCGAAAGGGGGATAAATATGCGTTCCATTTTAGAGATTATGTCGCTAATACTGACATCTTCCCATTGCATCTCCAGCATACCCGCTTCTACCTTGGAGAGGTCCATGATGTCGTTGATTAAGGTTAACAAGTCGTTACCGCCGTCGTGAATAACCTTGATGTCTTCTAGCTGCCTGTCATTGAGATTACCTAACTTATTTTGCGCCAGTAGTTTTGATAGAATAAGCATGCTGTTAAGCGGTGTTCTCAGTTCGTGCGACATATTAGCGAGAAACTCTGTTTTATATTTACTTGCTTGTTTTAACTCTTCGGCCTTGTGCTCCAGTTCGGTTTTAGACTGTTCAATAGACTCTTTTTGTTTAATAAGTGATAGCTGTTTTTCCGTAAGCTCTTCGTTGGACACGCTGAGCTCCTCTTCGGAAGCTTTCAGCTGTTGGGTTTGCTCCTCAAGCGTTTCGTTAGCTATTTGTAGTTCTTCCTGCTGAACTTGCAGTTTTTCCGACATGGCTTGTGATTCAAATAGCAACTCTTCGGTATTCTGGCGGCTGATAATGGTATTAAGTATGGCGCCCAGGCTTACACTTACCTGTTCAACTAGTGTTTTATGGTCATCGCTAAAAACTTGGAGAGAGGAAAATTCAACGACTGCAAGTAGTTGATTCTCGTTAATTACCGGGAAGATAATAATATTGCGTGGTTTTGACTCTCCTGTGCCGGAGTGAATATGGCTGTAATTTGTCGGTGTGTTCTCAACCAGCAGGGTTTTCTTTTCCACGGCGCACTGGCCAAGCAAGCCTTTACCGAATGGAATTTGGCTAAAGAGTTTTTTATCCCGAGCTAAGGCATAGCTCCCGGTTAGACTGAGCATACCGTGTCCGTCATTATCTGGCTGGGCTAGGTAAAATAGACCCATTTGAGCACCTATTTTTGGTGTCATTTCGTGCATTAAGGCCTCTGCAAAGCTGTTAGCGTCACCTAATCCTGTTAGTGTCGAGCTGATAGTGGCCGTGTCACTCTTAACCTGGTCTTGAGCTTTCAGCTTGGCTCTCTCCAATTCCAATAAACGGCTATAGGCGCTCGCGCGGTGGCTGCTGCGAAACATGACTAGCGCAAAGAGAACAAACAACACCGTGCCCACTATACTAATCCCGCGAACGAAGCCGGCAGTGGACGTTGCCGAAGTTGACCGTATTGCCATTAGCTCTTGTTCGGTACGAATAAACGCGCTGATAAGTTCGCGAATAGCATCCATTATTTTTTTTCCCGCTCCAGCGTCGATTATTACCCTGACATCCTCCATCGATGGAGGGAGTTCACCGATATCGCGGCGCAGGCCAATTTCGACGAGAGCAACTCGATCGTCCCACGTTTTGGCGGCGCTTGTAGCTCGATGCAACAGGCGTCGGGCTTGTTCGATGCTGTAGGCGTTGGCTACGAGATATTTGAGCTCGATATAGTGTTTTTTCGCGCTTATTCTACCCGTGGTATAAGGCAGTAAAAGTTCTCCGTTGGTGGTGAGTAAATATCCGCGCAGAGCGGATTCCCTGTTTGCCATAGCCGTTATAATGGACTGCATCAGGGATTTGGCGACGTGATCGCCGGCGTGATCGAAACGTTGAAGTATGCTCTGTGACAAAGAATGCCAAGCGTCAATGATTTTTTTGTCGGCAGGTTTACGCAATAGTTGACTGTCGTTATTTGCGCCGTTTGCGCCGTTTGCGCCGTTTGCGC
>Ga0105355_10000906_pt1 | contig 27412 bp, 15 predicted proteins | sample GOMGulsemesocosm_2_FD_83508 | JGI IMG/M metagenome (GOLD analysis project Ga0105355, IMG submission 83508) | Methane-oxidizing microbial communities from mesocosms in the Gulf of Mexico - GOM9C Gulf of Mexico | ecosystem: Environmental > Aquatic > Marine > Cold seeps | place: Gulf of Mexico...
ATATCCGTCAAAATCCGAGTGCGATGCTATGGCGATTAAAGGTAAGGCAGCAATGATTGTTGGCGGTGGACCCAAAAAAGTACTCTATACGCTTAGTACCCTGCGCAAGATCGGCATCGCCAAGTCGAGCAAGGCGTTGGCCTCTAAAAATACCTGTAAAGCCTGTGGCTTGGGTATGGGTGGTCAGTTGGGGGGCATGACCAATGAGCTGAATGAATATCCGTCGGTGTGCAATAAAAGTATCCAGGCACAATCCACTGATATTCAAGAGGCGATACCTCCAGAGATTTTCCAGCATACCCTGCCTGAGCTGCAAGAATTGACCGGTCACGAGTTGGAGCATTTAGGCCGTATCGGCAATCCACTTTTTAAAGACAAAAACGCTGATAAATTTCGTGAGGTCGGCTGGGGTTGGGCTGTGGACTATGCCGCGCAACAATTCATTAACACGCCGCCGACTAACAGTTTCTTTTACGCATCGGGACGTTCCTCCAATGAAGCGGCATTTGTCTTCCAGCTATTAGCCAGAATGTACGGCACCAATAATGTGAATAACTGCTCTTACTATTGCCATCAGGCCACTAGTGAAGGCTTGCACGCAACCATTGGTACTGGCACATCAACGGTAGAGTTAGAGGATTTGTCGCACTGTGATCTAATTTTTGTCATTGGTGCCAATCCATCATCGAATCATCCGCGACTTATTCACAAGCTCAAAGGCGTGAGAGATCGTGGCGGCAACGTCGTAGTGATTAATCCCGCTAAAGAGCCTGGGCTGGTGCGTTTTGCTGTACCTAAAAGCGCGAAATCTATGGTGTCGGGGGGCACCTGGATCGCGAGCGAGTATTTGCAGCCCAGAATTGGCAGCGACGTCGCGCTATTGAAAGGCATCGCAAAATCGGTGCTGGAGCTGAATGGTCAATCTCAAGATTATATTGAGCAATACACCAATCACTACGAGCAATTTAAGGAGGATATAGAGGCTACGCCCTGGGTCGATATTGAACAGAAAACGGGCCTATCTAAAGATTCAATCGATGCCGTTGCAAAAATTTACGCACAATCTAAAAGCGCAGTCTTCTGCTGGGGCATGGGAATTACCCATCATGCGCACGGGGTAGAAAACATCGAGTGCATAAGCAATCTCGCGTTGCTCAGGGGCATGATCGGTAAGCCTGGGGCGGGTCTGCTGCCGTTAAGAGGTCACAGTAACGTTCAAGGTATAGGTTCCATCGGTGTAAAGCCGGTGTTGAATGAAGATGTTTTTAGGAAAATAGAAGCAGAGTTTGATATTACCCTGCCTAAAGAGCAGGGGTTGGATACGCTGGCCTGTATTGAGGCCGCCGATACCGGTGCCATTACGACCGCGTTAATTATGGGTGGTAACCTCTACAGTGCCACACCAAATTCTCGCTGGGCTGCCAAGGCGTTGGACAAAATCGATTTTAAACTGTTCTTATCAACAACGCTTAATCAGGGGCATGTCAACACTGCTGACAACAGCGCATGTATGATTTTACCCGTCACCGCCCGAGATGAAGAGTGGCAGCCAACCACCCAAGAATCCATGTTTAATTTTGTAAGGCTTAGTGATGGGGGTATTAAACGGCACAGAAATACTCGTCCAGAAGTTGTTGTATTGAGCGATTTAGCCAAGAAAATGCTGCCAGAGAGTCCTTTGGATTTTGAGTCGTTCAAAGAGCACCAAAAAGTGCGTGAGGCGATTGCCAATACCGTGCCGGGGATGGCGTTACTGACGGACATCAGCATCGCAAAAAAAGAGTTCCATGTAGCAGGGCGGCTAAAACATAGGCCGGAGTTTTCTACCGGTGATGGCAAGGCAAACTTCAAAATTGTCTCCATGCTCACCACGCACCAAAAGCCAGATTATCCTTTTACTCTGATGAGCATACGCAGTGAAGGGCAGTTTAATAGCATTGTTTATGAAGAAAAAGACAGCTATAGAAATACCCATAACCGCTGGTCAATTTTACTGAGCCAAAAAACCATCGACAAATTGGGATTGAATAACAAGCTGGTGGATGTTGTTTCGCCCTACGGTCGCATGGCAGGCGTAACGGTCTATCCCTTTGACTTGCCCGAAGGGGATGTGATGGCCTATTACCCCGAGGCGAATGTTTTGATTGGATTAGAGCAAGACCCCAGAAGTAAAACGCCTGCGTTTAAATCTGTGGCAGTACAGCTTGAATGTTGTTAGCTTGCCAGCAATTGCCACAACGAAAAAAGTTGCGACCAATTGTAATGTCGCGTAATTGTAGTAGCCCCAGACTATTGTACATAGATGAGCGCTGGGCCAATATCAATTTAAGAAGGCAATATTATAAGGGACGGGCGCGACTAAACAAACTAAAAGAAGGGCAGGTTCTGCCAAAGAATGCTGACAATAACCCTGCGGCGATACGCATTGGGGCTTAGTTAAAATTTGAACTCCGGGCGCGTTTTCAATTCGCACGTTTTTGGGTCGAATCTCAGTCGCTGTGCCAAACTCCAGTCAGCGTCATCGGTATAGATGCTAATAAGCAGCTATTTCTGTCGGGAAGATGATCGAAATCGTCCATTCAGCAGTTCTTCAAGCTGTTGGCTATAGAGCAAACATTGATCAAGAAGCATGCTGAGTTGTGTAAGTCTGGGTGGTGTAGAAGAGGGTGTTGTGTTGCTCTATCGTTGAAAGCCATTCGTTCGGTCCAGTTTAGTATCTGCTATTGATTGAGAGTGTAACCTGGTCTGATTATCTTATGTAAGAACAGCGTTCTCTCGACCATATTGATGTCGGAGCGCGCGCCTATATTCCCGAGACGATCGAATACGGCTCGCTTTAGAACGGTAACCTCTAATAGTGCTTTTCGTCGCATAAAATCCTGTCATCTGGATGATATTGTAGTATTAATCGCGTGGAAACTCGTCATTGAGACCGCCGGGAAAGAGGCTGTTACAGTGGCTTTGAAATGGCCGTTAGCTGGACAGTCCCGATTTGTGCCTCAAAAGGGGGTATAAGCGAAATTGCAGCACGCCGGTACGATGGCACGACGTCGTCAGCAGTGGTTATACTGGTAAGGGTTTCTATATTCCTTATTCGAATATAAGTTAGTGCCGACAAAAATTTATTTGCTAACAATATTGCCAAGTTGACTTTGCCACAAAAAGAGTTATTACTTAATGGGGACTTTATGCTCAGGGTCTACGTGATCAAAGGAAATGAAGGCCCGTTTCCTCGAATATTTTCCTATTCTGTCAGTGCCATCTACTGTAGGTGGGTATAATTTGCGGGAGAAATTACTTGCTTGTTCTTTGCGTTGTGGTTTTTAACTACCGACAATCCAGGTGATTGATTGATTGATTGATTGAGTGTTGGTCTAGGTGTTTTTCTTAGGCTCACTGCGTTCCTGTTAGGGGAAGTCGGCCTCGATAAGGTAGCTGTAAAAAGTCGAGTTAAATAGCTAACGAGTCCGTTGGGGAAAGCCGTTGATGTAGTGAGCCCCGTCAGAATTTAGACGGCCGCTACAGCGGGTCAGTGCCGTCACTATACGAAAATAATCTATTTTTCTGTCGAAAAGACATCGCCCTATTCTCGTGGCAGTTCACGTTTGACAGGATTAGGGGCTTGTGTTCGTGGCTAAGGCTGGCTGCTATCGCGGGGGTTATATTCAGATATTTAGTGGTACGAGGAATGCTTGGCGGTGTGTGATGATCTTGACGCTAAGAGTTTATTCCGAATTTCGGTGTGGAGTTACATGAGTTTCTATGCCGATTTTTTTGGAGTGGTGAGAAAAGTATGAGACAAAAATTGGGGGCGATATGTTTTCGGATATGAAATTTGGAACTAAGTTGTTATGTGGTTACGGAGTGATATTGTCGCTGATGATAGCGGTAGCGCTAGTCGTGTATTACAGCGTGAGTTCATTAATTGGGAACTTTAATTCAGTGAATCATACCCATGAGGTGTTGGCAGAAGCGTCAAGTATTGAAGCCGCCGCCGTTGATATGGAAACGGGGATGCGCGGGTTTTTGTTGGCGGGTAAAGACGGTTTTCTGGACCCCTATAGAAATGGAAGTGCGACGTTTGAATCCTTATTGAGTGATCTTTCGAAAACTGTTTCAGACAATCCTTCGCAAGTGACATTGTTGGGTGAAATATCGGAAAATATCGAGCAGTGGGTCGGTGAAGTAACCGAGCCTGTCATTGCTCTAAGGCGCGAAATTGGCGACGCAAAGTCAATGAATGATATGGCTGAGGTAATTAAGCAGGCCCAGGGAAAACAGTACTTTGATAAGTTTCGAGGTCAAATGAGGGTCTTTGCTGATCGTGAAAGAAAACTAATGCAGCGTCGACAGGAGCTTGCCAGAAATAGTAACAGCATTCAAGAGCTGAAAAACCTGAATGAACGTGTAGAACATACCTATAAAGTAATGGCGGCAGCGCAGAACATTGTTGCATCGGCTGTCGATATGGAAACGGGTATGAGGGGTTACTTGTTGGCTGGTCAGGAGGGGTTTTTAGATCCCTATAATAGTGGAAAGGGCAATTTCTATAAGTTGGTGACAAAACTGAAACAGACCGTATCTGATAACCGCGCTCAGGTAGATCTACTTACCGAAGTAGAGACCACTATTACAGATTGGGATGATCTGGTGGTAAAGGAGCAGATTAACTTACGTCGGGAAATCGGTGATGCGAAGACCATGGACGATATGGCAGACTTAATTGGCGAGGCCAGAGGAAAGGTCTATTTTGACAAGTTTAGAGGCCAGGTTAAAACGTTTAAAGATCGAGAGAGCGCATTGATGGCGGCGCGCGGCGAACAACTAAAAAGCACTGAGAAGGCAGTTGTCGGTGCAACTATATTTGGTACATTAGCCGCGGTGATAATGGGGGTTGGCATTGCGATCTTGCTAACAAGAAACATGATGGCGACGCTAGGTGGCGAGCCCAATGTTATCCTGAAAATAGCCACTTCAATCGCTGCAGGCGACTTGAATACGCAGTTGAATACGAGTAAGCCAGTCGGTGTGTTCGGTGCTATGGTTGTCATGCAACAGAAACTGACCTCGGTAGTTGAACAAATTCGAGGAAATTCCGAACAAATTTCATCCGCAGCATCTCAGGTAAGCGAAACTGCAAATTCATTGAGTCGAGCAGCTTCTGACCAAGCGGAGAATGTGGAAGAGGTCAGCGCTGCAGTCGAGCAAATGGGTGCGTCGATTACACAGAATAGTGAAAACTCGTCGATTACCGACAAAATTGCAACTGAATCAGCGTCGGCCGCCAATGACGGTGGGGCCGCTGTCGAAGAAACAGTACATGCGATGTCCCAAATTGCCGAAAAAATTTCGATCATAGAAGATATCGCTTATCAAACCAACATGTTGGCTTTAAACGCTGCTATTGAAGCAGCCAGGGCTGGTGAGCATGGTAAAGGGTTTGCGGTTGTCGCTACTGAGGTTAGAAAGCTGGCGGAGCGTAGTCAGGTCGCCGCTTCCGAAATTAGTTTGCTCTCTGCAGACAGTCTGAAAGTGGCAGAGAAGGCCGGAGCGCTTTTACACAAAATGGTGCCAGACATCACCAAAACTGCCGAGCTGGTACAAGAGATTACATCCGCTTCAGAAGAACAGTCCTCCGGTGTCGGACAAATAAACAGTGCGATACGTCAGTTGGATACAGTCACTCAAAAAAACGCGGCGAGTTCTGAAGAGTTGGCGGCTACCGCTGAACAAATGCAGGTTCAATCCTCGAATTTACAGGACGTGATGTCGTTTTTCAAAATGTTCAAGGGCACGTCTAACGCCCCCCCTGTTGTTTATGTATCTTCCCTTCGCAAGGTGGCGCCAGTGGTTCAATCGTCGCCAGTACTGAATGCCAAGGACGGTATTAACGAATCTTCATTTGAACGGTTCTGATTTTCTGCCGGTAATATAAAGACCTTTTTCAACAGGTAAGGGACTCAATGGTAATGAGTATCATCGGTTTGTGATCGCTGGAGGTAGTATGGATAAGTTTGTTTTCCTAACTGCAGTTGCGGCTCTTGTATGGGGGGCTGTACCGGCTAATGGGATTGAATTGAGCTTTTATGGAGTAGCTCATTTGTCGGTCGATAATGTAAATGACGGAGATGATGCCAGTGTTCATACTGCTAGTAATTCCTCCAGGTTAGGGTTTGTTGGTCAACATGTAATAAGCCCCAGTTTAACATTGCTATTTCAGTTTGAAACGGGAATGGACCCAACCGCACAGGGTGAAAATGACGGTAATGGTGGGGCAGATTCGTCGGGGCAAATTTTTACCAAAGGGCGGCCTTCCTACGTTGGTCTATTAGGTGTATACGGGAAGATTTTACTGGGTCATATGCCTGCGCTCGATCAATGGGCAAATGATTATAATTTGTTTGCCGATCAAGTGGGCGATCTGGGTAATCTCTGGGAAGGATCTGGAGTGCCAGGGCGTCTCGATAACGTGATCTACTATCTAAGCCCTAAATATGGTGGTTTTGATGTCGCTGTTAGCTACGTAGCCGAAGAAGGTGTTGATGATGAAGACCACTTTATCGTAAAGAGCAGCTATGAAGACCAAGGGTTAAAATTAGGCCTCGCGCTGGCAAGTATTGGCCAAGGCCTAGAATCATCGAAAGAGCACAATGTTGTCGCAGTTACAGTAGGCTACAATTTTGGCTCTTATAGCGTCGGTGGGGGCTTTCAGCGGGAAACTAATATAAGGGGTGAGTCAGGTAACGATCGTAGCAGTTTTACTCTGGGTGGTAGTAGACGCGTCGGCAAGGCGGGAGTGGTGAAGTTACAAGTCGGAACAAGTGAAGGGGAAAAAGATAGCAGTGATGCAGTGCAATTCGCTGTTGGCTATGACTATAATCTAGATGCTAGTACTAGATTATATGTAGCTTATTCTTCGATGAACAACGATAGTAATGTAGATTTTTCGGCCAATGGAAAAGGCCATGGCGACAAAATAGTGCCGGCGTTGGGTGATGACCCCAGCGCTCTATCTCTCGGTGTAGTTTATACGTTCAATAGTAAATTCTTGAAATAGCTCAGCTGCTAGTCGATATCGTCGTATTTAGGCTGATGCCGGGCGTTAGCTTAATGCGATCCGTGAGGGGCTAATATATGTGGCCGCCACTACAGTAACGCAGCTCTGGTGCAGGGCGCGTTAACACGCGCCGTTGGTTGCGGGCCTGCCAATACCTTCTATAGGTATTTCGCCGAAGTTTCAGATTCGCCTATTCGGCGCAACGCTACGTTTTCAATGGAGAATAAAGCAGCGCTAGATAATGGAATGTTGGTGGAGTTTCCAAATCCGGAGGGCTCGAATCAATTATCAAAGTGAGAGCGAAAAAGTCGGAGTTAGCGTTGAGTCTGATTGAAATACCTAAACGGTACGTATAGAGCGTTTGGCTAAATACTTGTTCAGTTATAGTTTGATAGCTGAAGGCAGCCGCTAATATTGCTGCATGGGATGGGCATAATACCTCAGCAATCTGACGGTGTATGGCAGTGAGGTGCCTGACTAGGGCATTGCACTGCCTTTACAGTTTTATTTTTTAATCTGCCGCAACCCTTCGTTCAGTTGATATATTGCCATGGCTGGAATGGCATCGGGTTTCATCTCAACTAGGCCGGTCAATGACAAGTTTCTCAGGAATCCGATCATCGGGTGGTCGAGTAGGGCGCCGGCTTGCTCCTTTAAGAATGCTTCGCCTTGGGGGTTGTCTAAGATGTTTTTTATTTTGTCGTTGACTGAAAAATACCCTTCAGTGAATATCAGATCCGGTGCTTCTTGATCAAACAGTGCTTCGTCAAACCAATTGGCGACATTGCCCATAACAGCGCCTTGACCTTCGGGAACGGTGTAGCTGGGTTCCGCTGCACTAACCTTTTCGAAAATGGCTTGATCTCTTAAGTCGCCGCTGATAACTACAACAGTCGTAGTTTCGCTATTGAGCGGTACGCTATCAAAAGTAAATACTTTGTTGTCTGATCGTTTGCAGGCAAATATGCTGTCGTTAACGAGTAGCGAAACTTCGTCTTGATTTGAGTAAACGGTGACGGTGATTGTCTCTGTCACCCGTTTTACATAGCGCTTTGAGGCGATATGTAACATGGGTTTTTTTGACCAATAAGCCTGGTAGATATAAAAAGCGTCCTTACGTGTTTTATGATCATGGGTAAGTAATCCCTTGTTGTTTTTTCCTTTAACGCCGCCTTCGTCTCTTTGGTCGGCGGCAAAATCAAACATATTCCACAAATAGGTTCCCCATACAAAGGGGCGCTGGGAGAATATTTCCAGGGCTTTTTTATGATAAAGAGCGTGGTATTCTTCGCTGTAATCGGACTTTTTTGGATCGTCGTTATGATAGGCCAAAATACCTTCGGCGCCGTATTCGGAAAGTCCAAAGGCGCTATCGGGGTTTTCATTGTGGTAGTTGTCCATCCATCTGCCCATGTCTTCCACATCTTTGTAATACCAGCCGTAATACTTATTGTAGGCATTGACGTCGCTAATAGTGTTGAGGCTGTCGCTGTTGGGTAAATGGCCAACCTGTGCTTGCACGGTTGGGCGATAAGGGTCTAATTTTTTACTTAAATCATGCAGTGATTGCACAATCGGTTCTACATTATGCTCTTTGCCACCGATGGTGATCTCGTTTTGAATACCCCAAAACACAATAGATGAGTGGTTGTAGTTTTGTTTTACCAGCTCGTTCATTTGCGACAGTGCATTACTGCCACTTTCGTCAGTTGTGGAGGTTACTGATATATAGGGGATCTCGGCCCATACCACCATACCCACTCTGTCGCAGAGTTGGTAAAAATACGGATTGTGCTGATAGTGGGCAAGGCGAATCGAATTGGCGCCCACTTCCTGAATGATGGCCATGTCTTCGTCTTGGTGTTGATGGGACAAGGCCCAGCCAATGTCTTCGCGGCACTGATGGCGACTGACACCGTTTAGTTGCCAGGGTTTATCGTTGAGTAAAAAACCGTCGTTGGCGCTAACTTCAAAAAATCGCAGGCCTGTTTCGATTGAGCGTTCATCAAGTATTTGATCGTCGACCGACAAACTAATATGCAATGTATATAAATAGGGGTCGTCGATACCCTGCCATAGATGGGGGTTGTGCAGTGACAGCGGTATAGTTATTCGCCCGGTGTGTTCAAGTGTCACAGAGCTAGTGGCATTGACTTGTGCGCTGCCGACAGCATCAAGCAGTTGCACGTTAAGCGATACGTCGGTGGCAGCATTGCTTTGGTTTTTTAGCAATACATCGATAGACAGTTCGGCGCGCTCATGGCTGATAGACGTTTGTGAGACGTAGACGCCGGGCGAGCCATTGTCAGCTAAATCTATGTGAATAGGTGTTGCGACGATCAAATTCACATCGCGATAGAGGCCGCCTTGAAAGGTGAAGTCAGCCATTAATGGGTACACATCGTCCCGGTGACTGTTATCTACTTCTACGCGAATCTGGTTGTTATCGCCTCGATTAACATGCGAGGATATGTCAAACCGAAATGTTGAATAGCCACCGATATGTTCCCCCAGGTGTGCATCATTGATAAAAACATTGGCTACGCTATTGGCGCCCTCAAATTCTAGGTAGACGGGGGCGTCAATTTCAGCATCTATATGCAGCGTTTTGGTATAGCTGCACATGCCGCGGTAATAGTCGTTGCCACCGTCTTGGCCGTCGAAGGCGTTCCAAGTATGCGGCAGGTCGACCGCTTGAGTATTGCCGTTTTGGCTGAATTCCCATTGCTGGTTAAGGTTGATGCGTTTCATTTTACGGTCCCGAGCCTGCGCTCTGTATCTTCATTGATGGTGGAATTTCCAAGCTCATTTGGCTTGATCTTGCTTGTCTTTCGGTATAGCTGGAATTAGTTTAGGTACTAATAGCTTGGGTTATCTCCCGCTGCTTTTCTGGAGTTAAATTCCATATCCACAAAAAAGCGCATGCTGACACTAATAGTCCTATAGCCGGCGTGCCGATAGTCATAAACTTGATGCCAGCTAAGGCGCTGTCCGATTGTGATTCTGCATTGGCTATGTAACCTGATGCAGAAAGCCCCCAACCCGATAGAAAGCCGGCGAAGGCCTGTCCTGTTTTACGAATAAATGAATACGCGCCGTAGATCACGCCCTCTTGACGAATACCTGAAAGATATTGGTTGTAGTCGATGCTGTCAGATACCATTCCCCACAGCGACATCATGGGAATGATCAGAAATAAATGGGCAATAAAGGAGCCAAGCAAATAGACATAGGCGGTGGTTGGCAGCATAAATAGAATGACATAGCTTGCAAAGCCCAAAAAGCAACTGACAACAAAGGTGTTTTTCATGCCAAATCGCCCGATCAATCGTGGTATCAGTGGTGCTGCCAGTATGATGGGGCCGATAACGGTGATGCCGGATAGCGCCATTAAATCGAGCGCTTGTAAGTTTTCTCGAAAGAAATATATGGTCATTGCGCCACTGGTGCCAAACCCCGCTAGCAAGCCCAGCGATGCAACAGAAACAGCGACAAACGGGCGGTTTTTCCAGATCACAGAAAAGGTTTCCCGCAGGGAAAACTTCTCGTGTACATCCGGTTTAGTTTGTACGTTTTCCTCTACGGTAAAATAACAGATGATATAGCCAGCAAAGGCCAGTAGGCCTAAAGCGCCCATCGCTATAAGGTAGGCCTTGGCTTGCTCGTCAACATAGAGAGAAAGAACGATTGGCACAATGGCGCGATCTATCACTGATCCTAGGGCGCCGCCCACGCTTCTAGCCGCCGATAGTGATACCCGCTCTACCGGATGTTGCGTCATCGCGGCCGCCATCGAGCCGTAGGGGATATTAATAAAGGTATAGATCATGCCCCAAGTGATGTAAGTCGCATAAGCCCATACCAACTTTTGACTGGTCGTTAAGTTTTCGGGGGCGACAAATAGCAGTACCGAGGCGAGAACTACGGGAATGCTGCCGTACAAAATAAAGGGTTTGAATTTGTTGATCTTGGCGGTGCCGGCTTTTCTCTGCCTTCGCTGAAATATTTTGTCGGTAAGTGCACCCATTAATGGGTCGCTGATAGCATCGACCATTCGCGCGACTAAAAATAGCGTGCCCGCTGCGACTGCCGTTATGCCCAATATGTCGGTATAGAACGCGAGCAAAAATGTAGAAGACATGCCAAAGCTCAGGCCGTTGGACAAGTCACCCAGGGCATAACCTACATAGTTTTTGCGGCTTAACAGGCGAATCACGTTTTAGCGCGCCGACTATTTCGACCGTAGGTAAAAGCGGCAATGGCGCCGCGTATCTCAGCCAGCCCCTTTAGTCGGCCAATGGCGGTATAGCCAGGATTGGTACCGTCTTTGTCTAAGTCATCCAACATGCGGTGGCCGTGATCGGGGCGTATGGGAATGCTTAGCGGTTTGCCGCATTGGGCACGGCGCTCTTCCTCATCCAGTAGTGCTGCAATTAGGCCCAGCATATCGACGTCGCTGTCGAGGTGATCAGCTTCTTGAAAACTTAGCGGATTTTCGCCGCGTTTGGTGCCACGAAGATGGGCAAAAAAAATGCGAGCTGAAAATTCCCTTGCCATGGCTGGCAGGTCGTTATCGGCTCGAACACCAAAGGTACCTGCGCACAGTGTTACACCATTGGCGCGGTCGCTCACTGCAGAAAATAATTTGCGTAAATCTTCGGCGCAGCAAATAATTCTTGGTAGGCCTAGCAATCTACGTGGAGGGTCGTCTGGATGGATGGCCAAGTTGATGCCGGCCTGCGTTGCAACAGGAATGACTTGTTTTAGAAAGCTTATGAGGTTGGCTCGCAATTGCTCGTCATCAATAGCCTGGTAGCGTTTGAGGGATTGACGAAAGCTCTCCAGAGAATGCTCGCCAGTGGTGCCGCCGGGGAGGCCCGCCAAAATAGTTTCAACCAGCTGATCGATGTCCGCTGCCGACATCTGCTCAAAACTTGTCTTGGCTCGCTCTATTTCATCTTGATTGTAGTCCAGTTCAGCGTTGTCGCGTTGCAGTATGTAGAGATCGAAAGCGGAAAATCGATCGGCGTCGAAGTTCAGTGTCATCGCGCCATTGGCCAGTCGATGGTTTAGCTGGGTTCTGGTCCAGTCGATCAATGGCATAAAGTTGTAGCAGACGGTTTTAATACCATTGCGGCCTAGCGCGCGAAGCGTATCGCAATAGGCGGTAACATATTGCTGATGTCCAGGAGCGGCTACTTTAATGTCATCGTGAACATTAACGCTTTCTACCACCGACCAATAGAGCGGGGGCTTAAAGGCATTTTCACCCTCGATTTCCTCTTTGCGTTGAGCAATGTCGCTGTCGCTCCAGGGTTCGCCGGTGGGTATATGGTGCAGGGAAGTGACAATACCTTCGGCCCCCGCTTGTCTTATGTGATCGAGAGGTACCGGGTCATTTGGGCCAAACCAACGCCATGTCTGCTGCATAAGAAACTCGTATTCTATCTATGGTGACTCGCATTAGTCACTATTCCAAATTATTGGTCAGGCCGATTGTACAATAATTCGATAATTGGTCAACCCTATTGATAATTGGTCTTCCAATTGATATTGTGCCGCTACTAGAAAGTTGCATCGCGCGATTATTAATCAGGTAGGTTTATCCATGGTTTCAGGCTCCACCATAACAAAGCGTCTATACCAAGAGGTGGCTGACACGTTGATAGCCGCTATTGGCGAAGGAGAATATGCCGTCGGTGATCGGTTGCCTGCAGAGAGAAAGCTAGCCGCAAACCTTAGCGTGAGCAGAGCCACGATAAGAGAGGCAATGATTGCGCTAGAAATTTCAGGATTGGTTGAAATTAGAACCGGCTCAGGTATTTTCGTGATCAGTGAAGCCGCTATTGCTAAATCGTCCGGTATTCACGACATAGGGCCGGGGCCTTTTGAGTTGATTGAAGCACGTACTTTATTCGAATCAGAGGCGGCCGCTATTGCCGCTACCCGTATTTCTGAGTTAGAGCTGCAAGAACTCGACAGAGTCTGTAAAGAAATGACCCGGTTGATGGAGGCGGGGGAGCTGGCTGAGGATATCGATCACCAATTTCACCATTTAATCGCCTTGGCAACTCGCAATAGCGCCATTGTTAGTACGATTAATCAAATGTGGGAGTTCCGCACGCGCATGCCCATGTGGGGTAAGTTACATGCGCTTATCTCGCAGCGGCAAGGAGAGCCGGGTTGGAGCCTCGATCGCCATACTATTGTCGACCACCGCCGTATTTTGAATGCCTTGCGAGCGCGAGACGCCTCAGCGGCGCGGGAGGCGATGCGATTGCACTTGGATCACGTAAAGGAGGCGTTGTTAAAAGCCTCGGAGATTGACGCCATCGACCTGAGTGTGCCACAAATTGTCAGCAGCAATGGGATCGGCAATGACTGAGCCCCTTTTACACCCCGACCGACTGTTCTCGTCAAATCCCAGGGAGCGCGAGATTGCAAGATCGTTGTACCAGCAGGTCAAAGACTTACCTATTGTAAGTCCCCACGGGCATACCGATCCCCGGTGGTTTGCTGACAATGCAGCCTTTAGTGATGCCAGTTCACTGCTTATTCAGCCCGACCACTATCTTATTCGCATGTTGTACAGCCAGGGTGTGGCTTTGGAACGTTTAGGTTTTGCTGAGCCCGTTGATAGTCGGGAGGTATGGCGTTTGTTTGCGCAGCACTACCATCTATTTCAGGGCACACCGTCGGGGATGTGGTTTGACCATGCGCTGTCGACGGTTTTCTCAATTGACGAGCGTCTACATTCAGCTAATGCTGATGGGGTGTTCGATCAAATAAACAAGCAGTTGCGCCAGCCGGAATTTCTGCCAAGGGCGCTGTTTGACCGTTTTAATATCGAGCTATTGGCGACTACCGAAGGCGCTCTGGACAGTCTGCAATACCACGATGCGATAGCTGCTTCAGATTGGCCAGGACGCGTGGTAACAACGTATAGACCGGATTCAGTGGTCGATCCGGACTATGAAGGTTTTGTCGACAATATTGCGATCTTTGGTGAATTAACCGGTGAAAATACCGGTACCTGGCAGGGCTATTTAAACGCTCATCGAACGCGCAGAGCCTATTTTATTGAGCGTGGCGCTACCGCAACAGATCACGGTCATCCCACCGCAATAACTGCGGATTTGTCGCTTAGAGAATGTGAAGGCCTCTTCGGTAAAGTGTTAGCCGGCAGCCATTCAGTCTATGAGGGAGAATTGTTTAGAGGGCAGTTACTCACTGAAATGGCTGCAATGTCATGCGCCGATGGTTTAGTGATGCAAATTCATCCCGGTGTACACCGCAATCACAATGCCAAAGTGTTTGAGCTTTTTGGCCGTGATAAGGGCGCAGACTTGCCGGTGGCGGTTGATTTTGTAACAGGTTTAAAGCCGTTGCTAGATCGCTTTGGCAATAATGCCGAGCTGAATATCATATTATTTACCCTCGACGAGACAACCTATTCGCGGGAGCTGGCACCACTGGCGGGCCACTATCCCTCACTTACCTTGGGGCCTGCGTGGTGGTTTTTCGACAGCCCAGAGGGCATGTTAAGGCACAAGCGACAGACTTTGGAAACTGCGGGATTCTACAATGGCGCGGGTTTTAATGATGATACTCGCGCCTTTTTATCCATTCCCGCCCGTCACGATGTCGCTCGCCGTATCGACTGTCGCCACCTGGCCGAGCTGGTCAGTGAGCATCGAATAACAGAGCAGGAAGCGTTTAGTCTTGCCTTTGAGCTGGCCGTAGGCTTAGCCCGTAAAGCCTACGGCTTGGGGTAGACGGAGGGCTTATGGAACGTTTATCGACAGCCACCCTCGCTCAGCGAGAGTCCGCAGTGCTATGCAGTGACTATAGGCGGGAAGGGCGTAATGTTGGCATAGTTCACCTTGGCGTCGGTGCTTTTCACCGAGCCCATCAATCCTATTATACCGACAAGGCACTAGCGCAGTTTGGCGGCGATTGGCTGACGGTTGGCATTAGTTTACGCGGTGAAGAAGTGCAGCAGCAGCTGGCGCCGCAAAATTACTTGTATACCTTGCTTGAACAAAAAGGGGGTATTCAGCGGGCTACAGTCATTGCCTCTATTTCCAATGTGCTTTTTCTAGGTCGCCAGAGGGAGGAAGTTGACCGGCTAATGGTGTCTGAAAGTGTGCGAATTGTATCCCTGACTATTACTGAAAAGGGCTATTGTCGCTTGCCGGCAACGGGGGCATTGGATTTGCACAACCCGGAGATACAGTATGATTTACATCACCCAAACGAGCCTGTAACAGCCATTGGGTTAATTGTTAAATCACTAAAGCAACGATTCAAGCGCCAACTGTCGCCCATTACTTTATTAAGCTGCGATAACTTACCTTGCAATGGAATGGCCTTGCAGCGTGTGGTAATGGAGTTTGCACAACAAATAGATAGTGATCTTGCCCAGTGGATAAAACGCGAAATTGCTTTTCCTAACTCTATGGTCGATCGAATCGTTCCCGCAGTGACAGACACTACAAAAGACCTAGTAGCAGCGAAGCTTGGTCTGCGAGATGAGGCCTGCGTTAGCACTGAAAGCTTTTCGCAGTGGGTTATAGAGGATAAATTCGTCAATGGCCGGCCACATTGGGATAAGGTAGGTGTAACCTTTACCGAGGATGTGGAAGCCTTTGAGGCGGCCAAACTGCGCCTGCTTAATGGCGCTCATTCTGCGATGGCTTATATCGGTTATCTCAGCGCGATGAATACGGTTGACGATTGCATGAGCAATGCAATCATCCGAAATTTTGTGCATAAGCTAATGATGGAGGAAATTGCCGCAGTTGTTGTGGCGCCCAGGGAATTGGACCTGCAGCAGTATATTGAATCATTGATGGATAGATTCACCAATAGCGCTCTTCAGCATCAGTGTTATCAAATAGCGATGGATGGCTCTCAGAAAATTCCGCCACGGTTGTTGTCGACCATTACTGATGCCCTGAATGCTAATAAATCTATAGATCGTTGTTGTTTAGCTGTTGCCGCTTGGATGATTTATATAACAAGCATCGATGTGCGCGGCAATCAGATAATAGTGCAAGACCCTTTGGCCCAGGATCTTCATTACATTGCCGCGCCTCATCGTTACGATGCTAAAAAATTAGTCGATGTATTGTTGCAGGAGCGGCGAATTTTTTCACTGGAGCTGGCCAGTCACTCCCTCTTCAAACAAGTGCTGACAGGTGCTCTCGAGCAAATTCTAAATAAAGGTATTCTGGGGGCGTTGAGTAATGTCTAGTAACGGCTTAAAAATAGCCTGTATCGGCGAATGCATGGGCGAGTTAGCAAGTAGTGGCGGGGCCAATTACAGCATGGCTTTTGCTGGGGATAGCTTTAATACCGCCTATTATTTGAAAAGGGCATTCGCGGGAACACTCACGAAAACACTGGCTGCTGGCTTAACTACCACGATCGAAAAAACGTCGGCTACAATTTCTTATGTGACAGTGATAGGTGAGGATGCGCTTTCTCAGAAAATGCTGGATTTTTTTAAGAGCAGCGGTTTGCATTGTGATTTGGTTTTTAGGGATGTTAGTCGAACCGTAGGTTTGTATATGATTAACAATGACGAGCATGGCGAGCGAACATTCAACTACTGGCGCAACGCGTCGGCGGCGCGAACATTGCTGAAAGAAAATAGAGTGGAGATTCTAGCCGAATCATTGCGGTCTTTTGACTTGATCTATTTATCGGGGATTAGTTTGGCTATTTTGGATTCGCAGGATAGACGCCGTCTTATTAGTCTTTTGTCCAAGCTAAAGGTGCCAGTCGCCTTCGACCCAAACTATCGAGAAAAGTTGTGGTCTAGCGTAAAAGAATGTCAACAATGTTATCAGGATATCGCGCCATTTTGCCACTATGTTTTTGCCACGCTCGACGATGAAAAGGCGTTGTGGGGGCACACAACAACGCAAGAAACCGCTATCTTTTGGCGCGGCATAGGGGCGGGTGAGGTAGTGATCAAAAATGGGCGCGAGCCCAGTCTAGTTTTCACCGACACGTTAGTTCATTTTCCGTTGACCGAGGTGGTAGAAAAACCAGTTGATACGACAGGAGCTGGCGATGCATTTAATGCTGCCTATCTTTCACATCGCTTACAAGGGGGCGGTGTGGAATTTGCTGTCGCTTCGGCGCACCAACTCTGCAGGCACGTAATTTCGCACAAAGGAGCGATTATAAGCTAAAATACAAACAGCGCGCCGACATCCTCGGAAGCCGTGCCCTCCGGTGTATGTGCGCAAAGCAGAAGGCTACACCAGCTCTTTTAGGTGGCCATACTTATAGTTTTTTGGAATATAAAGCCCGGATGATGCAGCGTATATAAGAGTGCTCTGAGCAAAAGTAACAGAAATGAATGCATAATATCGAGCTGAACCCCTTCATCAATTGTTCCCTGTTTAGCGGCTTGGGAGTATAGTTTCTTATATTCCAGTTAGGGCAGATATTTGCCATAGGATTTCGGAGCGTTAATGGTAAGTATTTGTTGATACGCGCCTAATGAGGCAACCAGCCCATACTTGTGAAGGCGTAGGAATCCTATATAAGCAATGATGATCAATGACGCTAAGCTGGATAAAAACTGTACCGGCGCTAGGTGATGATAAATTGATGGTGTTTGGGTAAATGATGCGGCCGTGACGAGGGCGAAGGCTGTAAGGATAATTAACTTATGCATGGTAAATGCATTACAAATTGCAGTAGTTAGATTGTTATGAAAATCAAAGATGACATCTTTAATATAGAAGCTAAGCAGGCGACGATTAAAGATCTGGAGTTTTTAGTTGCTCAGCCCTCTGACCAGCAAGAGCGGCCCTGCCCCGGTTGCCGTTTTTCTACCCCTGATGGTAAGTCTGGCAATAAAGATACAAGATTCTGTTCGTACAATTGCCCCGCTGCGGCTAAAGAAATGACTGGTGATCCGATTAATTATCCGATTGAGCAGGGAATTGTTCCCGTTGTGTATGCCTTTTATTGCCTGCGGGCGTTGATGCCTTGCTGGTCTTGTGAGGGACATTTAGATGGTCATGGTTTGATCAGTAAAGTGCCTAGGGTATGGTTTTATTCTAGCTCAAATTTTTACCCTAAGCTTATTGCCCAGGCGATCGGTAGGATGGAAACCCATAGCCAGCTCAAAAATGACTGGATGATACGAGTTTTACCCTTTTCGCAGTCCATGTATACCATCACTTACAGTTTAGAACCTTTGGATATGGCGGTCATTGGGGCAGGATGCGCAAGGCTGGACTCACTGCGTTCAGATATTCGGGTTATCGCGGATAATCTTAGAGCCGATGTATTCAATCAGGCCAGAGATTATATTGATAAAGGTCGTGCCAGCCCGTTTAATAAAATGAATTGATAGTTTTTTAGGCCAATTGAGGTGTCTGTGACTATAGCTGCCCCGGAATTTACGATCAATCAACAGTTGTTGGCTACACTGGCGGGCGATCCTGCGGCAACTGTTGAGGCTGTTATTGCTGGTCAACCCTGTAGTGTAAATATAGTGATTCCGTATTATGTCGGCAGACTTAGAGATTTCTACAGTGTTGATGTATTTTCAGGTTTAGATGCGGCGATAAAGACTTCGGGCATCGATTTTTCATTTCAGCACTTTGGTTTGAATATCCATTTTCACCAGCCTACCGAGATTAGTCTACACGATGCGGATATGGCCCTAATCCCTGTTATTAAGCAGTTGGTAGAGAAGTTTGGGCCGGTGATTATTAAAAATACCTATTTTACTTCTGAAGTCAGGGATCTAGGACATCGAAATCGATTTCCGCATCTAAAGTTTCACTACGATCGATCGGTGCTACAACCTACCGTCTATTCTTTGTATGCAAGAAACCCCTTTGATGACGAGCAGAAATCCCCCAGGATAGCCTCGACACTATTTATCCCCAATATCATCGCCTATTTACAGTGTGTAAAAGAAAAAAATTTCAGTGCTGTAGAGAGACCAGGGCTGAGTTCCAATTATGACTTATTTATGGAAGAAAATATGGACGACGTTATTTCAACACTGGCTGTTGAGCATGGTTGGGACGAGCCCGAAGGAGTGGGCGAAATATCTCTGATCGATAATCGAACGGTGCTGCACGCTAGTTATTATAAGGATGGCTTTCACGAGGGTTATCGCATAGGTGTGAGGTATTGTTCCTGACGCGGCGTTTCTACCGACCCGCAGGCTGCTACCACAATGGCGATTTTTCCGATGGCGATTATTAAGTAGCTTCGGTATTGAAAATAGTTTTTAAGTAGAAAAGCTCTAATTCAACGTTTCCAGTGGAGCTGAGTAGAAAGGTGGCAGCACACTAAACACTGCCTATTCTCCTATTAATATTAGTTTCCCCGTTTTTTGATCACGGTAGACTTGGCCTACCGGTTGATAGCCTTCGCCACCGCTCACTCCTTGGCTTGGCATTTGCGGCAGTTCGCGGCCACGTTCTATCACTTGCTGTGCGGCTTCCGGCTGAAAGTGATCTTGAAGCTGCTCGCTCATCGCTATCAGTGCGGCGATCAGACCGCAGGCAAATACCAGCATCAAGTCGAGTAAGTTTGCCAGCGGGCCGAGCGGTTCCTCATCAGTGGCGGCGAAGCGCCCCTGTTGCCAACGATTAGACATTTTCTGCCCCCTGATGCTTTCCGTTCTCCGCTGCAGCTTCTATATATTTAGCGCCGTTCTCCCCTGGAATATTAGCTATATCGGCCTCCATGACGGTTAGCAATATGTCGTACCAGCGCCTGCGGATGCGCCCCATCACAAAACCTGTAATGCCCACTAATAAGCCCAGTACGGTGGTATCGAAGGCGACACTCATCGCTGTCGTCAAAATACTAAGTTCTCCTTCACCTAACGCAGCAAGCCCTGGGCCGAGAGGAATTAAGGTACCCATTAAGCCCAGCATGGGCGCAATGCGAGTTAAAAAATCGCTGCGCTCTATACGACTTAATGCCAGCGCTTCAACGGCGGCAATCTTGCCACTGGCACGCCAGCGTTTTAAGCCCAAGCAGCGTTCGGCGATTAAAATACCAATATCCATTAACGCTGCGCCTGTAAAAACAATTAATAGCCAGATAACCGGCTCCAGTAAATAGCTGGTTAAAACATGCATTAATCCAATGGACGATGACGTAAACATAATTATTCCTTATTTCTGTGGCTATGCTACCCCTGTACGGGTAGCATATTATTCTATTAACAATAAGTGTGCTGTACTTAGCTATCGCCTCGTTGTATGGGGGGGCGTGAGCCTCGGTAGCCGCCGGTAATCAGTAATAACAGCGCCAATAGAACTAACCAATAGGGGGGGGCAGTGTCAGCGCTGGCCTGCTCTTCCGCGTCCTTTTCTCCGTCTGTTTTACTCGCAGTGCCTTTTTTCTGCTCGTACTGTTTGGCTTCCTGTTCTGGCTGCTGCAAAGTTATTTCTGCAATAACATTTGCCGATTGCTCAACACGGCCATCCACTCTGGTGGCGTCGAGTAGTTGTTGCAGTTGTGCGTATTGCTGCTCAGCAAGGTGTTGCTGCAGCCATTGATAGAGCGGGTGATCGGGACGGGTGTGACCGCTACCGGGCAAGCCGTTTTCCAATACCAGTGTCGCAAATTGTTCAGCCAGCTGTTGCAGTGTTTTCTGATCTGTCTGCCAAAAGCCTTTTTGCGCTGCTACCAACATCACCGCCAGCATATTGCTTTTTACGTGCACGTTATGACCTTGCTGTAGGAATGCATCTAGTTCAATGTTCAGCTTGTCGTCGATATACACCGCTTTTACTTCGTCCCAAACCCAGCTCTTTACAATGTCGGGGTTAGTGACCTGCCAGCCCCACAGATATTCAAAAAATTCACTGCCCATGGTGCGGGCGCCCGCATAACCCTCTTTCATTAACGGATTTAACCACTGGGGATTCAAAAAGCGTCCGCGCAATTCCGACAACAGCGCTACTTGTAAGGGTTCTATCGTAAGGTTGTTAGCATCGGGGTGAAAGATCACAAAATTTTCAGGGGCCTGCCCTTTGACGGTTTCAACTGCCAAACTCAAGCCACCTAAATAATCGAAGGTATCGTTATTATCTAGTAGGCCATAGAGATTACTGGCGCGGCCTAAATACGTTTTATTGATCGTACTGAGACGCTGCTTGAAAGTATCCAGTACTGGTTCACCGTGTAGCTTAAGTCCATAGACGTGACCCATGCGGCGCATATAAACCTGTGCAATCTCTGACCGATGCTGCCAACTGCCAGAGCGCTCCACCAGCCGATTAACGCCGGCGCCGTAGCTGCCCGGTGCATCACCAAACACGCGATAGGCCGCCTGGCGTCCCGCAAGTGCTGGCTCTACACCAGCCTTTAAGGCATCTTGTGCATCTTTCACCCAGCGGGCTGCTACATGGTTTATCTGCAAAGACTCATACCCTGGCTGCTGCTGTACCCCCAAAGGTTCTAGAGCGGTATTGAGTGCATAGCCCAGCGCGGGATAATCTTTGTGAATTAATGCCGATGAGGCATCCAGCGCCATTAACACCGCCCGCTCTAACAAAATCATATGCGATCCGTACAGGTCACGGAATAAGCCAGAGGTGGTAAAAACCGCATCCCGGCGTATGCGTGGCTGCTCATTCTCCGTTAACTCGCGAATATCAATACGGGTTAAGCCGGTTACAGTACCGCGACTGCTCCAGGTAGGCTTAACGCCCAACATATCGAAGCCAAACGCAATCATCGCCCCCTCGTCACGCACCACATCAGAAGCCCACAATACCAAAGCATCTGCCCCATCAGGCTCGGTGCGCTGGCGCGCTTGCACAGCCAATTCAACACCCACTTGATAGCCAAGGCGCGATGGAATTAAGCTGCCGTCCAGGGCAAAAAAGTTTCGGCCCGTGGGTAATGCCTCCGGCGTACGGATGGGGTCGTTTCCTTTTCCAGGGAGGATATATTGGCCCACCAAACCCTTCAGTAAGCTGTTCATCTCAGCAGCCGGCGAGCGAGTTAACAAAGCCTGCCATTGCGGCGGTCGCTGTTTACCTTGCGCCATTGATGACAGCATGGTGGAGACGGCTTCTTGGCTCCAGTCTCGGCCAAACACATGCAGGCCCAGTGGCATAAAATCTTCCTGCAACTTGGTGAGATAATGACCGATTTCATGGACCAGTAGTTCATCATCAATCTGGTCGAGATCAACAGTTTTATCTAAATCAAAACCGCGTATTGCTAACTCGCCTGCCATACTGGCGACCAATTCATCAGCCAGTTGCAACTCGTCAACAAGTGCCTTAATTGCTTGCATAGCTCGTTCACGCATAGCGCTGGCCGAGTCCGGTGCAGCCTCATAGCTCTCAACTAACTGTCGCAATTCCAGTAACTGATCGTAAAGTTCGGTACTATCGAGCGGAGGTGTTAGATGATCGACCATCACAGCAAAGCCTCGTCGTTTGGCCTGAATCCCTTCACCAACACCATCCACTATATAGGGATAAACACTGGGCAAGTCACCTAGCAAGGCGAGCGAATAATCTTCTTCACTCAAACCCACCCGGTGCCGTGGTAAAAACTCGTAGGTAGAATGTCGACCCAAATGCACCACCGCATCGGCGGCAAAACTGTGTCGCAGCCATTGATAAAATGCCACATATTGGTGGGGTGGGGGAAACGACAAATTGGCATGTAATAATTCTTCATTAAGCTCCCAGCCCCGCGGCGGCTGTGGGCCAATAAAAATATTGCCAAACTGTAAGCCGGGGATGAGTATTTTGTTGGCATGAACCATCACCTTGCCGGGCAATTCGCCCCAGCCCCGTAAGCCTTCAATACCGCTATCGGCAATGGCCGTTACCAGTTGTTGTGCTACCGCCCAATCGGGCACTCCATCAAAGGATTGTGTATAAGAGGCCTCTAGTTGTTCAAGTAACCGGCTAACTCGCTCTCGAGCGGGGTGATCAGCGCCGTCTATGGCATGGTGTAAATCTTCTACCACGCGGGTTAATAGACGTCGCCCGACATCGCGGTCTTCAAGATGAATAGCGCGCTGCAACATGCTGTGTAGGTATCCCAGCGGGCCGGCGATCATTTCTTGTTGAAGCACCTGGGGCAGCTGCTCGAACCACTGTTGATATTGCGCGGTACTGACGGTACTCACTTGCTTTGCCATTGCCGTTAAGGCTTGACGATCTTCAGGTAAGTTAACACCACGGGCCTGCAGTAAATTCAATAGCTCCTGTTCAGATTTTGGCAGAGGGCCGGTGTCATATCCGGCAATTTTCAACTGTTGTAAAATATGGAACAATGATGCGGGCACATTAAGATTATCAGCGCCTATATTGTGCCGGCCCGGTGGATGATTGTAGTAAATAATGGCAACTTTTTTGTCGGCTATAGCCTTTTTTTGTAAGGTAATCCAGCGATCAAGCCGGTGTGCCAATAGTGATACCTGTGACTCGATAGGCTCTGAACGCGCCAGCTTTAGGCCGGTCGCCTTATCAATAGAAGGCACGGCCATGGCCGCGACCACTAACGGCTCGATCACAGCCTGCAATTCGGGCATGGCGACACGGTAATGCACAGTACTAGAACGCAAACCTTCCTCGGACAACAGCCACTCATCGCGTGAACTGTCACTGAGTCGAATACCTTTTAGTACGGGTACGTTTAGTACTGCCAATGCCTCATTCGCGTGTTTGCGGCCATCTCCGCCGCCCACCACAAAGTTCTGCAATGAAACAAGCGCGGCAATGGCGTCAGCTTGGCGACTCAACCAATCAATTGCGATTACGCTAGCTTCGCCCCACTTGGCCAATACGCGCACACAATGTTGTCCGCTTTTTTCGATAGCCCCGCAGAGCTGCTCATGTAATTCACGTTCGCCGGGGCGGTCACCTGTTTCATAATCCAATACGGCCACCCAGGTTTTTTTACTGTTCAACTGATATTGTTCGTGATTAACTCGAACACCGTCGATAATAATACGCAGCGGTTTACGTAACTTTGGTTCTGGTACGGTGATGTTTACCCCCGCCAAGTGGAGCAACTGGCGCAGCATGCCATCCATATTTTCACGATCACGGTTAGACCAAAATATTTTGGTTAGCAGCCAGTCCCGATGAGTCCCGTGGGTTTTCAGCTGTTGCCTGGACCAACTTTCCCGTTGCTGATCAGGCGCTAATGGCGGATCAGTCATCAAGCTGTCGATATCCGCGCCACTTAATAACGGGCGCCCCTTAGCGTGAGAGCGCTTAACCAGATTGCGATCACTGTGTACTGCCAGAAATACGGATGTAGATTTAGTTTGGTCGACATACTTGTTTAACCACGCAACTGGCTCGCCAAATACACCGCCGGCAAAAACTACATCTGCCTGTTGCAGTAGCAGTCGGCGTTTAGCATCACTTAGCTGAAGAAACTGTTCCGTTGTTCGTAGCATGATGTGATGCTGTGGATGGGTTTCCATTAATCGATTTGCGCCACTCAATAAATCGGCAGCATTGCGAGGTGAGGCAATGCCTAGGAGTGTGGCGGCCTGCACCGGTGCTAGCATGGTTGCTAATAGGCATAGGCTTTGAATGGTGGTGCGAAAAAGCGTCATAAATGTATCTACTTCTATGTTAAAAAAATATAGCCAATGATGGCGCTGACTGTGCATGGCTTGGCATGGTAAAAGCAGTAATGTACTTGCTCTAAGCTGTCAGCTTATCAATTTGATCGGCACGTGAGCTAATGCAGCGACTGAGGAGGGGGCATATCAATAGATTTTCACGAGGAGTTTGTTAGAAGTTCAAAAAACTGCTCGCGATAAAGCCCGCCGCTTCATCGATGCAATACATTGAAATAGGCCGGTTTCGGGCTTTCGATACAAGCTCACATATCGACTACCGTTGCGGGGGCAGCGGCGGATTTATTGCGAGCCATCCATTGAGGATCACAATGCACCACACTTCCCGTTTACCCTGTAACAACCGCCATTGGATAAATGTCGGCAACAGGCACCTATTGCAATAATACGATAAGCTTGTCGACATCTTCCGAATTGACAAGGCTTATGCTGTTCAAATTAATTTCCTTGTTACCGCCCCCTAAATACCCACGAGGCTGGTAGAGTTTATAACGTCACTTCTTGGGGGGCTTGCAATCCAACTTTTGACAAAAATAACGCAGCTACCGCCTCTGGGTTTGAGGGAAAAAATAAATGTAAATAACTAGCCGTTAATCCCCGTTTACGATAAATGGGTTCACCCGGTGCCACATGACGTTGTCTACGACCATAACTTATTGGCGCAATGGTGCCACTGCTGGCCGAGCGATGATGGGCGTGTGCACGGACCTCGCCCTCAGGTAAGATGGCTGTCTGCATACCCTGGCAGCCTCCTCGTTCTCGCATAATGCCTTTTCCAGTAATTAGTCCGGCCATGGGGTATTCGCTACCCGACATGTTTTCAAGCGACGTCAGGGTATAAAGAAAACCGCCGCATTCCGCCAAAATGGCTTTGTCAGCGAGGTAAAAATCATTGATTGCCGTCAACATTGTACGGTTTTCTGATAGCGTTTTACTGTGTAATTCCGGATATCCGCCGGGTAACCATAGCGCATCTGCCTCGGGTATGGCTAGATCGTATAGTGGCGAAAAGTAAACGATTACAGCGCCCATATCGCGCAATAACTGGACGTTGGCTGCATAGATAAAACTAAATGCCGTATCTTTTGCCACAGCAATAGTCATGTTTTCCAGTAGCGGCTGCAGCGGTGCTAGTACTGAAGGATAAAAATTTACCGCAGAAATAGCTGCAAGCACTTTTTCCATGCCTGCCGTTGCCAGCCAGTCAGCGCCAGCTTCAAGGCGTAATTCAAGCTCTTCCTTTACTTCCTGCGCCTGTACTAAACCCAAATGCCGCTCGGGTAAAGCGACCTGTTCTGATCTATTGAGGCAGGCTATTAGAGGTAAGTTTTCGGGAAGCGCGTCTTCGATCAATTGCCGGTGTCTGTCAGAGGCACAATAATTGGCAATAAGGCCTGCTACTTCAATGTCATCGCGATAATTAGCCAAGCCCACTGCCACTGCTGCGGCTGTTTGGGCCATGCCTTTCACGTCGAGGATAATGGCCATGGGGATATTAAAGCGCGCAGCTAGATCGGCACTGGAAGGTTCGCCGTCAAACATTCCCATCGCCCCTTCAATAATAATAAGGTCTGCACTCTGCGCCGCCAAATACAATTGATGTTGACACCAGGCTTCGCCCGCCATCCATATATCCAACTGAACCACGGATAATCCACAGGCCTGTTCCAGAATTTGCGGGTCGAGATAATCTGGGCCTGTTTTAAAGATTCGAACACTTTTCCCCTGTCTTGTTAATAGTCGTGCTAGGGCAGCAGTAATAGTTGTTTTTCCCTCGCCTGATGCTGGTGCGGTTAAAAACAACGCTGGACAACTTACAGAAGGCATAGCTTCAATATTCCCTTTTGATTGCACTGCCGTACTAATCAGTGCATGTAAAAGTAGTGGCTGCATAGTTCAGAGCGGTTTACTTAATAGCGAACTCGATCAAACGGATTCGATCTTACACTCGTTATCCAAGTAATTACTGCATAAAAATGCCTATACGCGGGCTATGGCCGTCTCGAGCGTAGCCGTCGCGAATAAGAAAAAATGCCGAAAGAGACTCTTAGTGTAGCTAGTCGAGTTGATAGTCGACGATAGTAGATCTTCTGGCTGGTACGGTCTCTTTTCCAATAAAAAGATTGAGGTGGCAGCAGTGGCTATAGATAGTATTAACTCTTTCATGGCATTCCCCAAGCTATAGGCGCACAGCGACTGAGACATAGACTCAAACGTATATAAAGTAAATCCGATTGGGGGAGGGTGTAGTGAAGTGCTGTCGACGGGGTCGGCATAAATTCACTGACAAAGCCCTCCGCTTCATCGAGTTATCGCTCTGGGCAGGTATCGGGCTGATACGATAATAATTATCGATTTTACCGTTGCGGGGGCAGCGTTGGCATTGCAGCACTAACCAATAGTGCAATGCAAACTTCCCTTTTAACATGCTCCGTAAAGAACATGACCTAGAACTGGAACGCACCTTACACAGAATTGGGGCTTACGACAAGTAAGGTGTCGAAGTGAATAAGGCAATTACCCCATTTCAATATTCGCAGTGCATTTGAGTTATACCCAAAGCGAGTATGTTTTCGATAGGTAAAGCCAGTTAGGTGCGATGAACCAACGTGAGTAGGCAGTCCATGTGCAATGTGGATTCCAACAGTAGGCCGGGCAAAATGGCTATAAGTAGGAAGTGCCGTCGTAACACATCCGCTAGCCTTGATAGGCCTTTATTGCTTTAGATA
>Ga0105355_10000908_pt1 | contig 27404 bp, 26 predicted proteins | sample GOMGulsemesocosm_2_FD_83508 | JGI IMG/M metagenome (GOLD analysis project Ga0105355, IMG submission 83508) | Methane-oxidizing microbial communities from mesocosms in the Gulf of Mexico - GOM9C Gulf of Mexico | ecosystem: Environmental > Aquatic > Marine > Cold seeps | place: Gulf of Mexico...
AAACGGCTTCACAGCTCTTGGCATACCCCGTACCGTGGCCGTAGGCTAAGTCCGTCCGGGGAAAGGGGAAGCACGACCTCAGGCCGATTTGTGCAACAAAGCCGACGCGCTACCTAAAAATCCTTGCGATGCACCGTTTGGTTACTTAGTCCACATCGAAGGACGTATCGATGGGAGAATATCGTGATAATTGATAAACAAGAGATCGAGCCAGAGGCGGCGCTGAAATTGGTGCAGGCGGCGACGCTTTTTGCACAAGAGCAGGGCTGGGAGGTTGCGGCGGCCGTTTGTGATCCTGGCGGGCATCTCGTTGCTTTTCTGCGGACGCGGCGCGTTATTGCGCCTGCAGAGGGATTTGCCATTGATAAAGCCTATACGGCCGCCACGTTGAGAAAATCGACCCAGGCCTTCTTTGAACGCGCCGCAGAGAACCCCAGCCTGGCGATGGGGTTGGCCAATCGGCCGCGCCTGATGACATGGTCGGGTGGCCTGCCGTTGTTCTTCAACGACCAGTGCATTGGCGGACTGGGTGTTTCCGGCGCGCAGGACTTTGAAGATGTTGAATGTGCCCGCGCGGCCATTGCTGCGGTTGGCTTGCAAACGCAATAGGAGTCAGACGCAAACCAGACGCAGTATCGTTTCAATGTTAAAGGCGAGGCGTTCCTTTAGCGCTTCGTCTTCCATCAAGTTGCGCTCGAAGAGATAGGACCCGGTGAACCTGTTTGTCAGGTAGTAATATCCAATCGCCGCGATGGTAATATTGAGTTGTGTTGCGTCGATTCCCTCGCGAAACTCACCAGAGTCCTGACCGCGTTTCAGAATGGCTTTGACCATCTCAACCAGCCCGCGTGCCGATTGCGGAAGGGTTTTCAGGCCTTTGATGTGACGGGCGCGATGCAGGTTTTCACTGTTGACCAAAGTGATGAACTCGGGGTGTTTTAGGTAGTAGTTCCAGGTGAAGCGCACCAGAGTTTCCAGTGCCTCAACGGGCGGTAACTCTTCCAGTTGCAGCTTTTGTTCTGCGGCCCGGATGTCCAAATAGGCGGCTTCCAGAACGGTCTGAAACAGCTCTTCTTTGCTGCCAAAGTAGTGATAAATCATGCGCTTATTGGCATTTGCGCGCTCGGCAATGTCATCAACACGAGCCCCGCCAAGCCCGTTCTTGGCAAATTCCTTTTTGGCAGCCTGAAGAATCCGCGCCTGTGTCGCCTCGGCGTCTCGTTTCTTGGGGGTCTTCTTTTCCGTCATTGCGGTTGCCTCTCAAAATTTTTGTTTGGATCGCCTGCCAAAACCAGGCCGGTGTCAAAAGCCATTGGATTGCCAGTCTGATCTCTCTTGTTGGTCCTGTTCGTCAAGAGTGAACTCCAAGTTTCCGATCACGATAGCCCCATCTTAATGCTTGACACCTCGTTTCGTAAAGAAGTAACTAGTTAGTGCGTTACGGGGGTGTTTCAAAGCGACCTGTGGCACTGAACGAGAACTCGGAGGACCCGGATTAAGCCTGGCGGAGGCCGGCGTTTGAGACTGGGGAAAGTCTTTAGGGAGGACACAATGTCGTTTATCAAAAAGTTCATCGAGCAGGAGACGGTTAACCGTCGGAATTTTCTGCTTGCGTCGGCCTATGGCGTAGGTGGCGTTGCGGCCAGCAGCATGTTTGGCAACCTGGCAAGCGCTGCCGGTGCAGAGCCAACAGTTGCCTGGTCATATCGCAACCGAACAAACCCTTATTGGAACGAAATCGTTTCCGGCGGTGAGGCGTTTGTTGAGGGCATGGGCAAATCGAAAGATTTCCTGACCCACCTGATCAACGAAGGGTCGTCTGAAAAGTCGCTGGCAGATGTGAAGGCGCTGTTGGCAAAAACCAATGGTAATCTTGCGTTGGCCATCGACACCAACGATGCACCAAACGCACGTCCGATTGTAGAGGCTGTTGCCGCTGCGGGTGGTCATGTTTCAACCATCTGGAACAAAACCGATGACCTGCATCCCTGGGACTTTGGCGACAACTATGTAAGCCACATGACCTGGTCAGATGAAGGCCCAGCCGAGCAAACAGCACGCATTCTGTTAGAGGCGATGGGCGGCAAAGGCGGCGTTGTGCATTTGGGCGGCATCGCGTCAAATAATCCGGCTATCGAACGGTTGCAGGGTTTGAAAAATGCTCTGAAGGATTACCCAGATGTTGAGCTGTTGGCTGCTGAGCCCGCCGATTGGGACACACAAAAAGCCAACCAGGTGATGAGCGCGTTCCTGACCCGGTATGGCGATGAAATCAAAGGTGTGCACTGCGCCAATGACACCATCGCTTACGGTGTTCTTGAAGCCCTGCGCGCCGAAGGTATCGATGACATGCCAATCGTGTCTTACGATGGTAACCCGCAGGCTGTTCAGTTGGTGGCCGAAAAGAAAATTCTGGCGACCGTGTTCACCAACCCGCATTGGGGCGGCGGCATCACAGCGGCTCTGGCATATCACGCGGCAATCGGTACGTTCAAACCGTCTGACGAGCCGAATGAACACCGCGAGTTCTATGGTCCGGCTGTTTTTGTCACACCCGAAGATGCGCAGGCCTTTAAGTCGAGCTTTATCGATAGTGTTCCGACCTATGACTGGCAGGACTTCTGGGGTCCGACCGGTGGTCAGATCAAGTATTCCTGATCATTGCAGGGGCCGGTTCAACCGAATTGGCCCCGCATCCCGAACCTTGGTTCGGCTCCGCCACTGGCGGGTCAAAATATTATTCCAAATGCTTAGGAGGAGCACGTGGGCAGTGTGCTGACACGGGATGTACTCATCAAATGGGCACCCCTCATCGTCCTTATGGTTCTGGTTCTGTTTTTCGCCGCGATGGAGCCCCGCTTCTTTTCGCTGCGCAACTTTGCCCGGATCGGAATTTCGTCTGCGCCGGCCTTGATGGTGGCAATAGGCGTGACGTTTATCATCATCATGGGGTCGATTGACCTGTCGATGGAAGGCACGGTTTCGATCTGTGCCGTGGTCTTTGCCTTTGCGTTCATCGCCATGGGCGGAACGCTGGCCTCTTGGGCCTGGCTGGCACTGCCACTGGCCTTGGTGGTTGGTGCAGGGGTGGGGCTGGTCAATGGGCTGGTGCATGTGTTCCTGAAAATACCATCTTTCATGGCGTCGCTGGCGATGGGCTTTGTCGGTACGGGATTTGCGCTTTTATTGACCGGCGGTGACCGGGTGCGGGTCGAAGATGACTTGTTCCGCGGTCTGCTGACAGAACGTTGGTTCGGTTTCCCGATCATGTGTTACGTCGCCTTGGCATTCCTGCTGTTTGCGTGGTTCATTCAGACCCGCACCACATTGGGGCGCAATTTTTACGCTGTTGGCGGCGGTGAGGATCTGGCCCACGCGTCGGGGCTGAACGTCAAACGCGTCCGGATCCTTGGATTTGCCCTGGCTGGGATGTTTTATGCAGTGGGCGCACTGTTGGCCGTGGGTCGGATTGGCATCGCAGAAACCGCAACGGGTTCGAATTTCATGTTTGTATCGATCACTTCGGTGGTTGTCGGCGGTACGGCCTTGTGGGGTGGCATTGGTGGGGTGTGGAACACCCTGATCGGTGTGTTGATCGTAAACGTGATTGGCAATGGCATGGTTGTTATCGGACTGCCCGGATACGTGCAGGATGGTGTGCTGGGCGTGCTGGTGATCGCCGCTGTGGTCCTGTCGACCGACCGCAAATCCGTAGCCTTCGTGAAATAGGGGCAAGCTGATGTACGAACTTCAGAACGTAGATAAGAAATTTCCCGGTGTTCACGCGCTCAAAGCGGTGGATTTCAAAATTGGTCGGGGCGAAATCGTTGGTCTTGTGGGTGAAAATGGGGCCGGTAAATCCACCCTGATGAAGGTGATCTATGGCGCATACCAACCCGATGGTGGCGACATCACCATTGATGGCACCAAGGTCCGGTTCCAAAACCCACGGCAGGCGATGGATCACGGCATTGGCATGGTGTTCCAAGAGCAAAGTCTGATTGCCAACCTGACCGTGATGGAAAACATTTTCCTGGGATTTGAGCAGCAATTTGTCAAATTCGGAGTGGTCAACTGGAAGACCATGGCGACTGCCGCCAGGGCACAGCTGGCCAAGGTCAAACTGGATATTGACCCGGCCACCGTTACTTCGAAACTGTCTTTTGCACAGCGCCAACTGGTAGAGCTGGCTAAGGTATTGACGCTGGAAGAGCGTATCGATGGCGATCTGGTTATCCTGCTGGATGAGCCGACCAGTGTGCTGGCCAAAGAAGAGGTCGAACTGCTGTTCAGCATTGTGCGTGAATTGACAAACCGGGCCTCGTTCATCTTTGTCAGTCACCGCATGGACGAGGTTCTGGACTTGTCCGACCGCATCTATGTGATGAAGGATGGCGAAGTTGTTGATGTGGTCAACCATGACGATGCCAATGTCGAAAACATCCAGCACAAAATGGTCGGCCGCGATGTCGACAAGGAATACTACCGCGAGCAAAAGCAACAGCCCTATGATGCAAGCGCCCAATCCTTGGTTTCGTTTGACGACGTGTCGTTGAACGCCAGCTATCAGAACATCTCGTTTGATCTGCATCCGGGCGAAGTTCTGTGTCTGGTTGGTACCGAAGGGTCGGGTCGCGAGGCGATTTTGCGCACCATCTTTGGGCTAGAGACACCGACCTTGGGGCAGGTGGCGATCAAGGGGGAGCAGGTAACCCGATTCAATGCCCAGGACGGTGTTGCCGCGGGCATTGGCTACATCCCGCGAGAGCGTAAGGTTGAGGGTATTGTCGCTGGAATGAGTGTCTATGAAAACATGACACTCAGCCAGATGGGCAATTATTCCAATGGCGTCGGCGTGCTGCGGATTGGCGAGGAAAAGGAGCTTGCGCGCAAGTGGATTGACCGCCTCGCGATCAAGACACCGGATGTCTACAAGGACTGTGGCGGCCTGTCTGGTGGCAACCAGCAAAAGGTCGTACTGGCCAAATGGCGTTCGGGCGGGTCGGACATTATCCTGCTGGATCATCCCACCCGTGGCTTGGATATCGGCGCCAAGGAAGATGTCTATGACATGGTCCGCGAGATGTCCGACGACGGTGTTGGTATCGTTCTGGTGGCCGACACCCTGGAGGAGGCCATCGGCCTGTCCCATACCATCATCGTTCTAAAAGACGGCGTTGCACAAAAACGGTTTGATTGCGCCCCTGGCGACAAACCGTCGTTGTTCGACCTTGTCCATCACATGATCTGAGGCGCAAATTCATGAGCTTTGACCGTATCAAACCACATCTGCCCTGGATCACTCTCTTGGCATTGATCCTGATTGTCGGCAGTGCTGACAGCAATTTCCTGCGGCCCACAAACTTGATTTCGATGGCTGCAGATATTGTGCCGCTGTTCATTATGGCGCTGGGGATGACCTTTGCCATTTATATCGGCGGGATTGATTTGTCGGCGCAATCGATGGCCAATATGACAACTGTCATTGCCACCATCGCACTGCCCACATTTGGCGTTGGTGCCGCGCTGATTTGCATCTTGGCCGGTTTTGCGCTGGGGGCGCTGTCTGGCTATGTGACCACCAAGCTGCTGGTGCCCTCGTTCATCTCGACTTTGGCGGTTGGCGGGGTTGCCTTTTCTATGGCGCAATATCTGTCGGGGCAGCGGGCTCTGTTTATGGAGGCGGGGCTGCGCGATGGCACTTTTGGCTGGATGACAGGCAACACCGCCGGCATTCCGCATGAAATCTTTATCGGTGCAGTGCTGGTTGTTGCGACCTGGTTCTTGCAATCACGCACCACGTTTGGGCGGGCGCTCAAGGCTGTAGGGGCAGGGGAGCCCGCTGCCGTGGCTTCGGGGTTGAACACAAGCCGCATCAAGATCACGGCCTTTGCCTTGTCCGGTGGTCTGGCTGCCGTGGCGGGGCTGTTATTTGCGGTCAAGCTGTCTGGTGGATCACCGACCTTGGCCAATGGTTTTCTGTTGCCCGCCATCGTCGCTGTTTTGGTTGGAGGCACGCCGTTGACCGGCGGTGTTGGCGGCGTCATCAACACGTTGATCGGCACGCTGATCGTTGCGGTGATCCGCTCGTCTATGTTGTATTTCGAAGTCGATGCAACGCGACAGCAGATGGTGTTTGGTCTGATCCTGATTGCCGCCATTGCGCTGACTATCGACCGTACCAAGCTGCGGATCGTCAAGTGAGCCCTGTGATGAAAGCCGCTGTTCTGAAAGAGCCGGGTCGGTTCGAGGTGATGCAAGTTACGCGGCCCGAGCCGACATCGGGCGAGGTGCTTGTCAAGGTCTCGCGGGTTGGGATCTGCGGCACTGACATGCATATCTTTCGCGGTCACTATGCGGCGGAAAACCTGCCGATGGTTCCGGGCCACGAACTGACCGGTACCATTGCTGCGGTTGGGGCAGGCGTCAGTGGGTGCCGGATTGGCGCGTCAGTTGTCGTGGATATGAATATCGGCTGCGATCGTTGCTTCTGGTGTCGTCGAAACGAGGTGCTGAACTGCACGAAAATGCAGCAGATCGGTATTACGAGGGATGGCGCATTTGCAGAATATATCGCAGTTCCGGCGCGGTTGGTCATCCCGGCGCCGGACCATATCCCGGCCGATGTTCTGGCCCTGACGGAACCATTGGCCTGTGTGGTGCGATGTTTGCGCAAGGCAAATATCACGTTTGGCCAATCGGTTGTCGTGCTTGGCGCCGGTCCAATTGGAAATCTGCAGGTTCAGATGTTGCGAACCATCGGAGCCGCGCCGATCATTGTTGCCGATCTGTCCAAAGATCGGGTCCAAATGGCATTGAAGGCTGGGGCGGATGTGGGGGTGACTGACCCCGAACACCTGCGCGACCTAGTCATGGAGCATACAGGCGGTCGCGGCGCGGATGTGGTTATCGAAAGCGTCGGGCTGCCGTCACTTTACCAGCAGGCGTTTAACTTGATCCGCAAAGGCGGCCATGTCGCCGCTTTTGGCATCACCGGCGCTGATGAAACCGTGCCGCTGGATATTTTGCGGACGATACTGGAAGAGAATTCGATCAAGGGATCTGTCGCCGGCATGGGCCAGGACATGCATGACGCGCTGACCATGCTTGTTCATGGGCGGATCAAAACAGACCGGTTCACCGCTGTGGAATATGCGCTGGACGACATTCAAGCCGCTTTCGACAGTTTTGCAAACCGCCCGAATGATCTGAAAACACAGATTGTCATCGACGCACGACCTATTGCTGCGCAGTCACCTGCGTGACGAAAAGATAGACATACCGCCTCTGGAGCAGTCTGAGGCATCAAACTTTGAGGATGAACATGGACAAGACGAGCCACACTCTGAGCGTTCCAACGACGCCGCGCGAATTCGGTTTCTATCTGGATGGTGACTGGGTTGCAGCCGGTGACCGTGAAATATTTGAGCGGTCCTCGCCTGGCCATGGCGTGCCGGTTTCACACATCCCACGCTGTACAAAAGAGGATCTGGATGCAGCGGTTGCTTCGGCGCGCACTGCGTTTGATGACAGACGGTGGGCCGGATTGTCAGGGGCAGACCGCGCTTCGGTTTTGCTGAAGGCCGCCGAGGTGATCCGCAGTCGAACCGATGAAATCGCCTATTGGGAAACGCTGGAAAACGGGAAGCCAATTGCTCAGGCCCGCGCCGAGGTGCAGGGCTGTGTTGGCATGTTTGAACTGGCAGCGGGGCTGGCCCGAACCCTGCATGGGGACAGTTATAACAACAGCGGTGATGGTGCCTTTGGCATTGTGACGCGTGAACCTGTTGGCGTCGTTGGCCTGATCACCCCTTGGAATTTCCCGTTCCTGATCCTGTGTGAACGTGTGCCCTATATCTTGGCGTCGGGCTGCACGATTGTGGCCAAACCATCCGAGGTCACCAGTGTTACAACTCTGTTGTTGGCCGAGATCATGACCCAGGCCGGATTGCCGGATGGGGTGTTCAATGTGGTGACCGGGCCGGGGCGAAGCATCGGCCAGCACCTGCTGGAACATATGGACGTGGACATGCTGTCCTTTACCGGGTCGACAGCGGTGGGACGTTCGGTGGTCGAGGCTTCGGGGCGGACCAACTTCAAAAAATTGGGACTGGAGCTGGGCGGTAAGAACCCGCAGATTGTATTTGCCGACGCCGATCTGGAAGACGCCGCAGATGGCGTGGCCTTTGGCATCGCGTTTAACACCGGTCAATGTTGCGTGTCCGGATCGCGCCTATTGGTCGAGCGGTCGGTGGCGGATCGATTTTCCCAAATGGTTGCAGACAAGTTGGCAAAGGTCCGTGTCGGCGATCCACTGGACGAGGCCGCGCAGGCTGGCGCGATTACCACCGACGCTCAGAACCGCACAATTTTGTCCTATATTGCCAAAGGACAAGAGGAAGGCGCGACATTGATCAGCGGTGGCCGTGTGCTGGAAATTTCCGGAGGCCAATACATTGAACCGGCCGTGTTCACCAATGTCACGATGGATATGGCCGTCGCCAGCGAAGAGATTTTTGGTCCCGTCTTATGTGTCATCCCATTTGATAGCATCGACGAAGCGATCACCATTGCCAATGATACCGAATATGGCCTGGCGGCCAGCGTTTGGACCAAGGATATAGACAAGGCACTGTCGATATCGCGGCGTGTTCAGGCTGGCCGGTTTTGGGTCAACACCACTTTGGCGGGTGGACCAGAGCTTCCGATTGGTGGATTCAAGCAATCCGGTTGGGGCAGAGAGGCCGGCATGCAGGGGGTTGAGGAGTATACACAGGTGAAATCAGTACATATTGAGATCGGCAAACGGTCGCATTGGGTGGAATGATGGCAGCGCGTGGATTTGATTATGTGATTGTCGGTGGTGGATCCGCTGGCTGCGTGCTGGCCAACCGCCTGAGCGAAGATAGCTCGGTTCGGGTGCTGTTGCTTGAGGCTGGTGGCTCAGATTGGCACCCGTTGATCCATATGCCGGTTGGCTTTGCCAAGATGACCGACGGGCCGCAGACATGGGGCTTTTCAACCACGCCGCAAATCCACGCCAACAATCGTGAAATACCCTACGCGCAGGGGCGCGTTCTCGGGGGTGGCAGCTCAATCAATGCCGAGGTGTTTACGCGTGGAAACCCTGTTGATTATGACCGTTGGGCGAACGAAGAGGGCTGTGAAGGCTGGTCGTTCGACGAGATCAAGAAGTACTTCCTTCGCTCTGAGGGGAACACCTTTTTCGCGGGAGACTGGCACGGTACGGATGGCCCGCTGGGGGTGTCGAATCTGGCTGATCCGCAGCCGATGACCCGGGCCTTTGTACAATCCTGCCAAGAGGCCGGGCTGCCTTACAATCCGGATTTCAACGGTCCGGTCCAAGAGGGGGCGGGGGTCTATCAGACCACCATCCGCAATGCGCGGCGTTGTTCGGCGGCGGTGGGCTATCTGAAACCTGTGATGAAGCGGGCCAATCTCACGGTGGAGATCCATTGCCAGGCGCATCGCATCCTGTTCGACGGAACCCGCGCCGTGGGTGTGGAATATGATTGCAAGGGCACGTTGAAACAAGCCCATGCGGATCAGGAAGTCATCGTCACCGCCGGAGCCATCGGAACGCCCAAATTGATGTTGTTGTCGGGCATCGGGCCGCAGGCTCATCTGGCGGACCACGGGATTAAGGCGGTGCAAGATCTTGCCGGAGTCGGAGAGAACCTGACCGACCATTTTGGCGTTGATATCGTGGCGGAACTGACCGGCCATCAAAGCCTGGACAAATACGGCAAACCGCTGGGCATGTTAACGTCTGGCCTGCAGTACGCCCTGTTCAAAACCGGCCCTGTGGCGTCAAACGTGGTCGAAGGTGGGGCGTTTTGGTATGCGGATAGATCGGCTGATGTGCCGGATTTGCAGTTCCATTTCCTGGCTGGGGCCGGTGCAGAAGCCGGGGTTCCAAGTGTGCCCAAGGGCCGCTCGGGTATCACTCTGAACTCTTATACGTTGCGGCCCAAGGCCCGCGGCACGGTGCGGTTGCGGTCCAATCAGGTGGGCGACATGGCGCTGGTTGATCCGAATTTCCTGGGCCACCCGGACGATTTGAAAACCTCGGTTGAGGGGGTGAAGCAAAGTGTTGAGATTTTCCGTCAGAAATCTCTGCAAAAATATATCCAGCAGATCCGGTTTCCCAACGACAGCATCAAGACACAGGCAGAGTTCGAAGAGTATGCGCGCCAGAATGGCCGGACGTCGTATCATCCAACCTGCACCTGCAAGATGGGCGTTGACGAGATGGCAGTTGTTGATCCGCAATTGCGGGTACATGGCGTTGAGGGTCTGCGGATATGCGACAGTTCGGCCATGCCGAGCCTGATCGGATCCAATACCAACGCCCCGACGATTATGATGGCTGAAAAGGCCGCTGACATGATCCGTTCAAGCCACTAACAGTTTACCTCCCCAACTCTGGGCGGCCTTTGGGCCGCTCTTTTTTGTTGGCGTCAAAAAGAAGAAAGCGACCCTAGGGTCGCTTTTGATACTGGGTCTACCGACTACGCATTAGTCCCATTCAGGGGCCCAGGGCACCAGGGTTTTGTCGACGATCCGATAGCCAATCTGCGTTTTGGCGTCGATTTTGGCCATATCGACACTGGACAGGGTAAAGTCCATGACGTCGAAGTTTGCCTGGATATTTGCCTGCTTGGTGGACATGGTATTGATCGAAACACCCTTTTGCAGGATCCAGCGCAACACAACCTGCGCCGCCGTTTTACCGTAGGCCTGGCCGATGTCAGCGAATTCGGGATGCTTGAACACCTCGCCACGGGCCACAGAACAATACGAAGCCAGTGGGATGTTGGTTTCGAGGGCTGCCGCAAGCAAGATATCCTGGTTCAACAGTGGGTGAAATTCCACCTGGTTGGTGACCAGCGGCGTGTCGATGATTTGGACGGCGTCGCGCATCATCTGAGCCGTGTAGTTGGACACTCCGATGTTTTTTGTCAGTCCCGCTTGCTGCGCCTTCTCGAGCAGCTTGAGCGATGGTGCGATGTCGCCGTCAGCGGGAGGCCAATGCAACAATAATGCATCAACTTGGTCGAGCTTTAGCTTCTTTAGGCTCTCTTCGACAGACGGAAGAAATGCCTCTTGGGTGAAATTGTCTGGATGAACTTTGGTCGTGACACAGATTTCATCTCGCGCCAATTCCAGCTGATCAAGAGCGGCACCGGTTTCGGCCTCATTTGCATACATTTGCGCTGTGTCGAAGGACCGGTAGCCGGTTTCCGCGGCGATCTTCACGGCATCGCTCAATGCGTCCCCTACAAGGGGAAAGGTACCAAATGTGCGTTGATTTGTACCTTGGAAATAGATGTTCATGGTGGGCCTTTCTTCTCTCCGCGTCACAAGTAACTTAATGGTTACTTGTGACGCGGTCAATGAAAACTATCCCCGCCTTATGGGGCTTGCTTTCAAATTTTTCATGCGGCATATTTGCTGTAACCAGTTAGTTACTTGAGTGAGGGTGAAATGGCCAAGACAATGACAGCCCGAGATGCAGCGTCTCTTATTCCGGACAATGCGATTGTCGCGGTTAATTCATCCAGCGGGCTGTGCTGCCCGGATGCGGTGCTGGCGGCGATTGGGCAGCGTTTCAATGAAGAGCAAGCGCCGCGAAACCTGACAACTATTCACCCCATTGCTGCAGGTGATATGTTTGGCACCAAGGGCGTCGATCATATCGCGCGCCCGGGTTTGTTATCGCGGGTTATTGGCGGGTCTTATCCGTCAGGCCCAAGCAAGGCTGAGCCGCCTTTGGTTTGGCAGATGATTTCGGCAAACCAGATCAAGGCGTATAATGTTCCGTCGGGCATTATCTTTGACATGCTGCGCGAAGCGGCGGCAAAGCGACCGGGCGTGCTGACCAAAGTTGGTATGGAAACATTCGTCGATCCGACAATCGAAGGCTGTGCGATGAACGAGGCTGCCCGCGAAGAACCCATCGTAAAACGCACCGAGTTTGAGGGCGAGGAGTGGCTGTATTTCAAGTCCATGGCCCCCAATGTTGCCATCATACGGGCGACAACAGCGGATGAAAAAGGCAACTTGAGCTTTGAACACGAGGGCGCCTATCTTGGCGCCATGGAAATGGCGCTGGCAGCCCGCAACAATGGCGGGGTGGTGATTGCCCAGGCCAAACGCATTGCCAAAGCGGGCTCGATTCGGCCGCATGATGTGCATGTGCCGGGGATTTTGGTCGATGTGATTGTTGAGGCTCCTGATCAGCTACAAACCACCCAGACCGAATATGATCCTGCGATCTCGGGCGAGTTGACGCGCCCGCTGAGCAGTTTCCGTCAGGCGGATTTCAATGTCGGCAAGGTGATTGCCCGCCGTGTTGCGCAGGAATTGAAAGATGGCTGGGCCGTCAATATCGGTTTCGGGGCCTCGGCCAATGTTCCCCGCATCCTGGTCGAAGAGGGACTGCACGGCAGTGTGACCTGGATGATCGAACAAGGTGCTGTTGGGGGTATTCCCTTGCTGGACTTCAAATTTGGATGTTCCGCAAATGCCGAAGCATTCGTACCTTCGCCACATCTGTTTTGCTATTTTCAGTCGGGTGGATTTGATGCATCGCTGCTGTCGTTCCTCGAAGTTGACCGGCACGGATCGGTCAATGTCTCGCGGTTGTCTGCGATCCCGCATCGCACCGCCGGGTCAGGTGGATTTGTCGACATCACCTCGCGAGCGCGTAAAATAGTCTTCTCTGGCAACTTCAACGCCGGGGCAAAGATGACAATCGAAAAGGGTGATCTGATCATCCATCAGGAAGGCAAGGTTGCGAAGTTCGTGGATGAGGTGGACCAGATTTCTTTCTCTGGGAAACGGGCGCAACGGCAGGGACAGGACGTCACCTATGTCACCGAACGTTGTGTGATCAAGTTGACTGAGGCAGGGTTGACCGTAACCGAGATTGCACCTGGAATGGATTTGCAGCGCGATATCCTGGATCAGGCGGCAACACCGCTGGCCGTATCGGATGACTTGAAGATCATGGATGCTGCCTTGTTTGACCCGGCCCATATGAATTTGGTTCTGGAACAGTCCTGATGGGCCATTTCATTCTTGAAATTGAACAGGGCATTGCCCGGCTGACCATCAATCGGCCTGAACGGTTAAATGCGCTGACCCAAGTGATGATGGACGAACTCGCCTCGCTTTGTTTGCAAATTGAACGCTGCGACGACGCTCATGTTGTGATTTTGACCGGGGCAGGGCGGGCATTTTGTGCAGGCGGCGATATCGAGGCCTGGGCGGATCTGTCACCCGATGAATTCTCGCGGTGTTGGTTGCGCGACGGGCACCGGGCGCTGGATATACTGGCGCGGCTGCGCCAGCCGGTGATTGCAGTATTGAACGGGCATGCTCTGGGCGGCGGGCTGGAGCTCGCGGCCTGTGCGGACTACCGTATCGCAGAATCCCATATTCGCATTGGTCAGCCCGAACCAGCCCTTGGAATCATTCCCGGCTGGTCGGGAACACAGCGCGCGGCCCGCCGATTTGGTGCGCAATTGGTCCGACGCATGGCCTTGTTCGGCGAAGAATTTTCGGCCGAAGCAGCCGAGCGTGTGGGGTTGGTTGACCAGGTTGTCGCCAGCGGTGCAGGCCTGGCCACGGCGACCGATATCGCCAACCGGTTCCGCCATCGCGGACCTGTCGCCACCGAACTGGTCAAGATGCTGATCAATGCAGCCGAAGGCGAAGAGCGAGAGCGAATTTTTGATGCCATGGCGGGGCGGATCTCTGCCGCTGACCCTGAATTACAAACCGGCCTGGCCGCTTTTCGGGCCCGCGAGAAACCGGACTACTGGCAATAGCGCCAATTCGATCAAAGGAAAACTCATGATACGTCACCTTGTCCATCTTCGTTTCCAATCTACCGTGACGGAGGTCGAAAAAGCCGGGCTGTACTCAGAATTGGCGGGCTTGTCTGGCCACATCGACGGCATCCTCGATTTTCAGAGCCGTAAAAATATCTCGGTGGAAACCCCGCTGGTCCGGGCGTTTTTAGACATGTTTTGGTTCGACTTCCGCGATGCCAGTGCGCGCGATGTTTATCTAGAGGACGCAACCCACCAGGAGATTGGCGCACGGATCGTTGAAAAGCTGGATGGCGGCGTTGAAGGTGTTTTTGTTTGTGACATAGAAATTGATGATTGAAATCAATCTGTTAACCCGGTTGTTTCATGCCGCTGTTGCAGCTGCGGATCCATATCAAGCCTTGGAAACGCGCCTGCCTGCTAAGCCGAAAGGCCGCACAGTTGTGGTGGGTGCTGGAAAAGGTGCTGCCCAGTTGGCGCAGGCCTTTGAAAAGCTGTGGGACGGGCCTTTGTCCGGTGTGGTGGTAACGCGTTATGGGTATGGGGCGGACTGTGACAAGGTTGAGGTGCTGGAAGCCGCTCATCCAGTGCCTGATCAGGCGGGTTTATACGCAAGCCGTGCTCTCACCCAGGCGGTTTGTGATCTGACTGCGGATGACCTGGTGGTGGCACTGGTTTGTGGCGGTGGATCGGCGCTTTTGCCAGCCCCACCTCAGGGTTTTGGACTACAAGATGAGCAGCTGCTGAATCAGGCGCTATTGGCGTCTGGAGCTCCGATCTCGGTTATGAACGCCATTCGCAAGCACTTCAGTACACTCAAGGGGGGGCGATTGGCGGCAGCGGCCTATCCAGCACGCGTTGTGTCACTGGTGGTGTCGGATGTCCCCGGTGATGACCCAGCACAAGTGGCGTCTGGCCCGACAGTGGCCAGTGAGGTGAGCCGCGAACAGGCTTTGCAATGGGTGAAAAGCCATTCAATCAAACTGCCCGCCGCAATTCTTGCTCATCTGGAAAATCCCTCAGCAAGCGCCCCAGATCCGTCTGATCCAGTATTTGCGCACAACGATGTGCAGGTGATTGCTTCGGCGGGTCTTTCGCTTGAGGCGGCGGCCAGTCTGGCTGAACAAAACGGTATATCAGCTGTGATCCTGTCGGACGCCATCGAGGGAGAAGCCCGCGAAGTGGCGCGTGTTCATGCGGCCATCGCGCGGGAGGTTCAAACGAAAGACAGGCCCTTCAGAAAACCGGTGGTGATCTTGTCTGGCGGCGAGACAACTGTGACCCTGCGCGGAAGCGGCAGGGGGGGGCGTAACACTGAATTCCTGTTGTCACTGGCGCAGGAATTGGACGGTACCAGTGGCATTGTCGCGCTGGCAGCGGATACCGATGGGATAGATGGGTCCGAAGACAATGCCGGAGCTTTTGTGGATGGCTCCACCTGTACAAAGTTGCGGTCCAAGGGGCGAGATCCCGCTACAGATCTGAACAATAATGATGCTTTCAGCGCCTTTCAGGCGATTGACGCTTTGTTTTCCCCGGGCCCGACAGGCACAAACGTCAATGATTTCCGAGCCATTCTCGTGCGGTGAAACCTGCCAGAGATGACACAGACCAAAAAAGGCCCGCCAATCAAGCGGGCCTTTGTGCCATGTGTGTAGGGTGCGTGCTGGCACGCACCGCGCAGGCGTTAGCCCAGTTTTTCGGTCAGTTCCGGAACGGCCGCGAACAGGTCGGCCACCAGACCAAAGTCAGCCACCTGGAAGATAGGGGCTTCTTCGTCTTTGTTGATCGCCACGATGACCTTGCTGTCTTTCATGCCGGCCAGGTGCTGGATCGCGCCCGAAATGCCAACTGCAACATATAGATCTGGTGCAACAACCTTACCGGTTTGGCCAACTTGCCAGTCGTTCGGAGCATAGCCCGAGTCAACGGCTGCACGCGACGCGCCCACGGCGGCGCCCAGCTTGTCGGCCAGGCCTTCGATCAGTTTGAAGTCTTCCTCGGAGCCAACACCGCGTCCACCGGAAACAACCACGCCAGCCGAGGTCAGCTCAGGACGATCGCTTGTGGCAACCTTGTCTTCAACCCATTCCGACAGGCCGGGGTTTGCCGCAGCGCCAATGCTCTCAACCGAAGCAGAGCCGCCATCAGCGGCGGCGTCAAACGTCGATGTCCGGAAGGAGATGACTTTTTTCGCATCCGAAGATTTGACGGTCTGGATGGCGTTACCGGCGTAGATCGGGCGCTCGAATGTGTTGGTGTCGACAACACCGGACACGTCCGACAGCACCATCACGTCCAGCAACGCAGCAACGCGCGGCAGCACGTTTTTGGCATCGGTGGTGGCGGGCGCAACGATGTGCTCGTAGTCTGACGCCAGACCAGCGATCAACGCCGCAGTGGGTTCCGCCAGGCGGTGGCCCAGCGACGCATCCTCGGCAACCAGAACGCGGGCAACGCCAGCGATTTTGGCGGCTTCAGCACCGGCATCCGCAGCGGCAGCACCAGCGCAGAGCACAGTGATATCGCCCAGCGAACCAGCAGCAGTGACAGCTTTGGCAGTGGCATCCAGCGCCAGCGCGCCGTCGGTCACTTCAGCAAGGAGAAGAACAGCCATTACACAGCCCCCGCTTCTTTGAGTTTCTCGATCAGCTCGTCAACCGATGCAACCATGATGCCAGCAGCGCGGGAATCAGGTTCAGTGGTCGATACGATTTCCAGCCGTGGCGTGACATCGACGCCATAATCGTCGGCTGTCTTGGTATCCATTGGCTTTTTCTTGGCCTTCATGATGTTCGGCAGCGACGCATAGCGTGGCTCGTTCAGGCGCAAATCAACGGTGACGATGGCAGGCATCGCAACTTTGATGGTCTGCAATCCGCCGTCCACTTCGCGGGTGACAACCGCCGCATCACCATCGATGTCCAGTTCAGAGGCAAAGGTGCCCTGCGACCAGCCCAGCAGAGCCGACAGCATCTGACCGGTGGCGTTCATGTCGTTGTCGATCGCCTGTTTACCAGCCAGCACCAGGCCGGGCTGCTCTTCTTCGACAATCTTTGCCAGAATTTTGGCAACAGCCAGCGGCTCGATGTCGGTTTGAACATCGTCAGCTGCGACCACCAGAATGGCACGGTCGGCACCCATGGCCAGAGCCGTGCGCAGCGTTTCCTGCGACTGCTTGACTCCGATCGAGACCGCAATGATCTCGTCTGCCTTGCCGGCCTCTTTCAGGCGGATCGCCTCTTCGACGGCAATTTCGTCGAACGGGTTCATCGACATTTTGACATTGGCGAGATCAACACCGCTTCCGTCCGCTTTCACACGAACCTTAACGTTATAGTCAATCACGCGTTTGACAGGCACAAGTACCTTCATTGGGCGTTTCTCCAGTAGTTTCAGGGATTGATCTCAGCAGTAGGTGCGAAACCGGTCAACGATAATGTCCAGAACCTCGTTCGGGTCACGTTTCCACCAGGTATTGGCTGAGAAAATCTCGACTTCGCACAACCCGGTGTACCCGGTGTTTTCCACCGCGCCGCGTATGGCGCGCAGATCGGCGACGCCATCACCCATCATGCCCCGGTCTAACAAAACGTCTGTTGTGTCTGCCAGCCAGTCGCACAGGTGATAGCCCAGAATGCGCCCCTGACCACGGTCTGCCAATGTCTGGCCCAGGGTTGTATCCCACCAGACATGATTGACGTCGATGGCCACCCCGACGTTGGCGGCGCCAACGCTGTCGCAGACATTCAACGCATCCGCAGCCGTCATCAGGCAGGTTCTGTTGCCTCCCATTGCCGGGTTCAGCGGTTCCAGCGCCAGATTGACACCGCGATCAGCCGCATAAGCTGCAGCCCGCGCAACCCGGTCCGCCAGGATCTTCTGGCTTTCCAGCACTCCCTTGGTTCCGGTTTCCGGCCCTCCGGTGACGATGGTCAGAACCGAGGTGCCAAGTGCGCAAGCCATGTCAATGGATGCAAAGAAATCATCCATGATCTGTTGATCCGTGGGCGGGGCAAGGGGGCCGGTTAGAAACGGAGTACGACACAGGCCGGCCACCTGCATACCAGCGGCGCAAACCCGGTCGCCGATGTCTTGAGAACGGGTTCCCAATTCCCGCCGCCAGAAGGTGATGCCGCCATAGCCGCGCTGTGCGCAGGCATCGATGAGCTGTTCCGGGCTCCAGCCAGCGCCGTGCCCATCCAGGTTATGGCCCAGCGTTGCGGTATTCAGCGCCAGAGCGGAATGGTCTGATGTGAAATCCCGCATCGTTAGACCCCGTATGTTTTCAGCAGAGCAGACATCCGCTGTGCCGCCAAATCCGGATCGCGCAGCAGGCCACATTGATCGGCCATTTTGAAGCAGTCGACAAAATAGGGCAGCGGGCGGGTCGACTGGGCGCCGTTTAGCATGATGAAGTGGTCTTGGAACCCGTTCAGCCAGGCGAGGAAGACAACACCGGTTTTGTAGAACTGGGTTGGAGCGCGGAAAATGTGGCGGGCCAAGGGCACGGTGGGGTCCAGTGTGGCGCGAAAACTGCCGGTGTCGCCTGCGGTCAGTTTGGTCACCGCATAGGCTGCGGCTGGGGCCAGGGGATCAAAAATGCCAAGCAGTGCATGGGAAAATCCCTGATCGTCGCCTTCGATCAGTTCCGGGTAATTGAAGTCATCGCCAGTGTACATTTTCACGCTGGCAGGCATCCGGCGGCGCATGATGATTTCTTTCTCGGCTTCCAGCAGAGACACTTTGATGCCGTCAACCTTGGTTGGGTTGGCCTCGATGATCGCCAGAGCCGTTTCCATGGCTGTTTCAAAGTCGTTGCTGCCCCAGTAACCCGCCAGCTGTGGGTCAAACATGTCGCCCAACCAGTGCAGGATCACAGGCTGGTCACAGGCCGCCAATACGTCGTTGTATACTGCGATATAATCTGCGGGACCTTTGGCAACCCTGGCCAGCGCGCGCGAGGCCATGAGGATCAGCCGTCCGCCAACCTTCTGGATTGCCTCGACCTGTTCCATATAGGCACGACGGACATCGTCCAGCGTTTTGGCATCGTTGGGATCCAGATGATCGGTGCCACAGCCATTGGCGACCAGCGCGTCGGGCAGTTCTGCCTTGGTGCGGCGGATCAGTTCCAGGGCACCGCCCCAATCCAACCCCATGCCGCGCTGTGCAGTGTCCATGGCCTCGGCGATGCCAATGCCCATGCCTGCCAGATAGCGACGGAATTCCATGGTCTTGTCCCAATCGACATTGGCGGGGCCGGTAGGATCACTGTCCCCAAAGGGGTTCGCCACCACATGGGCGGCGGAATAGACAACGCGGGCGGAATTTGGCGTCAGCACCGCTGGCTGAATTGGGGTTCCGATCAGGGTATGGTTGCTGAGTGCGCCGGTCGTGTCGGGAAGTTGGATTTTCATAATGGGGCCCTTTAGAAACGGGGGACAAGCATACCACCGTCAACCGAAATGGTCTGGCCGGTGGTGTAGGGGATCTTGTTGGTGGCAAGTGACGCAATGACGGTGCCCAGTTCTTCGGGCTGTCCGACGCGGGGGTATAGGCACAGGCCTTCCTCGGCGCGTTTTTGATAGCTGGCAATCACGGCCTGAGTCATCTCGGTGGCGATCAGGCCGGGCTGGACGTCAAAGACCGGGATGCCTTCGGGGCCAAGACGGGCGGCAAAGGTTTTGGATATCATCGCAGCAGCGGCCTTGGAGGCGCAGTATTCACTGCGCGGCACTGCGACGGCCACCGCGTTGGACGAGGTGACGTTGATGATGGAATAGTTCAGATCAGCATTGCGGTCCCGCGACACCCAGCGCTTGGCCATGGCCTGGGTCAGAAAGAAAACAGCCTTGGCGTTGATATCCAGACAGCGATCATAGCTTTCTTCGCCCACGTCCAGCGGGTCGCCCCGGTTGATGACCCCAACCCCGGCATTGTTGACCAGCGTGGTGATCGGGCCAAGTGCGCGTTCGATATTGTCCAGAATGTCGTCATGGGTACCAATCTTGCTGACGTCAAAGGCCGCCCTATAGGTCTTTACCCCCAATGCCTCGATGGTGTTGGCGGCCTGTTGCAACTCAGGGCCATCCTTGCGGGCGTTCAGAGCGATATCGAACCCGGCTTTGGCCAGTTCAATGGCAGCGGCCAGACCGATGCCTCGACTGGACCCGGTGATAAAGGCGACTTGGCGGCTCATGCGACGGCTCCTTTTGACAACAGCTCTCGGGCGATGATCATGCGCTGGATCTGGTTGGTGCCCTCATAAATCTGGGTGATCTTGGCATCCCGGTACAGGCGCTCGACCTCAAAGCCGCGAATATAGCCTGACCCGCCAAAGACCTGCACAGCATCGGCTGACCGCGCCACAGCCATGTCACCGGCGAAACACTTGGCGATTGAGCAGGCTTTGGTGGCGTCCAGGCCGCCGTCAATTTTGGCGGCGGCCGAATGTACCAGCAACCGCGCGGCTTCGACGTCTTTGGCAATATCGGCAAGCAGCCATTGAACACCCTGAAACTCGGAAATTGGTTTTTTGAATTGTTTGCGTTGCTGGGCGTATTCCGTCGCGGCTTCCAGACCGGCCTGACCAATGCCAACAGCCAGGGCGGCAATGCCGACCCGTCCCTTGTCCAGAACGCTCATCATCATGTGAAAGCCACGTCCCTCGACACCCAGCAGAGAGTCTGCGGGCAATCGAACATCATCAAAAGACAGCGGTCCAACCTGACTGGCGCGTTGGCCCATCTTGATCTCTTTTGGGCCGCGCGTGACGCCTGCGCTGTGCAGATCCACGATGAAAATGGACATGCCGCGATGCCCGGCTTCGGGATCGGTTCGCGCCAAGACAAAGCCAACATCGGCGACGGGGGCGTTGTGGATCCAGATTTTTCCGCCGTTTAGAACCCATCCGTCGCCATCTTTGGCAGCTGTTGTCCGGATGCCCGACACATCGGTGCCGGCCTCGGGTTCGGTGATGCAATAGGCGACCTTGGTTTTGGCGCTAAGAATATCCGCCATCCACTGCTTGCGCTGCCCGGCGGAGCCATGACGCACCATCAGTGTCGAGATCAACTCGACCAACCCACACTGATCCGCAATGGAGGCATAGCCGCGCGACAGTTCTTCCATCACGATCGCATAGGTCACGGTGTCAAACCCTGGCCCCCCCATGTCTTCGGGGACGCAAATGCCAAACAGTCCCAGTTCAGCCATTTGGTCGTAGATTTCGGCCGGGAAACGTGAGTCCCGATCCAACTCTTCGGCGACGGGCCGAATTACGTCTTGTGCAAACTGCCGGGTCATATCCCGAACCTGTTCATGCGTCTCCGTCAGAAACATCACGTTGCCTCATTTATTATGTAACCAGTTAGTTACTAATAGCCGCACAAAATATGTTCCGTCAAGGGGCTTGATCTTGGCGATTTACTGTCGATAATAACCAAATAGTTACTTATGGAGGCTGGAAATGAACCCTAATGAAAAACGCAAGTTCGGGCGTGTTGATTTGGATGTCACCGCTTTTGGGTTCGGTACGGCCCCCATCGGCAATATCTTTCGCGAAATCGATGAAACGACATCAGATGGTATGATCCAGAGTGCCTGGGATGCCGGGGTTCGCTATTTCGACACCGCCCCGATGTACGGGCACGGTCTGGCGGAGTTACGTACCGGTCAAGGCCTGCGCTGGAAAAACCGGGATGAGCTTGTTCTGTCGTCCAAGGTGGGGCGAATTCTGAAACCGGCACGTCGCAAAGACATCAATTTTGAACCCTGGACCAATGCGGCGCCGTTCGAGATGCATTTCGACTATAGCTATGACGGCGTGATGCGAGCCTTTGAGGACAGCCTGCAGCGGTTGGCGCTGGAACGCATGGATATCTGTTTTATCCATGACATTGATGTCTTTACCCGCGGAAATGAACAGCCCGAAGTGTTTGAACAAGCCATGGATGGCGCGTGGAAGGCGCTGTCCAACCTCAAGGATCAGGGCATGATCAAGGCGATTGGCGTCGGCGTGAACGAATGGGAAGTTTGCCACGCAGCCCTGGAACGCCGCGATTTTGACTGCTTCCTGCTGGCTGGTCGATATACGCTGCTCGAGCAGGATAGTCTCAACAAATTTTTGCCTCTGTGCGAAGAGCGCGGCGCGGCTGTTGTTGTGGGGGGGGGCTTTAACTCAGGCATCTTGGCGACTGGGGCAATCGAAGGCGCCAAATACAATTATGCGCCAGCGCCGGCGGAGATCATGGATCGGGTTCGCAAAATCGAAGCGGTCTGCGCAGAATATAACGTGCCACTGGCGGCGGCTGCATTACAATTTGTGGTCTCGCACCCTGCGGTGCCAACATTCATGGCAGGAACCCGTACCGTTGCGCAGTTGGAGCAGAACCTGAAATGGTTCAGTCACGAGATTCCTACGCAGTTCTGGGCCGACCTCAAGTCCAAGGGCTTGCTCCGCGAGGATGCGCCGGTTCCTGAGTGAACTCAGAGGACACGCAAGCGAGGGAGGCAAGCCCGGCGGCTGCCTTCTTCTGTCAGTTGGATATTGATCTTCTTAGTCAAAGATCAGACCGGCAAGACGTGTCTGGCTGTCTTTCAGCGCCTTGATCAGGGATTTCTGACGCTTTGTTGTCAGGCGTGTGATCAGCCCGGAAACAGCCAGCGCGCCAATAAGGCGGCCGGATTGCGCCAGCAAGGGCACAGACACCGCCGCGACTTCTGGATCCCGCTCGCCCAGGGAAACAGAATATCCATGGTCCAGAATTTCCGCCGCCTGCTGGGTGTCGCCACCAGAAAAGGCCAATAGAATTTTTCCGCTGGCCCCATGTGTCAGGGGCATGCTGGCGCCTTCTGTGATCGCATGGCGAATGGCGCGCTCGGGCTCGGCGCGGTACAGGCAAATCCGGCAGTCGCCTTCCCGGATGTAAAAGGACGCGGTTTCATTTGTGATGTCGCACAGGGTTTGCAATTCGGGGCGTAAAATCTCTGCCAGGTCGAAATTTTCACGATAAGCAGACCCCAGCCGCCAAGCCGCAGACCCCAGCCGAAACAGGCCAGCCTCATCCCGCGTCAAATAGCCGAATCTTTCCAGCGACACGGCCAGGCGGAGAATCGTGCTTTTGTAAAATTCAGTGCGTCGCGACAGGTCAGCCAGGCTGAGCGCGTGGGTGTTTGCGTCAAAACAATCGAGAATTTTCAACGCGCGATCAACGGCTTCCACACCTTTTGCTTCTGTCACCTTTTGGTCCCCGATCGTTGGCTTTGACATTCTGCTGCACTTTAGCATATCGTTCTATTACAGGCAACATCGTTCTGTCAGGCAGAACATTTAGGAGTCCCCTCATGTCCAAACCGCTAGAAGGCATTCGCGTTCTTGACTTGACCAATGTTCTGGCCGGGCCGTTTTGCTGCCATCAGTTGGCGCATCTGGGCGCCGAAGTGATCAAGGTTGAGGCGGTGGGCCGAGGAGATCTGGCGCGCCAGCTTGGCGCGGATCCCGAGTTGAACGCGAAGGGAATGGGGGTCTCTTTTCTGGCGCAGAATGCAGGCAAGAAATCGGTTACCGTCAACTTGAAACATGAACAGGGCAAGGCGCTGTTCCTAAAGCTGGTGAAGACGGCGGATGTTGTCGTTGAAAACTTTCGCCCCGGCGTTATGGACCGTTTGGGTGTCGGCCATGCGGTGCTTAAGCAGATAAAGCCCGAGCTGGTGTATTGTGCGATTTCCGGGTTTGGGCAGGATGGGCCTTGGGTGCATCGCCCGGCCTATGACCAGATCATTCAAGGGGCTTCGGGCGTTATGTCGATTACCGGCGATGATCAAAGCGCGCCCTTGCGGGTTGGCTATCCGGTTGCCGATACCGTTGGCGGCATGACAGCAGCCTTTGCCGTTGCTGGGGCGCTGAATGGCAAACCGCGCGGCAGTTTCATTGATGTTTCCATGCTGGAGTCGGTGCTGGCGACAATGGGTTGGGTGGTCTCGAACCACCTGATTGCCGGGGTGGAGCCATCGGCCAATGGCAACGAAAATATCACCTCTGCCCCGTCGGGCGCGTTCAAGGCGGGCGGGGGGCTGATCAATATTGCTGCCAACAAGGACGAACAATGGGTTCTGCTGGCCAACCACCTGCGCCTGTCGCATCTGTGTGATCAGTCGGCCTATGCAACCCGTGAGATGCGCAAAACAAACCGGCTGGCGCTGAAGGCTGAGCTAGAGGCGGTTCTGGAAACCAGACCAGCACGGGATTGGGCCAAAGAATTGAACAGGATCGGCGTGCCTGCCGGGGCCGTGTTGACAGTGCCAGAAATCCTGGCGATGCCGCAGATCGCCGACCGTGGGTTTCTGTGCGCGTTTCAGGATGTTCCGGGGGTTGATCGCGACATTCAAGTGGCAACGACAGGCATCAAGCTGAACGGCAGCGCCCCGACAACAAAAAACCCGCCACCGCTGTTGGGCGAACACAATGTGCAGGTTTGGGGTGAATTGGGCCTGTCAGAAGATGACTTGAAAAGCTTGGAACAGGAGGGCGCGATATGACCAGCCCACGCAGTGATGTTTCGGATTGGTGGACAACCGAGATTATCGACATGGCACCCGGGCAAATCCGGTTCCGGGGTCATCCGATTCAAGATTTGATTGGATCTGTGTCGTTCCCGCAGATGATTTGGCTGATGACGCGGGGCAGCTTGCCGACGCAAGCGCAGGCGACTTTGCTGGAATGTGCGCTGGTGGCGGCGGTTGATCACGGACCACAAGCGCCGTCTATCGCAACCGCCCGCATGGCGGTGACCTGCGGGTTGGGGTTGAACGGGGCGATGGCATCAGCGGTCAACATGCTGGACGACGTGCATGGCGGTGCGGGCGAACAGGCGGTGGAGCTCTATTCCTGGATCGATGACGCGGTTCAAAACGGCCAGGATTTGCCCTCTGCGACGGCTGAGTTGATCGACCGCTGGCAGGCTGAGCGGAGCAAGTTTGTGCCCGGATTCGGCCATCGCTTTCACAAGCCAGAAGACCCGCGCGCGCCCCGGCTGTTGGGTCTGGTGGATGAGGCCGCGCAAAATGGCACGGTCAGCGGGCGTTTTGCCGATATTGGCCGCTGTCTTCAGGCCACTCTGAATGGGCGCAAGGGCAAGCCTGTTCCAATGAACATCGACGGGGCCACGGCGGTGATCTATGCCGAGCTGGGCTTTGCCGGTCCTTTGGCGCGCGGACTGTTCTGTCTGTCGCGCTCTGTTGGTGTCATTGCGCATGCCTGGGAGCAAATGGAGCAGGGGGGGCGCAACAAAGGGCCGACACCTCCGGCCTATCGCTGGTCGTACAATGGCCCCAATCCCATCGGCGGTGAAGACTGATCTTTGCTTAAACCTAGCGGCGATCCAGATCGTAGATTTCACCGGTCAGCCAAGCAGGCCAGTCGCGTTCGAAAAAGGACTTAGCCTCTGTGTCAAAGCTCCGGTTTTGACGGGTTGCTAGGCGAAACTGGTCGTCGTGAAATTGAACAGTGATCTGCTCGTTTTGGTGGTCTGCTGTTTCGGACCGGAACCGGTATTCATGCAGCGGGCCTGCATTGGACTGGGGTAGGGCGTCGCCTTTGGGGTCACAGATCGCGCGGGCGCCGCGGCTGCCACCATCGTTCTGGATATAGTGATGAAGTGCGGCCAGCACCGCTTCGGAAGCAAGGGCCATTTGCTGCCACTGCAATGCCCGGCCCATCTCGGATGGGCGTGCAAAGGCAATACCCTGTGCGCGGATTTGAGCATTCAGGCGCTGTGCTTGGGCCAGCGCTGCATCAACGGCTTCGGGGTAGCAGAGGATGCCGGCGTGATCGCTCATCCGGGCCTGAACCTCATCCCGCACCGCACGAATGGTCAGAGGACTGTCTGAATTGAGGGTTTCGATGAGGTGAGCGCAGGCCTGGCTGGCGACATCGGCAATATCATTGTTTGGATTTGACTTGGCCATTCCGCTGGCGGCCAAATGTTCAGCGACCCGGGTGCCAAATACCTGGCCGGCGTTCAACGCTGAGCCGCCCGGACGGGTGACTCCATGCGTGCCGGCCGCTTCGCCGATGGCGTAGATCCCACCAAGGTTGCTGCGCCCCCAGGTGTCAACCGCAATGCCACCATTCATGTGTTGGTTGTTGACCGCAAATTCGAGCGGTTCGACAGTGATATCAACCTTGTAACGGCGATATAGCTCGATTGCGAGCGGGTTCATGTGACGCAGCCGGTCAATGGGTTGTGCGTGATTTGCGCCTGCGCTTTGCAGATAGGCGCTGACGTCGGCGTCCAATCTGTCCAGGCTAAAGGGCTGGTCATTTGGCACCAGCAAGGGGTTGCGATTAAAGTCCATATAGACCCGGCGGCCTTTGGCGCTTTCACGGAAAATCGCCAGATCTACGAGGCTGGAATTGAAATCCAACATGCGTGTTGAATGAAACGGCCACTGATAGCCTTTGCGAAAGACGTTTGACGCCAATTCTTGCGTCGTGCGTGGAATCTCAAGGGCCGTTGCGACAGTTCGCTCTATCTCAGTTTCATAAGCTCGTCCCTGAAGGCTTCAGTTGGAGTTCTCCATCCCAGGCACTTTCTTGGCGTGCCATTCAAGCGGTCGCAAATCGACTTCATATCTCGATTTGTGAGTGCGGCTACAGGCGCATCCCGTGGCAAGTATCGTCGCGCTCGTTTGTTCAGGTTCTCGACTGAACCCTTTTGCCAAGGTGCCTGTGGATCGCAAAACCAAGCCTCCGTTCCAATCCCCGGCTTAAGTTTCCGCCAGTTTCGGAACTCAATGCCGCGATCAAAAGTGATGGATTTGCGGGCTGGTTGGGGCAGGGGTTCCATCACGTCCATCAGCCGGTTCATCAGGTGCGTTGTGCTCCGGTCGTTGTTGCGGAACAGAACTGCGAAACGCGTCTTGCGCTCGACCAAGGAGGCGACGTTCATCTTGCCCTGAGCGCGTTCAAATATCATCAGATCACCCTCCCATTCGCCAAATGTCTCACGGGTTTTGACGTAGTCGGGGCGTTTATGAATTGACCGATCTGGCGGAAAAACAAGGCCACGCGGCGTGCGCCTCCGTCTTGGTTGCCGCTTCTTGCGACGATGCGGAAGATAGCGCGCCAGGCCTTCAGACTGACCATCTGGGCCGTAAACATAAGCATAGATGGTCTCGTGGCTCACGCGCAAAGCCTGGCCATCATGTTGTAAGCGACCTGCGATTTGTTCGGGCGACCATCCTATCTCCAGCTGCTTGATCACGTGCTGTCTCAGATCCTCGAACTGCACCAGTTTGCGTCGACGTGCCCGGCGTTGCGCTGCTGATCTCTGCGCAGTCACGCCAAAGTAGCCGTTCAGGTTAGGCAGCTCGTCATCGCAGTATCGGTTCCGTTTGATCTCACGATGCACCGTAGACCGGTGTCTGCCGATCTCGGTTGCGATCTTGCTCACAGGCACTTTCGCGTTCAACATGTCTTCAATTGCGCGTCTCTCACGCAAATCCAGCTCTGTGTGGGCCATCTTCCATTCTCCTTGCTTT